>ENA-OQCS01000225-OQCS01000225.1-human-gut-metagenome-genome-assembly--contig:-NODE-225-length-30473-cov-2.875041_pt1 | contig 30473 bp, 43 predicted proteins | sample MGYA00242757_ERZ504575 | MGnify/ENA primary metagenome ERZ504575 (study PRJEB26092, sample SAMD00036297) | human gut metagenome | host: Homo sapiens | study: EMG produced TPA metagenomics assembly of... | reverse complement strand
CTCGGCACTTTCTGTCCAGTATTGGCTTGCTTTCTGCATGACGGGTGTAGTCGGTAAAGCAGTAACGACAGTTGCAAGAGCTAAGAAGCCCGTACACAATCGTTTCCATGTCTTTTTCATAAATCTAATGCTCCTTTCATTTTGGGTATAAAAAATAGACGCTCATTTCTGAACGTCTACATTACTGAAAGGCTTGTCCTCTCACACATATTCTATTTTAATAGGTACAACAGTTGCCTTTCTCCTTGTATTTTCGTTGTTTTCATCACTTGCGTTATCTACAACCTCCATGTCCGGCGTCAAGCATGATTGAGTACGGCAAAGTAATATCCTCCTGAATTTTTTATCTGATCTATATAAAATATGCGCTCAGATAAGTAATGTTACAAAATGGATCAATCCCGGAATGTGCCTTTTGGTACTTTCGGGATTGATCATTTTGTGCTTTGTTTATAAAAATCCGCCGTCAATGCCTATAATCTGTGCGGTGAGATAGGCGGGACTTTCGGCAAGGGCAAGGACTGTCCTTGCAACTTCTTCACAAGTTCCGAATCTGCCGGCGGGAATTTCTTCGCAAAGCATATTTTTTTCTTCTTCATTTAAGCGGGAGTTCATATCTGTGTCAATGACGCCGCAGGCAACGGCGTTTACCGAAATGCCGCTTGGCGCAAGCTCTTTTGCCAAAGCTTTTGTCAGGCCGTGGAGTCCTGATTTGGAAGCAGAATAAGCGGCTTCACAGGAAGCGCCCGCCGTTCCCCACATGGAAGAAATATTGATGATTTTCCCGCATTTTTCAGATACCATATGAGGGATAGCTTCTCTGCAGCAGTAAAATGCAGAAGAAAGGTTTGTGTCGATCAGATTTTTCCATTCCGAGTCGGAAAGATCGCTTAATAAGCCGAAATGGGAAATTCCGGCATTGTTGACGAGGACATCAACGCTTGGCAGACTTTTTATTTTGCAAAATATGCTGCGGACAACGTCGGGATCGCTTACATCGCCGGGGAGAGCTGTGCAGCCGCCGCCGGAAGCAAGAATTTCATGTTCGGTTTCAGCCAGTTGTTCGACTGAGTTTTTACAATTTATAAATACATGATAACCGTTTTTGGCAAAGGCGACGGCGCAGGCGCGCCCTATTCCTCTGGAAGATCCGGTGATAAGGACATATTTTTTCTTCATTGTTTTCGTACCTTTCAAAATAATTGATTGTCAGAGAACAGTATATCAGGAAAAATTAAGAGGCGCAAATGAGGAAAAGCTGAACGTCGTAATTGTCTTGTACTTAGATTACGGTTGTGCTAAAATTTATAAATAAATTTATCGAGAAAAGTGAATTGTGCGAAAATTAAGAAAGCGGAGGATGCGGTATGATAAATGAGGCGATCGAATTTGCGGCAAAGGCACACGAGGGACAGTTGAGAAAAGGTACGAAGAAACCTTATATTGTTCATCCGATAGAGGTGTCAGAGATTGTATCGGCAATGACAGATGATGAAGAAGTGATATGTGCGGCGGTGCTGCATGATACGATTGAAGACTGCAGGGGGATTACAAAAGACGTTTTGAAGCTCCGTTTCGGAGACAGAGTTGCAGAGCTTGTAGCGCAGGAAAGTGAGGATAAGACGCTTAGCTGGAAAGAACGCAAGAGCGCGACGATCGCCAGATTAAAAGACGCACAAAGAGAAGTACAGTTGATCGGTCTTGCAGATAAGCTTTCAAATATGCGGGATATCGACAGAGATTATCCGGTTGTAGGAGAGAAGTTATGGGAGCGTTTTCGGATGAAAAGCAAAGCGGCGTTGGAGTGGTATTATAAAGGGGTTCGGGACGCTTTAAAAGAAAACTTTTCCGAAGAGGAAGAGTATAAAGAGTATTGCGGTTTGATCGAGAAAAATTTCGGATCGTCTGAGATAGACATGTCATGGGACAAGCAGGATGTCTGACGCGACAGAGATCTGTTTGCTCAGATATAAATGAATACAAATAACTATAAATAACCGGGCAGAATGCAGATAAATATTTGTGTTCTGTCCGGTTATTATATTTAATTCGGTCAAAATAAGTCAAAAAAGATTATATTTGTGCAAATTCAACGAAAATAAAATGAAAACTATGTGAATTATTATGATTGAATTTGACTGAATATGATTATATAATGACATCAAGAAAACAAAAAGACGCAAAAAGAAAAGGAGGAATGGAGATGATCTATACAGTTACATTTAATCCGTCCTTGGATTATATCGTTTCTGTAAATGATTTTCAGCTTGGACTTACGAACCGGACGGATTCGGAATTGATCCTTCCCGGAGGAAAGGGAATCAATGTATCGACAATTTTAATGAATCTCGGAATTGACAGTACAGCGTTTGGATTTGCGGCAGGATTTACGGGAGAAGAGATTATCAGAGAAGTAGAAGCGATGGGAATCCGTTCTGATTTTATTAAGATCGACAGTGGGATTTCACGGATCAATCTGAAACTGAAAAATATTGACGGTACGGAAATTAACGGTTCAGGGCCGGAAATAAGCGAAGAGAAGATCGAAGAACTATTGAGGAAACTGGATATTTTGGGAGAGGGAGATATTCTTGTTCTTGCGGGAAGCATTCCGGCGTCGATGCCGGCGGACATGTACAGTACGATCATGGAACGGCTTCAGCATAAAAATGTAACGTTTATTGTAGACGCTACAAAAGATTTGCTTATTAATGTATTAAAATACAAGCCGTTTTTGATCAAGCCGAATAATCATGAACTGGGAGAATTGTTCGATGTCAAACTGACGACAAGAGAAGAGGTGATTCCTTACGGGAAAAAACTTCAAAAGCAGGGCGCGAGAAACGTTCTGATCTCTATGGCAGGTGAAGGCGCGGTACTCGTAGCGGAAGACGGCAGTGTGTATGAAGCTCCGGCGCCAAAAGGAACTTTGGTAAATGCAGTAGGTGCAGGCGACTCCATGGTTGCCGGATTTACGGCAGGATGGATCGAGAAGAAAGATTATAGACACGCATTTTATATGGGGGTATCCGCAGGAAGTGCAAGTGCATTTTCTGAATATCTTGCAACAAAAGAAGAAATCATGGATCTGTACGAAAAGGTTTCAAAATGAATAAAAACGAACTATGTACAGTAAAGATGTAAGCAGAAAAGAAAAGTAAACAGAAACAAACAGAAGTAAACAGTAATAAATAGAAACAAACAGAGTTAGAAAGAAAACAAACAGAGCCAAACATAAGCAAACAGAATCAAACATAAATAAACAGAAGCAAATAAGCAAAAAATAAACGGAAGAAAACGAAGATGAACAGGAGGTTTTGAGAATGAGGATCACAGATCTGCTTGATAAAAGGAGTATTTCGTTAAACGAGACTCCGAAAACGAAAAGTGAAGCGCTTGACAGGATTATTGATCTTATGGTTGCAAGCGGAAAGATCAACGACCGTGAAGCATACAGAGAACAAGTATACGCAAGAGAAGAAGAAAGCACCACAGGAATCGGAGAAGGAATTGCCATTCCTCATGGAAAATGTGATGCGGTAACGAAACCGGGTCTTGCGGCAATGGTAGTAAAAGACGGAGTAGAATTCGACGCATTGGACGGACAGCCGGTTACGCTGATGTTTTTGATCGCAGCGCCGAATACGAAAGATAACGTACATTTGGACGTGTTGAGCAAGCTGTCGGTACTGATGATGGATGAAGTATTTGCCGATGCGCTGAGAAATGCAAAAAGCGCCGATGAATTTCTTGATATTATCGATAAGGCAGATGCGGAGCAGGGCGATATTGACGAGCGTCTTGCAGATATGAACGAAGCTTCTGCAAACGGATTTAAAATTCTTGCCGTAACGTCCTGTCCGACAGGAATTGCCCATACTTATATGGCGGCGGAAGGTATTGAGAAAGCGGCGAAGGAAAAAGATTGTTTCGTGAAGATCGAGACGAGAGGCTCGGGCGGAGCGAAAAACGTTCTTACAGAGAAAGAGATCAAAGAAGCGGACTGTATTATTGTAGCGGCAGACGCGCAAGTTCCGATGGATCGTTTTGACGGAAAGAAAGTGATCATCTGTCAGGTATCAGACGGAATCAGTAAAGCGCCTCAGCTTATCGATCAGGCAATGTCCGGCAACGTTCCTGTATATCACAGCGGAAACGAAACGTCCTCTTCGACAGCGGTGTCTTCGTCAGGAAAATCAGGAGGAATCGGACATAAAATTTATACACAGCTTATGAACGGCGTTTCTCATATGCTTCCGTTTGTAGTAGGAGGAGGAATCCTGATCGCGATCGCATTTTTGATCGACGGTTTAAGTATCGACCTTAATTCTCTTCCGGCGGATGAAAGAGCGGCTTTTGGTACGATCACGCCGGCTGCGGCTTTGTTTAAACAGATCGGAGGAGTTGCGTTTGGATTTATGCTTCCGGTGCTTGCGGGCTACATCGCGATGGCGATCGGAGATCGTCCGGCGCTTGCAGTCGGATTTGTAGGCGGAATGATCGCAGCAGGCGGAAAATCAGGATTCTTAGGAGCGCTTGTAGCAGGATTGCGGCAGGTACATTATCGTAGGTCTGAAAAAAGTGTGCGGCAAGTGCCCGAAGCAGTCGAGAAAATCGCGCCTGTATTATTGTATCCGGTATTTGGTATTTTGATCATGGGATTACTGATGACGTTTGCGGTCGAACCGGTTATGGGAGGCATCAACACCGCTTTGAATGCGGGACTTTCCAGCATGAGCGGAACGAGCAAGATCCTTCTCGGAATGATCGTCGGAGGAATGATGTCGATCGATATGGGAGGTCCGTTTAATAAGGCGGCATATGTGTTCGGCACTGCGTCTATCGCGGCGGGAAATTATGACATTATGGCGGCGGTTATGGTCGGAGGAATGACGGCGCCGTGCGCGATCGCGCTTGCGACAATGCTCTTTAAAAACAAATTTACAAAAGAACAAAGAGACGCAGGTCCGACAAACTTTATTATGGGTCTTGCTTTCATTACAGAAGGAGCGATCCCGTTCGCTGCATCTGATCCCCTTCATGTGCTCCCGGCCTGTATCGCAGGATCGGCGGTTGCAGGAGCGCTTTCCATGGCGTTTAACTGTACGCTGATGCGCCGCACGGCGGAATCTTCGTATTCCCGGTTGTAGGAAATCCGCTTCAATATCTGATCGCGCTTGTTGCGGGAACAGTTGTGTCGGCATTGCTGCTCGGAGTATTGAAAAAGAAAGCTTAAAAAGTATAAAAATATAAAGAATAAAAAACTGTTTGTCCTCAGCGGGAAACAGAAAAATAAGAAAAAGCAAAAAAAGATGAAGCATATAAAGTGAAAAAATGATAGAATAGTGTCAAATAGTAAATACGAGGGTCATCAAAAAATATAGATTGAAAGATGACCTCGTATTGGAAAAAGAGAAAGAACATATAGTATAGTTTATTATATGCACAGAGGGCATTATGTTAACAGAGCAAAGGTTTGAACGGATATTAGAACGGCTGAAAGTAAAGAAAAGTATTACAGTAGCTGAAATTACAGAAGATCTCGGAATTTCGGAATCCACGGCAAGGAGGGATATTACTGCGCTTGATAAGGCGGGGAAGCTGACGAAAGTGTTTGGCGGAGCGGTTGCTGCCGAGCATACTTATGAGATGAAAGAACCGACAGTGGCACAAAAAGTGAACGTCAGGAAAGAGGGAAAAGATCAAAATCGCACAATATGCGGCAGATATGATCGGAGACAATGATTTTGTTTATCTTGATGCGGGAACGTCAGTCGGCTATATGGTAGAATTTTTGGCAGAGAAACGGGCGGCGTTTGTAACGAACGCAGTCGCACACGCGCAGCGTCTGGCGGCTCAGGGAAATCGTGTTTTACTTATAGGGGGTGAATTGAAAAGTTCGACTGAGGCTGTTGTCGGAGCGCAGGCAATAGAACTTTTAAGAAAATATCATTTCACAAAAGGATTTTTCGGAACAAACGGTATTACGAAAGAGGAAGGGTTTACGACTCCGGACGTAGGAGAAGCGCAGGTGAAACAAACGGCGGTACAACAGTGTCAAAAGTCGTATATTCTTGCCGACAGTACAAAGTTCGGCAATATAAGCGCCGTGACGTTTGCTCCCTTTTCCGGCAGTGTGATACTGACGGAAGAAACAGTAGACGGATATAAAGAAAATGAACGGCTGATCGTGTGCAGATAAGACGATTCTAAGAGCCGGTCATACAGAAAATCAACAGGAGTCAAATCAGAGATGAGATGTCTGTTGATTTTTTAATTTTTACGGAAGCAGGTATCCGTACATTACAATGAAGTGGCAGATGCTTCCGCCCATAACGAAGAGGTGGAAGATCTCGTGGCTTCCGAAGTTTTTATGTTTGTTATTGAAAATCGGTACTTTCAATGCATAAATAATACCGCCGACTGTGTAGATAATACCTCCTGCAAGCAGCCATCCGAAAGCGGCCAAAGGCATATTGCGGAAAATCTGTGCAAATGCAAGGACACACGTCCATCCCATTCCGATATAAAGAACGGAAGAAACCCATTTCGGACAAAATACCCAAAAAGCTTTGATCAGTATACCTGTCAATGCGAGAGTCCATACAACAGCAAGTAAAATGATCCGCATACGGCCTTCTAAGACAAGTAAGCAGACAGGCGTGTAACTTCCTGCTATCAGGACGGAGATCATCATATGGTCGATCTTTTTTAAGACAGTGTTTCCCTTTTCGGAAATGTCAAATGTGTGGTAAGTTGTGCTTGCCGCATATAATAAGATCAGACTTGCGGCATAAACGGACATGGAGATCAGGTAAACCGGATCAGGCTGCGCCGCGGCTTTTATAAGCAGAGGGAAAGCGGCGATAAGCGCCATGATCATTCCGATAAAATGAGTGATGGCGCTGCCGGGCTCCTTTATATAAAATTTCCCCCGAAGTTCATTCAAAGAGGCGGATTTCCCGGAATTATAACCGGTTTTTTTATAACCGGCGGCAGAATAGCTGTTCCCTGCGTAATTTTGTATATGAAGCGTAGGATGTTTTTTTATAAAGGTTGATTTTTTAGCAATGGCATGAGTATTTCCCATAATAATATGCACCTCCGAATTAGTTAAACGCAACATGTAGTTTTTGAAACTACATTAAGTATATGCATATATTACACCATCAATTCATGGAAATCAACCACAAATTTAAAAAGTTGCTTTAGGAAGATAAAACTATTTTTAACAACTTAGTATGAAAAGATCAAAGTTAAAATGACATCCGTAATAAATAAAGAATTTAAGATTACGCAGAAAACGGTTTGTGTCTTTTTTGATAATTTTGAAAAATAATTTGTCCAGTTCGGGGCGAGGTAGTAAATAAACGCACATCCGAGTAACGCAAATGCGGCAGATCCTCCGAGATAAATTCTGCCGTTAATGTTCAGAAAGAATTCGCTGAAATCCCAAAGTTTGTATCCTGAAAAAAGTTCAACCGTAAAACTGAAAATATATTGCAGGAATGAAAACACAATGAAATTCAGGAAAAATACAAAAACCGGTTTTTTGAGCAGGCGTTTTGATGCTTTCAGAATAATGATTCCGTAAATGCCGTAAAGGGGCAGCCACGGGCCGAACAGCAGATGGATGTCGGCCACAGTTCCGTCGCGCATAAGGTGTATGAGCATTTCCATGATCCATCCGAAACAGGATGCGGCATGAAAGAGGAAGATGCAGGACAAAATATCGTAATTCCGAAATACACGGGCGGAAGGTTTTACTGTCTTTGGCTGAACGGAGAAGAGAAAGACAGGGTATTGTTCCGGTTCAAAATAGGAAGTCTTCGTATACGGTCCCTGGGAATCGTCATAAAGAGCTTTGCTGATAAGCAGTTCGTCTTCGGAAGAACATGTTCCAAATAAGAATCGCTTAGCATTTCATAGCGCGGCGACCGCGAGAGGACATAGTCTCTGCGAAGCGACGCATAAAGTTCAGCCTTACATCCCGTAATATATGGATTGACAAATATGAAGTCAAGAATACCGAGTGTTAAGATTGATAAGATCTTCCATCCTAAGAAAGAGCAGTCCAGCAGAAACACACGCCATTTGTTTTTATTCATGAGCTGTTTGGATAAAAAGAAGGCGTCTTTTCGGCTTATTTTTGGATTTTCGGCGAGTATGTACGGGATCATGGCATATTCATAATGTTTTATGATCCTCCTGCGATCGTGAAATTCCAAAGAAACTGAAATACAGATCTGCAGAACATGACCCACACAGGGCGGCTATACACCGAAGTTATATAAGAAGAAAATCTTTGAGATAGAAGTTCTTTTGTATTTGCGTACTTCAAGAAAAAACCGCATTTCTCCGATGATAAGCACATAGTTCACAAACAGTTGATAGAGAAATGTTATACACAGTCCTATTATAAGAAATACAAAAGATGTGCCTAACGGTTCTGTAAAAAATGCATTGACTGTTCTAAGGACATTAAAAAATATGGATATGCCGGCGGAACATAGATCGATCACAAAAGAAAATACATGAAATACAGTATTTTGTAAAAGTTTTGGAAAAGCGTTCCCGCCTAAGATCAGACCGAGTGTTTCGGCAAACGCTTCGGAATTCGTAATGCTAAGAGAAAATGCGGCGTCTGTATAGGCAGGACCGGAAAGTTTCTGCAGATTTAAAAATGTTGTGGAAACAGGGTATGCTGTCGTAAGCAAAGAGATAATGAAACAGACGGAAACCATCCTTGTATACGCCGGTTTCATGCATGATTTAGAAGATTTTTTTAATGTTTTTTGTTTCCACATAATGATAGTCCCCCTCTAAAGTTATAACAATATCGGCAGTCTGCCTGATTGGTTTGAAAAAAGTGTTTTAAGGATGGAGTGCTTCATGTTCGCGACGAATCTCGTTGAAGCAGTCAAGAGCATTCCATTTGCTGTTAGTTGCAGTCAGGACGGCTTTATACGGGAACGGGCCGGCTCCGCTTTTGCGAAGGGCTGCCAGAACCTGATCGAGACGGCTGCTGCTTAAAGAAGAGAAGAGAAACATTGTATCCGGAAGTTCCTCTCCGGCGTAATTTCCTTCGACAGGAGAGATATCTTTCATGCCGGCAAGATATCCGAGCGGCTGATTGTACTGTTCCGGTTTGATAAGCTGTATGCGGATATGCAGAGGCAGCAGGCAGAACGGATTTTCAGCAGTTGTTCTTTTGCCGGTGGATTAAATAGTAAGATCATTTCTTTCATGTGTGAAATCCTTTCATTTTATATAAATATATTTTTATTTGTTTTACTGATGTTATTGTATCGCATAAACTGGAAAAAAGAAAGAGAAATGGATTGCGGCTTTGTGCATGGTGGAACTGTTCGTTCATATAATAAATTAAGAAGAGCGTAAAATGGCGGTGAGGCGGTATGCGGATCTGTGAACTGAAGGAAAAAGAAGTGATCAATGTATGCAGCGGAAGGCGTCTCGGCTGTATCGCAGATGTGGAGATCAACATATGTACAGGAGAAATCGAGGCGATCGTAATACCCGGACCGGGGAAAATATGCGGATTTTTCGGGACAGATTGTGAATATGTGATTCCCTTTTCCTGCATAAAAAAGATCGGTCCGGATATCGTGCTTGTGGAGATTAAAGAAGAAAATTGCAAAATTTTAAAGCGTGTGGTATAATAATTGCGCATATAGAAAATGGAAAGAGAAAGGCGGAAATGCTCATGAGATGTCCATATTGTGGAAATCCGGATACGAGAGTGATTGATTCTCGTCCTGCAGAAGATAAAAACTCGATCAGAAGAAGACGTTCGTGTGATGAATGCGGCAGAAGATTTACGACATACGAAAAAGTAGAGACGATTCCGCTCATTGTTATAAAAAAAGATAATAACAGAGAGCAGTATGAACGGTCTAAGATTGAACAAGGTGTATTGAGCGCATGTTATAAACGCCCTGTTCCCGCAGAAGCAATCCAGAAAACGATCGATGCGGTCGAACTTGAGATTTTTAATCGTGAGGAGAAAGAAATCCCGAGCAGTGAGATCGGGGAAATCGTTATGGAAAAACTAAAAGAGCTTGATCCGGTAGCATATGTACGTTTTGCCTCTGTGTACAGAGAGTTTAAAGATGCGGGCACATTTATGGACGAGCTTAAGAAGTTTTTGCAGTAGATAAAATTATGAGAACATATAAATTGACGATTGCCTATGACGGGACAAACTATCAAGGCTGGCAGAGGCAGTCAGATACAGATCGGACGATACAGGGGATTTTGGAAGAGACGCTGGAAAACTGCATAGGATATCAGGTGCAGATCGACGGCTCCGGGAGAACCGATGCCGGAGTTCATGCAAGCGGCCAGACTGCGAGCGTTGTTTTGCCGGGAAAAGTGGATACGGCTTTGTTTACGGAAAAAATGAACGGGTGTCTTCCGCCTGATATACGCATCCTTGATGTGGAGCTTGTGAAGAACGGATTTCATGCCCGGAAAAGTGCGGTAGGGAAAGTTTATGAATATCGGATCGATACGGGGATCAAACAAGATGTATTTACACGGAAGTACAGCGGTCATTTTCCGGGAGAACCGGATCTTGCAAGGATGAGGGAGGCGGCCGGATATTTGACAGGCACACATTTTTGCGGGGTATACGGATAAAAAAGATAACAGATCTGTCAGACGTACGATTTACTCGATCATGATCAGAGATGAAAGAAAAGACTTTTGCCGTGCGGAAAATCCGATCAGATCGGGAATGGAAACTGTATTGTCATTCGATATGACGGAACGGGATTTTTGTATCATATGGTGAGAATATTGACAGGAACTTTACTTGAAGTCGGGATGCGGGAACGTACCGCCGAAAGTGTGAAAGAGGCGCTTTTGACAGGAGACAGATCAAAAGCGGGGTTTTCTGGCTCCGGCAGGCGGACTTTTTTTGAGAGAAGTACGGTATGAATGAGAAGAGAGGGACAGGTAGTGAAAGCATCTGTCCTTTTATGCTTTACCCGGAAACAGGTTCTATCAGAGTGATATTAATATTATGTGAGAGAGGTGGATGATAATGAAATTTGTTTCGTGGAATGTAAATGGAATAAGAGCGTGTGTGCAAAAAGGTTTTTTGGATTTTTCACTGAGGCAGATGCGGATATTTTCTGCATACAGGAATCAAAGATGCAAGAAGGGCAGTTGGAACTCGATTTGCCGGGATATCATCAGTATTGGAATTATGCGGTGAAAAAGGATATTCGGGAACGGCGGTGTTTACGAAAAGGAACCGTTGTCTGTAACTTACGGTATCGGAATCGAAGAACATGATCAGGAAGGCAGAGTGATCACATGCGAATTTGAAGATTTCTACTTTGTTACGGTATATACGCCCAATTCGCAAAATGAATTGGCGAGACTTGATTACCGCATGAGATGGGAAGATGATTTTCGTATGTACCTGAAAAAACTGGAAAGAAAAAAAGCGGTCATCGTAACCGGAGATATGAATGTGGCGCACAAGGAAATTGATCTGAAGAATCCAAAGACAAATCGAAAAAATGCCGGATTTACAGATGAGGAGAGAGGAAGTTTACCGAACTTCTTGACGCGGGATTTATTGATACGTTTCGGTATTTTTATCCCGATCGGGAAGGAATTTATTCCTGGTGGTCGTATCGCTTCAGCGCAAGAGCAAAAAAATGCCGGATGGCGGATCGATTATTTCTGTGTTTCGGAAGTTTGAAAGAGCGTCTGAAAGATGCGAAGATTTTGACAGATGTGATGGGATCGGATCATTGTCCTATTGAGCTGGATATGGATTGAATATAATATGGGAGGTTGTTTGAAATGACAAAGATTGATATTATTTCGGGCTTTTTAGGAGCTGGAAAAACAACGCTTATTAAAAAACTGCTTTCGGAGGCGTTTGCGGGAGAACAGGTTGTTCTTATCGAAAATGAGTTTGGAGAGATCGGGATTGACGGCGGATTTTTAAAAGAATCAGGAATCGAGATCAGGGAAATGAATTCGGGTTGTATCTGTTGTTCTCTTGTCGGAGATTTCGGCAAATCTTTGAGAGAAGTTGTGGATACTTATCATCCGGATCGTATTTTGATAGAACGTCGGGGGTCGGAAAATTATCAGACGTCATAAAGGCGGTTCAAGACGTACAAAGTGAGATCGACGCTAAGTTAAATAGTTTTACGACTGTTGTGGATGTGACGAAATGCAGAATTTACAGAAAAAATTTCGGTGAATTTTTCAGTAATCAGATAGAATATGCGGGCGCGGTTATTTTGAGCAGGACAGATAAGGCAAAACCGGAAAAGATCGAAGAAGTATTGCTATTTTAAGAGAATTGAATCCGAAGGCGCCGTTTATTACTACACCTTTGGAACAACTTGCGGGAAGTAAAATTTTGGAAACGATGGAATCCGTCAGATCAATGGAGGAGGAACTCCTTGCGGAGGTTGTCTGCCCGGAGTGCGGTCATCACCACGGAGCGCATCATCATGACCATGGAGAGGATGAGCATCATCACGAACATCACCATCATGACCACGGAGAGTGCGAGCATCATCACGAACATCACCATCATGATCACGGAGAGTGCGAGCATCATCACGAGCATCACCATCATGACCACGGAGAGTGCGAGCATCACCACGACCACCATCATCATGACAATGGAGAGGACGGACCTCACCACGACCACCATCATCATGACTGTGGATGTGGTCATGATCATGCCGGTCACCACCATGCAGACGAAGTGTTTACGAGCTGGGGGCGTGAGACGATCCATGTGTATTCGGAAGAACAGGTCGGGAGATTTTAAAGAGTCTTGAAAATGAAGAAGAGTATGGCGATATCCTTCGAGCAAAAGGAATGGTCAAAGGAGAAGACGGAACATGGATCTACTTTGACATGGTTCCGGGAGAATATGAAGTGCGTACCGGAGCGCCGGAATACACGGGACGTATTTGTGTGATCGGAGCAAAGATAAATGAAGAAAAACTGGAAAAACTGTTCGGCCTTTAATCGGCGAACATACAAAGGAAACGAATGAAAGAGCGAGAACCGGAAAATATGGAATGAAAAAATAAGGAGGGAAAAATAAAACATGAATGAACCGGATGTAATGGTTTATTTGATGACGGGATTTTTAGACAGTGGAAAGACCGGATTTTTAAAATTTACATTGAAGCAGGATTATTTTCAGATCGATGGAAAAACATTGCTCATTCTTTGCGAAGATGGAGAAGATGAGTATGATGCGATGGAAATGTTAAGATACGGCGTTGTAATAGAGCGGCTGGAAGACAGAGAAGAACTGACAGAGGAGTATTTGGCGGAATTAGATCGAAAGCACGAGCCTGATCGAGTTGTCATTGAATATAACGGAATGTGGAAGGTCAGTGATTTTGAAAATATGAAGCTTCCTAAGGGCTGGGGGATCGAGCAGAAGATCACAACAGTGGACGCAAGCACATTTCAGACATATCTGACTAATTTAAAACCGCTCTTTGTAGAATGGTAAGAGGCGCCGAGATGGTTCTTTTTAACCGCTGTGAAGATATTAAGCCTCTGGCGGGATACAGGAGAAGCGTCAAAGTAGTCAGCCCTCAGGCGGAAGTTATATTTGAAGATGAACAAGGAGAAGTGGAAAATATTTTGAAGATGACGTGCCGTATGATCTGGATGCGCCTGTAATCGAGATTCCGAGAGAAGATTATGGTATCTGGTATGTGGATATGATGGAAAATCCCGCCCGATATCGTGGAAAAGTTATTGAAATCACAGCGAAGGTGTTGAAACCTTCCGGATTTCCGTCAAAAGTGTTTCTTCCGGGGCGGATGGCGATGACATGTTGTGCGGATGATACGACATTTCTGGGATATGTATGCAGAAGTGCGTACGCTCCGAAATTAAAAGCAGGACAATGGGTAAAAGTACGGGCGAAAGTACGGTTTGCGAATGTATCGGTTTATCGCGGAGAAGGGCCTGTTCTCGAAGCGGAACATATCGAGGCGGCAGAACCGATAGAAGAACTTGTCTATTTTAATTAGAGATGAAATGAGTATTGAAAAGACGAAAAGAAGACCGGCAGAAGAGTCGGACTGGATTTGAAGAAAAAAAAGAGGAACGCGAGAGAAAAGGAGAAAACCTATGAAATTTACAAAAATGCAGGGCATAGGAAATGATTATGTTTATGTGAACTGTTTGCAGGAAACGATAGAAAATCCATCGGAACTGGCAAAGAAGATCAGTGATCGGCATTACGGAGTCGGTTCGGACGGGCTTATTATGATCAATCCATCTGATAAAGCCGATTTTGAAATGGAGATGTATAATGCGGACGGTTCTCGTGGAGAAATGTGCGGAAACGGGATTCGCTGCGTGGCGAAATATGTATATGATTACGGCTTAACAGATAAAACAAGTATTTCTGTAGAGACATTGGCAGGTATCAAATATCTTGATCTGACTGTAGAAGACGGGAAAGTTGTCCTTGTCAAAGTTGATATGGGAAAACCGATGCTGCGTCCGGAAGAAGTGCCTGTTGTTTCGGAAAAGGAAGAAGTGATAGATGAACCGATTACCGTGGATGGACAGGAATATAGGATGACATGTGTTTCTATGGGAAATCCTCATGCAGTCGTATTTATAGATCAAGATGTAAAAGAATTTCCGCTTGAAACAGTCGGAGTAAAATTGAAAATCATGAAAGGTTTCCAAAGAGGGTGAATACGGAGTTTGTAAATGTTCTTGACCGTCATACGGCGCAGATGCGCGTGTGGGAGCGGGGATCGGGAGAGACGCTGGCGTGCGGAACCGGAGCATGCGCAGTCGCCGTTGCCTGTGCGTTGAACGGATTGACGGAAGATGAGGTGACAGTAAAACTGCTTGGCGGAGATTTGCAGATCAAGTGGGACAGAGAAAAGAATACGGTATATATGACAGGCCCTGCGGAAGTTGTATTTGACGGGGAGTGGAAGTAGCTTCTTTGTTGACAGATTTTAAGGCTGCCGCTTTGACTGATATGATGCCCCCATATAGGACAATGATGTATAAAAGTCCGATATGGGGGTATTTTTATGTCCGGAAAAACTGAGATAATTTTTACTTCCCTTTTTTTTGATTATTTTTTTGATAAGCAGTATGAGCAAAAAATAAATTACGCATACTACAATTCCCGAAGCGCAGCTCCATGAAGTGAGTACATACCAAAGGCCTTTTACTCTCTCGATTTGATAAGCGGCTATTTCTCCTCGTTCAAGAACAGTAAACCCTAATATAGCGATCGGAATGCATGCACCTAAAATGAATGCTATAACCGCTCCCAAGACTGTCAGTATTTTTTGATAAATCTTACCTTTTTTAATGGATTGATCTTTAGGTCAACGTTGGTGTTTTGAATGTCTAGCTGTGTTTTCATTGCGGCCATCTTTTTTGGCACTCTCTGCACTCGGTTAAATGTTTATCAATATCTTTTTTCGTTTGTTCCGATAATATATCATCTTGATATAGTGGTAACAGGTCGGAAACGATGTAGCATGGAAGTCTTTTATTCATCTTTTAAAATCTCCTTTACAATTTTTTGTTTTCCTCTAAAAAAAAGTTACTCTTGTCCAATTTTCTGTTTTGCCGATTATTTCTCCGATTTCGGCAAAAGACAAGTTGCTGACCAATCTTAGATACATGACCTCTCGTATCGGTTCATTCATGTTGTGTATCAACTGTAAGATTTCTTTTTGTTCCCATTGAACGTTTACTTCTTTTTCATCCGCTATTTCCTGAATATGATCATTTGTAGATAAGATTTCTTGACGTTTTCTTAAATCTTTCAACCAAACATTTTTCGCGATTCCGCATAACCAGGTTAATATGGAACTATTCCCCTTAAACCGATCGATGCATTGGACAGCTTGAAAGAAGTTTCTTGAGTAGTTCTTCTGCAATATCTTCATTATTCGTCTTGCTCAATAAAAACAAAAAGACTTTTCTTGAATACATCTCGTATATTTCTTCGATCACTTGTGCTTTCAACCTCCTTCTGCCAGTTAGTGCCGAATTCTTTCATTTTGTTACAATTATCTTAGTAAAAAAGTAAATAAAAAAGATTATCCAAACATGCAGCTTCCAATTTAAGAATCTGACATGCATCGGATAACCTTAACGAAATTCAATCAGCTTTTACATTATGAAAATAAAAAATCCTCCATAAAATGGAGGATGAATCGGAGTGACAGGATTCGAACCTGCGGCCTCTACGTCCCGAACGTAGCGCTCTACCAAGCTGAGCCACACTCCGATAAATAAGGAATTGTTTATTACAAATTCCAAGCTACGGAAAAGGGACTTGAACCCCTACTAACAGAGTCAGAGTCTGCTGTGCTGCCAATTACACCATTCCGCATTGTACCGTTTTGTGTTGTTTTTTGTTGTTTCCCGTAAGCAACATGGTTATTATATCAGACTCTAAAAAAAAATCAAGTGTTTTTTTAAAAAAATGAAAAAATGAAAAAATTGTAACAATTCAGCACGCGCCATTCGCAAAACCGCACCACGTGCTTATTGTGGCTGACGCCACTGTTTTACTCATAAATGGGCGCTTAGCGCATACAGATGTCCGTTAGCAAAAACATGCAGACATGTTTTGTGCTTCCCGTACACTGTATGGCTGAACTGTTACAAAAAATTGAAAATTAAGAAAACGGTACATGGAAAAGCTTCCGATGCACCGTTTTTAAGTTAGTTAAATCCGATCAGGCGTCTTGCAACGCTGTATGCAAGAGAAGATACTTTACGTCCGGATCTTCCCGGGAGATTCATCGTCTGTCCGAGTATACCGTAGCGGATCTTCATATAAGTTTTGTAATCTTTTCGTTTTAAGTAGCTCCACAGTTCTTTCTTTTTAGTTAAGTTCTCCGGTTTTTTAGAACGGATACATAAAATGGATGAAACAGTCATCATGATCGCAAGATAATTAACCATATATTTTCGCAGTTTTTTACTTGAGATCATCCGCAGTTCATACATGGAGATCATTGTCTTGGTTACAAATAATTGCTGATCTATCCTTCCGATCATGATTTTTTCGTTGACGGACTGATCTTCCCGCCCGATAAAATAGCGGTAGAAATCGACATTCAGGTAATAAAGGGTGCGTACATGCGGAAGCGGATAATACACGTAAATATTATCAACATAAAAAGTGTGCTTCGGTAATTTTAACTGGCACAGTTTCAGCATCTCTGTCCGATAAAGAACGGAGTGCATCAAAATATATTGGTCGAGCCGGAAATGTCCGATCTCATCCCAGTGAAAAATCGTATTTTCGGGAAGCACATTGTCATAGCGGATCACTTTTTTATGTTCCATGCCGACTTTTTCGTAAACATAGTTTGAGATACCATATCGACAAGTGTGTCTTCTTTCACAAATGTTTTTACTGTTTCAAGAATTTTAAACAGAGAGCTTTCGTCAACCCAGTCGTCGCTGTCTACTACTTTAAAATATTTTCCTGTGGCATGAGAAAGTCCGCAGTTGACTGCATCGCCGTGTCCTCCGTTTTCTTTTTGGATCGCCTTGACGATCGTCGGATATTGAGCTTCGTACCGTTCGGCGATTTCCTGCGTTCCGTCTTTTGAACCATCGTTGACGATAAGAATTTCGACATCTTCTCCTCCGATAAGGATTGAGTTGATCGCTTTTTCCATATAGGCTTCTGAGTTATAACAAGGAATTGCAAATGAAATGTATTTCATATCATACCTCCTGATTTTATCTGTCATGTTGTCTAAGGTGTAGTATACATTAGTTATTCTATATTGTAAAATTCAATTTTTTCATATATAGTAAAAGTGTTTTTATAATAGCGAAAAGCTAAAGGCCGGGATTATCCGAAATCTTGGCAGATGCTTACAATCCCGGAATGTGATTTTTGAACTTTCGGTGATTAAAATAAGGAGGAAGAGATGAAAAAAAATGTGATCGTAGGACAGTCGGGCGGACCGACGGCAGTTATCAACGCAAGCTTATACGGAGTTGTCAATGAAGCGTTGAACAGAAAGGATTCTTTTGGTGCAGTGTTCGGCATGATTAACGGAATCGAAGGGTTTGCCGAAGGCCGGGTCATGGATATGGAAGAATTGAAGCGCTCGGGAGAACTGGAATTAGTAAAGACAACGCCCGGTTCATATCTTGGCTCTTGCAGATATAAATTACCGAAAGATCTAACGACGAAGTATATCCGAAATTATTTGAAAGATTTAAGGAATATGACATCGGTTATTTCTTTTATATCGGAGGAAATGATTCGATGGATACAGTGAGCAAACTGTCGCGTTATGCGGAGATGGTCGGAAGCGATATTTGCTTTCTGGGTATACCGAAAACGATCGATAACGACCTTGTCAATACAGATCATACGCCGGGGTTTGGAAGCGCGGCAAAATATGTGGCTTCAACCGTGCGGGAGATTGCAGTTGACGCATCGGTATATGATAATAAAAAATCAGTGACAATCGTCGAGATCATGGGGCGTCATGCGGGATGGCTTACAGCGGCAAGCGCATTGGCACGAAAATTTGAAGGAGATAATCCGGTTCTGATCTATTTGCCGGAAGTGGCGTTTGATACAGAACGGTTTATACAGGATGTGAGCGCGTCTCTTGAAAAAGTGTCAAATGTGATCGTTTGTATCTCGGAAGGAATTAACGATGGCAAAGGAACGTTTATTTGTGAACTTGCAAGCGAGGTAGGAGTGGATACTTTCGGGCATAAAATGCTGACCGGATCAGGAAAATATTTGGAAAACCTGATAAAAGACCGTCTCGGCGTAAAGGTTCGTTCTGTTGAATTGAACGTAAGTCAGAGATGTTCTTCGGCAATGCTTTCTGCGACGGATTTGCAGGAGGCGGTTGATTCGGGAGCGTATGGCGTAAAATGTGCTTTGCATGGCGAAAGCGGAAAGATGATCGCCTTTGTGAGAGCGGACGGTGAAGAATATAACTTAGTTACGAGGCAAAAGATGTGAATGAAATCTGCAATCGTGAAAAAGGTGTGCCTGCCGGGTGGATCACTAAAGACGGATCAGACGTAAGTGATGAATTTATCCGTTATGCGAAACCGCTTATTCAAGGAGAAGTACAAGTTCCGCAGCAGGACGGACTTCCGCTGTTTGCATACAGGAAGTAAACGGACAGAGGAACTAAAGAAAAGGAACTAAAGAAAAGAAAATCAAGAAAAGAAAATAAAATAGACGACGTAATAAAGAAAAAAGAAGATCATGGTCTTTGCCGGAGATAAAAAGGTTGGTAAAGATCATGATTTTTATGTTGAAAGTTTCCTGAAGTACATATAATGCAAAAATGAATGTGCTGCAGTCATAGGAGAATGAATGAGTCAAAAACTGGAAAATCTTTTAAATCTGGCTCTGGATGCCGATCAGGGAGAAAGAGAACGCTCCGAAGAGCTGGATGTTGGATATGATAAAGAAGAAAATGTGTGGGAACTGATCGTAAAATATTCGGGAACACTTGAAGCGGTCAGGCAAACGGCGCGATCGGTTACGGAACTGTTGAACGGCTATGCGGTTATTGTCATCGAGGAAGAACGGATCGGACAACTGGCTCAGCTCCCGGAAGTGGAATTTATAGAAAAACCGAAAAAGCTGTATTTTCAAACTGATGTAGGCAGGCAGGTGTCGTGCATAGATATTGTACAGGATATGCCGTTATCTTTGAGAGGAAAAGGGACTCTTATCGGAATTGTTGACAGTGGGATCGATTATGAAAATGCAGAGTTCAGAAATGAGGATGGAACAACGCGGATTGTGTCTCTTTGGGATCAGTCTGTTAATGGGAGGCCTCCGGCAGGATATTTGGCAGGAACAGAGTATACACGGGAGCAGATCGATGCGGCGTTAGCAACAGAGGACAAAGAGGTAAGGCGGCAGATGGTGAAAACATCCGATGTCAGTGGTCATGGAACAGCGGTGGCGGGAATCGCGGCAGGGAATGGCCGGGGAAGTGAGGGAAGAAGGTTTCGGGGAGCTGCGCCTGAGGCGGAACTGATCATCGTAAAGATGGGAGCCCCCAGAGAAGGCGGTTTTCCGAGAACAACAGAACTGATGCGGGGAGTAGATTATATTGTCCGTAAGGCTGTAGAACTTCGTCGTCCGGTGGCGATAAACATCAGTTTTGGCAACACATATGGATCTCATGACGGAACTTCTCTTGTAGAACGTTTTTTGAACGATATTGCGGACATGTGGAAAAATGTAATCTGCATCGGAAGCGGAAATGAGGGGGCGTCGGCAGGTCATGTGTCGGGAAAAGTGCGGCGGCAGATATCTGAGACGGTAGAACTTGCCGTTCAGCAAAGAGAACCGGCGCTGAGTATTCAAATATGGAAATCGTATGTTGACGAGATGGGAGTTTCGGTGATCAGTCCGTCGGGAAGGCAGGCAGGACCGTTTTATGAATTTTTGGGAGCTCAGCGGTATATACTCGGAGATACAGAACTTTTGATTTATTATGGAGAACCGAAGCCGTACAGCGTGAAACAGGAGATTTATCTGTCGCTTCTTCCCGGAAAACAGTATATAGAAAGCGGCGTGTGGAAAATTGTTTTAACTCCCGGCCGTATTGTGGACGGGGAGTATCAAATGTGGCTTCCGACACAGTCGTCATTAAATATGGGGACAGCGTTTTTACAGCCGAACAGTATGTCGACATTGACGATTCCATCTACGGCGTCGCTTGCTGTTACCGTGGCGGCATATGATGCCCGGACATTTTCGTATGCGGATTTTTCGGGAAGAGGTCCGGCGGGGATGTACGAAGGTGAGAACGTGCTGAAACCGGATATTGCCGCACCTGGAGTGCGCGTTACAGCGCCTGTCCCGGGAGGCGGATATCAGTCTTTTAGCGGAACTTCTTTTGCTGCTCCTTTTGTGACCGGGAGCGCTGCGCTTTTGATGGAGTGGGGAATTGTCAGAGGAAACGATCCATATCTTTATGGAGAAAAAGTAAAAGCTTATTTAAGAAAAGGCGCAAAGCAGCTTGCGGGATACGAGCGATGGCCGAATGCGCTGCTTGGGTATGGAGCGCTGTGCGTGCGGGATAGCCTGCCGGGATTGGGCTCAAGTTAAGTTTCGTTAGTCAGGCGCTGTCCTCGATAACTGATGATATATAAAATATTGCAAATATGACGATGAAGTGCGGAACATTAATAGAAAAGAGTAAAAAGTTCTGATACAATGGGAATGAAATATTGCATTGAATCTGATCTGTATGAAATAAAAGGAAGTATTAATTGTAAAACTCCAAGTGTGTTAATAACAAAAGTGAAGAATAAGGAAGACTGATAGACGATGAATGTTATGCCGATAACGGAATTGATTGATAAAGTTACGGAAATTTGTAAAGCAAATGGTGTAAAAAGGTTGGATCTATTTGGGTCTTTTGCAACAGGGACTGCAACCGATACAAGTGACGTTGATTTTGTTGTATACAGATGCAAGTTGACGGATTATAAATAAGGAGAAGATAAAAGCTGCATGAAAAAGCGAACCGAAGAAATTTTGAATCTTTTAGATGAACAATATGGACGGGAATATATTTGTTATCTGAATTATGAGACGCGTGGCAGCTGCTGATCGCAACGATGTTGAGCGCTCAGTGTACGGATGCCAGAGTGAATATTGTGACGAAAGATTTGTTTCAAAAATATACATCTGTGGACGCATTTGCCGACGCGGACTTAAAGGAGTTGGAGCAGGATATCAAGCCGACAGGATTTTATCGCAATAAAGCGAAGAACATCATTGCCTGTATGAAAGATATCAGGGAGAAGTTTGGCGGTGAAGTGCCGAGGAGTCTGGAAGATCTGACCTCTTTAGCAGGCGTCGGACGGAAGACGGCGAATGTGATCAGAGGGAACATCTATCATGATGCCAGCGTAGTTGTGGATACGCATGTGAAAAGGATTTCTAACAGACTGGGATTTACAAAACAATCTGATCCCGAAAAGATAGAACAGGATCTGATGAAGGAACTGCCAAAGGATCATTGGATATTGTATAATATTCAGATCATTACGTTTGGAAGAAGTATCTGTACAGCAAGAAATCCTAAATGCGGGGAATGCTTCTTAAAGAAATATTGCACAGGGAGAAAATGACATGAGATCACTTTTTATTTATTTAAAAAATTATAAGAAAGAGACTATATTGGCTCCGCTGTTTAAAATGCTGGAGGCATCTTTTGAACTTCTTGTTCCTCTTGTTATGGCTGCGGTGATCGATAAAGGAATTGCTCAAAAAGACAGCCCGTATATTATAAGAATGTGTCTTGTTTTGATTGTATTGGGAATCGTCGGGCTGATATGTTCTCTTACAGCTCAATATTTTCGGCAAAAGCGGCGGCTGGTTCGGAACAGGACTGCGGCATGCGCTGTTTGAACATATTCAACATTTCGGTTTTTCGGAAATGGATGAAATCGGCAGTTCTACGCTTGTGACCGAATGACAAGTGATGTAAATCAGGCGCAGGCAGGAGTGAACCTTGTCCTTCGTCTTTTTTACGTTCGCCTTTTATTGTATTCGGCGCAATGGCAATGTCTTTTATGGTAGATGTCAAAGCGGCAATGGTTTTTGTTGTTGTAATTCCTCTTTTGTCGGTAGTTGTATTTGGGATCATGCTGATTACAATGCCTCTTTATAAGAAAGTGCAGTCATATTTAGATGAAATTCTTCTAAAAACGAGAGAAAATCTTATCGGTGTAAGAGTGCTTCGTGCTTTTAATAAAGAGGAAAAAGAAAAGGCTGAATTTGAAGAAAACAATCAAATGTTGACAAAGGAACAAAAATTTGTCGGAAGTATCTCCGGGCTTATGAATCCACTGACGTATATTATCGTGAACGTGGGTATTATAGTTCTTATTTATGTCGGCGCGGTTCGTGTAAATATGGGGAGTCTGACTCAGGGGGAAGTAGTGGCTCTTGTCAACTATATGTCGCAGATTCTTGTGGAGCTTGTGAAACTGGCGAATCTGATCATTACGGTGACGAAAGCGGCTGCATGCGGAAAACGGATCGAAGCTGTGTTGGCAATAAAACCGGAAATGCAGTCGGGAAGTTTGTTGTATACAGAAGAAAAAAGGATTCCTGCGGTGGAATTTTCCAATGTGTCATTGACATATAAAAATGCGGGAGCGCCTTCGTTGAGCAACATCTCGTTTCGGGCAATGCGGGAGAGACGATAGGGATTATCGGCGGAACAGGGGCTGGAAAATCATCGATCGTAAACATGATCCCTCGGTTTTATGACGCGTCGGAAGGAGAAGTGAAGGTTTTCGGACATGATGTAAGAGAATATGAGATTGAAAGTTTGCGCAGTCATATCGGCGTGGTTCCTCAAAAAGCGGTGCTTTTTAAAGGGACGGTTGCGGAGAATCTTCGGTGGGGAGATGAAAATGCATCGGAACAAACACTGGAAGAAGCGCTTGAAATTTCACAGGCGAAAGAGTTCGTTGATTCAAAGCCGGGAAAGCTTGAATTTATGATAGAACAAAACGGGAGAAATTTGTCCGGCGGGCAGAGACAGCGTATGACGATCGCAAGAGCGCTTGTAAGAAAACCGGATATTCTTATATTGGACGACAGTGCGTCGGCGCTTGATTTCGCGACCGACGCGGCTTTGCGTGACGCGATTAAAAACATGAAAGAAAATCCGACAGTATTTCTTGTCTCTCAGCGGGCGGCATCGGTCAGATATGCAGATCGGATCGTTGTGCTGGAAGAAGGGAAAGCTGTGGCGGTCGGAACACATGAGGAGCTGATGCAAAACTGTTCGGCTTATCAGGAGATTTATTATTCACAATTTCCGGAGGAGGCGGTTTTACATGCTTAAAAAACAAACAGTCAATGAAGATAAAATACAGAAGTCAAAAGTGCAGGCAGAGCAGAGTAAGCCACAGAGCAAAGATCGGAAAATGAGCCGGGGAGAAATATTAAAAAAAGTATTCGGGCATCTTGGGAAGTATCGTATTTTGTTGTTTTTTCTGTTTTGCTGGCAGCAGTCAGCGTCGCCCTTACGCTCTACATTCCGAAACTGATCGGTTATGCGGTAGATGAGATCATAGGAAAAGGAGCGGTAAACTTTGCCGGGATATTCCGAATTCTGTTTCAGATCGGAATATGTACGGGTATTACGGCGCTTGCGCAGTGGCTGATGAATGTGTGCAATAATAAAATGACTTATCAGGTCGTGCAGGATGTGAGAAACGAAGCTTTTCGGAAGATTCAGATCCTTCCGCTGAAATACATCGACAATCATCCATCCGGAGAAATAGTAAGCCGTGTTATTGCGGATGTAGATCAGTTTGCGGACGGACTTTTGATGGGATTTACCCAGTTGTTTACAGGAGCTGCAACGATTATCGGCACGCTGGGATTTATGTTGTCGGTTGATGTAAATATTACGTTTGTCGTCGTTTTGATCACTCCGATTTCATTTTTTGTGGCGAACTTTATTGCCCGCAAACATTTGCGATGTTTCGTCTTCAGTCTGAAATCAGAGGAGAACAGACAGGTCTGATCGACGAAATGATCGGCAATCAGAAAGTAGTACAGGCGTTTGGGCAGGAAGAAAAAGTGACGGAGCGGTTTGATAAGATTAATGAAAAATTAGGAAGCGCATATTTGAGAGCGACATTTTTCTCTTCCGTTACAAATCCGGCGACCCGTTTTATAAACAGTCTCGTATATACGGGAGTCGGGATCGCAGGTGCGTTTGCGGTAGTAAACGGAACGCTGACAGTAGGGCAGCTTACAAGTTTTTTGAGTTATGCAAATCAGTATACAAAGCCGTTTAATGAAATATCCGGAGTTGTGACAGAGTTCCAAAACGCGGTTGTATGTGCCGGTCGTATTTTTGAGTTAATAGAAGAAATTCCTCAGCCGGAAGATGCAAAAGATGCGGCGGTTCTGACTCATGTCCGGGGACATGTACTGGCAGAGCATGTTGATTTTTCGTATATGCCACAACAGAATCTGATCACGGATTTTAATTTGAAAGTTATGCCGGGACAAAAGATCGCTGTTGTAGGACCGACGGGATGCGGAAAAACAACGCTGATCAATCTGCTTATGCGGTTTTATGATGTAGACGGCGGCTGTATTTCAGTAGACGGAAAGGATGTGCGTGAGGTTACGAGGGAAAGTCTGCGCTGTGCATATGGCATGGTGCTTCAGGAAACGTGGCTGAAAACGGGAACGATCCGGGAAAATATTCTTTTAGGAAGGTCCGACGCGTCAGAAGAGGAAATGATAGAAGCTGCAAAAGCATCTTATATTCACAATGTAATCCTGCGTCTGCCAAACGGATATGACACGTGGGTGACAGAAGACGGAGACGGGCTGTCGCAAGGACAGAAACAGCTTTTATGCATCGCGCGTGTTATGCTGTGCAGACCGCCTATGCTGATCCTCGATGAAGCGACGTCATCGATCGACACAAGAACAGAAGTAAAGATACAGGCGGCTTTTACAAAATTGATGGAAGGGCGGACGACGTTTATTGTGGCGCATCGTCTGTCAACGATCCGCGAGGCGGACGTGATTCTCGTTATGAAAGACGGAAAAGTTATTGAGCAGGGCAATCACGAGAGCTTGATGGCTGCAGACGGATTTTACAGACATTTGTATGAATCGCAGTTTCTTAGGGGAAAAGATGAGGATAAATGATAAAAAGTGAAGAAAATAAAAAAGTCTGAAAACGGATAAAGATACAAATATAGAGACCGTATTAAGGAGGATGGCTATGACAAAATTAAGTACATTATGCTATATAGAAAAAGACGATAAATATTTAATGCTTCACCGTACGGTGAAAGAAAATGATGTGAATAAAGATAAATGGATCGGTGTCGGCGGACATTTTGAATATGGAGAAAGTCCTGAAGAGTGCTTGCTAAGAGAAGTGAAAGAAGAAACGGGATATACGCTGACTTCGTGGGCTTACCGGGGAATCGTGACATTTGTTTACGGTGAAGATGTTGTAGAATACATGTCGCTTTATACGGCTGACGGGTTTGAAGGAGAACCGATCGACTGTGATGAGGGCGAGTTGGAATGGTTGAAAAATCAAAGATCGAGACGCTGAAGTTATGGGAGGGAGATAAGATTTTCTTTGATCTGTTGGAGAGAGACTGCGGCTTCTTTTCTCTGAAACTTGTTTATAATATAGAAGATATTTTAAAAAGCGCTGTTCTTGACGGGAAGCCGCTTCCTCTTACCGAGGATGGAAAGTGGATTGGAAAATGAACCGGAAAACAGACTGAAAAATGAAGTGAAAGACAGATAGAAAAAAGAAGCAGGCGTAAGCGGACGCGGTATGAAAAGTCATGGATTTTGAAACAGGGCAATATCCGGCTGAATAAAGGTAAATATAAAGAAAAGGATGGAATATAATATAGTCAGTCCATATATGAGGAAGCGGAAACGTGCGATATTTTTCTGCTCATATAATTTGGATGCCATTGAAAAAGTGATTCCAGTACAAAGGTAAAAAATAGCAATATCGATCCAGACAACCGTAAAGCCGAGTATGCCTGAGTAAGTATAAAAGAAAACAGGGATAAGTGTCGTTCCTGTCAGAATGCCGGATAAAAGTGGTAAAGATACGTTTGGAACGGCGTTTTTATATATTAGTTTGAAAAGAAAGCAGTAGAGCAGAGCCGGAAAGAACAAAAGTTTCATATGTTCCCATGCAGATTCGCTGATTGGGCAGACAAGACCTATAAAAGTTGAATCGCCGGACCATTCATAGAAAAAGTGCGACAGTGTTCCGAGAACAGACGTGAACAGAAAACCGGAGATAAAGATGTATTTACCGGAAAGTTTATAGGAAGCAAGCATAACAAGTCTCCTTTCATAAGCAGAAAAGTATTTTATATAGTATATGCAGAAGTTAGAAAATCAGCCCTCGAAAAACTCGTCATTATGCATAAAAATAAATGTATTTTATATGGAAAATGATGAAAATACGACATATGGAGCGGGGGGGGGTAAAATAATGTTGACACATTGAACAAAAGGGTATATGGTTCTGTATGAGTATGTGGGCAAAATGCTAAGAAAGGAAGGGAAAATAGTTGTGGAAAATGTCAAAAAACTAATGCGAAAAGCAATGGGAATTGTTTTAAGTGTTGTGCTTACATTAGGGTGTATTCTAGGAAGCGGCACGATCGCATGGGCAGAAGGTGAGACGGCAGATGCCGCCGCGAAGATCAAGGTGGCATGCGTGGGAGACAGCCTGACGGAAGGGTACACTTCGACGGGCGCGAATTCAGGAAAGAAAGGACCAAATGCATATCCGGCACGTTTGCAGAGTTTACTTGGAAGCGGATATGAAGTAAAAAACTTTGGGGAAACAGGTGCGTTTTTGATGGAGGGGACAAGTAATCCATATAAAAGCGGTACAGAATACGAACAAAGTAAAGCTTATAATGCAGACATTGTAATTATTATGCTTGGAACGAATGATTCCAAAACTGGAACGAAGAAAATATAAAACACAGATGACAGCGTTTTATAATGAGTATAAGACGGAGAATAACAAAGTTATTTTTGCCACGTCTCCGAAATGTTATCAGACGACGGGAAACGATATCACTCAGGAAAAGGTCGAAAAAGTCTATCAGGCTCAGAAGGCATTGATTAAAGAAAATGCCGCATGGGATTTCATTGATATGTATGAAAAGACCGAAGGAAAAGAAAATCTTTATAATACAGATAAAGTACATTTTACAGATGCAGGATATCTGTACATAGCAGAATGCATGTATGAAAAGATTACAGGAAAAAAAGCTCCGATTGAAGAAAAGGTGAAAATTCCGCATACACAGCAGAGCGGAGAAACAAACTACTTCACATTCGCAGAAGGAAAATGGGAGGCAGGAGATGCGCAGCATACATGGTCAAAAAAAGTAGATCCGGCGCATCCTGAAGCAACCTATTATGAAGTGAAATTACAGGACATAAGATCGATATCTATTCCGGTAAAAACAGAATGATGGGAAAAGTGAAGTATCTGATCGACGGTGAGGAAAAAGCAGAGGGAGACCTTTATAATGCTACTAATATCAATTCTACATTCATTACAACGATTTCCGATTTAGAAGAAAAAGAACACACATTAAAAGCGGTGGCTACAGGGGAAAGAAATGCATCAGGAACAGGTTCGGACATTCTGATCGATGCCGCTGAGGTGTATGTATATACTTACAGAGAACCGGAAGAAGCAAAACTTCACGGAACAATTACAGATAATAATCTTCAGTATACCCAGGATAAATTAACTGAGGTAAAAGCAGCAAACAAAACAGAAGATACTTTGAATGCATGGAAGAATGATACGGTTACTTCTGAGATTTCTTTAGCTTCGATAGATTCTTCTTATACAGATGTAACAGCGACGGCAAGTGATTTCACCGGAAACGGCAATACGATTCCGAAAGCAAATGTGGATTTAAAATTTATTAAATCAGTTCAGGCTTATACAGGAATGCCGGGATACGGTGATCCTGACAGAGAAGTTCCGAAAGGAAGCAGACAGGAAGCAAATGAAGTGCTTTATCAGGATGCCGGAACAGCGATGAATATTGGAACGAACAAACTTCAGAATATCTGGGTATCTGTGAAAGTTCCGGCAGGAACAGCGGCAGGTAGTTATACAGGAACGGTTACGGTAACGGCAAAAGAATTAGCAGAACCACTTACATTTACTTATACGTTAAAAGTTGCTGATGCAGAACTTCCGGATGCGACGAAGTTTAAAGATGGTTTTGATATGGAATTGTGGCAGAACCCGTATCGTATCGCAGAATATTATGATGTAACGCCGTTTTCTGAAGAGCATTTTGAAATTTTAAAATCCCACATGGGATTATATAAAAATGCCGGCGGACATGCCATTACAACTACAATCGTAGAAGAGGCGTGGGCAGGCCAGACATACGGGGAAGGAACTGTTAAATTCCCTTCTATGGTTAAATGGACAAAGAAAGCGGATGGAAAATGGAGTTTTGATTATACGGATTTTGATAAATGGGTAACGTTTAACAAAGACGTTATGAAAATCGGGGACAAGATCGTATGTTACAGTATTGCGCCTTGGACAAACTCAGTTGTTTATTATGATGAAGCGACAAAGACAACAGTAAAAAAACGATTGACTCCGGGTTCAGAAGAATGGACAACGATATGGACGGCATTTCTGAATGATCTTGCAGACCATTTATATGAAAAAGGCTGGTTTAACGACGCTTATATCGGTATCGATGAAAGAGGATTTAATAAGGCGGCGTTTGATTTGATCGATTCAATTAAACGCGGCATTCCGACACCTTTGAAATTAAAGAGTGCGGGAGCGATGGATGGATTTGTTGAGAAAAAAGATCTTGCAATGCGCGTAGACGACCTGAATGTAGGTTCTATCGCGGTAAAGGCCCATCCTCAGCAGTTTGAAGAAATAAGACAGGCTCGTGAAGATGCGGGACTTCGTACAACTATTTATACATGTACAGGTCATAAACCGGGTAACTTTTCATTAAGTGCGCCGGGAGAAAGCTACTGGACAATGATGTATTCTTATTCCGTAGGCGGAGAAGGATATCTTCGCTGGGCATATGACTCATGGGTTGAGAATCCATTGGAAGATACGACTCACAATGCATTTGAAGCCGGGGATTGTTTCCTTGTATTCCCGGATGATTCTGAAGCAAAAGTTACAAAATCAAGTACACGTTTTGAAAAAATGGCAGAAGGTGTACGCGATGTAAATAAACTTATTAAAATGAAATCAGATGTTCCGAGCATGGCGGCAAAAGTGGATGCTTTGATGGATTCTGTAAAACCGACTTATGCATCAAGCGCGTATTATCTGACAGATGCGGGAAAACAAGAACTTGCGTCGGATATGAATACGATCAAAACAAGAATTGCCGAGCTGACAGAAGAATATGTCGCATTAAAGAAAGCGGGAGTGACCGAGGTTGACTCAGTATCGATCAACGGAGAGAAAGAGGTTGAATTACAGCAGGGAGGTACAACTCAGCTTGAAGTTACAGTCCTTCCGGAAAATGTATTGAATAACACAGTCACATGGTCGACCGATAATCCGGCAGTTGCAGTTGTGAAAGACGGAGCGGTAACTGCGAAGGGATCAGGCCGCGCTGTTATTACGGTGACATCTAACCAAAATGAAGAAAAGAAAGATTCTGTTACGATCGTTGTAAAAGAAGCTGAGGTTGAAGAAGGAGCGCAGGTTTCTTACTATTCATTTGACGATGTGAAAGGACAGAAGTTAGAGGATGAATGGGGAAAACGTGACGGTACTCTTGATGCTTCCTGCACAACCGAAGCCGGCAAATCAGGAAAAGCGCTGAACGTAACACAAGACGGAAAAGGT
>ENA-OQCS01000224-OQCS01000224.1-human-gut-metagenome-genome-assembly--contig:-NODE-224-length-30573-cov-3.050549_pt1 | contig 30573 bp, 45 predicted proteins | sample MGYA00242757_ERZ504575 | MGnify/ENA primary metagenome ERZ504575 (study PRJEB26092, sample SAMD00036297) | human gut metagenome | host: Homo sapiens | study: EMG produced TPA metagenomics assembly of... | reverse complement strand
AAAAAGTTGATAATATTCTGTTTGAATTCTCTTTCTTTCTGATCCAGGCACCCCATGCCCAAAGCCGGTCGGCGATGGGTAAGGAGTACCAGCGGGATGACAAACCAGGAGATGATGCCGGCTATCTTCTTGGCGGCACTTACTTCCGGCATCTTGCCGATTTCAGTCTTCTCCAGCGGCTTGCCTGCCAGGTCTGCCATCTTAGGCAGGTCGTTGTGGCTCCATTTCCGGATGATGGTGCCGTCTTTCAGCAGCAGCAGTCCCGGGTTGCTGCGTATCACGGTCTTCAGCGTCGTCTCGTCTGTGATATAGAAGGGATATTCTGCTCCCGTGATGTCTTGCCAGTGCCTGATGGCTTTCTCCGTACTTGCCGTGAGGCAGAGGAAGGGATAGTCATGGTCGGTGGCATACTCGTATATCTCATCGATGCTTCCGAAGTTGCTGTCATCGGCAAAGTCGAGATGTGGCGAGATAAGCAGGAAGGTGTATCCCTTGCGGTGAATCACTTCCTGGGTGATGTCTTCGCCCGTCTTCATATCTTCTATGCTGAAGTCGTGGATAGGAGGCACGTACCTTCTTCGGTCTGCACCGTCTTGCTGTCGATGAAGGTCCAGGTAGAATCGGGATAGTTGTCTATAGTAAACTCCTTCCGTTCTCCGTTCTTCTCCAGGATGAAGGTGGTGTCAAACTTCGGCTGTTTGGCTCCCTTCGGAATCTCCATACCCTTGCTATGTTGGCGCCGATGTGATAAGGGCGGAAGTCGAACTGCGGCAGATACCACAGGCTCCAGGTGCTCATCACGATGGAGAAGAGGAAGGTGTAGTTGATTACCACCACTGTGTCTGTCTCGAAATGAGTCTCGGCATCTCCAGCGGCTTTCTCCAGAGCAGGACGGCGAATATCAGGAGAATGATGTTCTTGATGAATGTCTCCATATTGGTGAGCACTACGGCATCACCGAAGCATCCGCAATCCTTTACTGGGTCTGCGATGACGATCCAGAGTGTAATCAGCGTCATCACTATCATCACGGCAAGGGTAATCTTGCTCGTCAGTCTCCGTCGGATGGCGAAGAGAAGGAAGATACCGATGGCAAACTCAGCAGTGGCAAGCAATACCGACATCACCAGGGTGCTCCAGTCGGGAAACATCCAGTCGATATGCAGCGCTTCCAGATAGTCGGTTATTTTGTATTGCGTGCCAGTGGATCCATTCCCTTCACGAATCCTGAGAAGATGAAGGTTACAGCCACGAGCAGTCGCCCGATATTCACCGCTGTTTTTGTTATAATCTGCTTTGCTGTCATATCAATGTCCTCTTTTACCTGATAGAATGAACCTTCTTATTAATGAGCCTTCTTACTTTTCTCCCATTTTGATGGCACCGAAAACTGCGTAGTTGATGATGTCCATATAGTTGGCATCAATGCCTTCTGATACGAGAGTGGCTCCTGCGATATCCTCGATTTCCTTTACTCGCTGTATCTTGGTGAGAATAAAGTCGGTATAGCTGCTCACTCGCATCGATCGCCAGGCCTCGTCGTAGTCGTGATTCTTCTTGAGCATCAGTTCCAGGGCTTCCTGGGCATGCTTGTCGTAGAGCTTCATCGCCTCTTCCGGTGTCATATCTACTTCATCCACGAATGGCTTTTCCAGCTGGATGAGTCCTACGATACCATAATTAATAAGTGCGATAAACTCCGGACGGATGCCTTCGCCTACGAGTGATTCTTTCTTGATTTCAAGCGAGCGGATGCGCTTCGCCTTGATATAGAGTTGGTCGGTTAAGGAAGATGGGCGCAAGATTCTCCAAGAGGCTCCATAATCGTGAAGCTTCTTCTCAAATAATACCCTGCATTCTCCCATAACAACTTTAAACTGCTGTTCTGTTTTCAATAAATCTGCCATAATAATTTCGAAATTCGGTGCAAATATACACATTTATTGTGAAATAGCCAAATAATTATTTTGTATTTTACATTATTTGCAGTAACTTTAGACAAGTTACGCTGCATCTCAACAATAAAATAAAAAAGTGCTTTTTTATTTTGTATTGTCTTCGATTTGCAGTAACTTTGCACCCCGAAATTAAATGAGTATGAGAAATTTGACCAATGCCGAACTGGCGCAAATACTAGATAAGGATATTTTTCACGAGATTTCAGAGGCGGCGGATGCGCTGTCTGTGGAATGCTATGTAGTAGGTGGATATGTGCGCGACCTCTTCCTGGAGCGCCTTCCAATGACATCGATGTCGTGGTGGTGGGGAGCGGAATTGAGGTGGCTTCTGCCCTCAAGAAGAAGCTGGGCAAGAAGGCACATCTTTCGGTGTTCCGAATTCGAACGCACAGGTTAAGTATAAGGATACAGAAGTAGAGTTCGTGGGAGCACGAAGGAGAGTTACAACCGTGATTCGCGCAAGCCGATTGTAGAGGATGGAACCCTGGAGGATGACCAGAACCGTCGCGACTTCACCATCAATGCTATGGCGGTCTGCCTGAACAAGGACCGTTTTGGCGAACTCGTCGATCCGTTTGATGGTGTCTATGACCTGGAGGATGGCCTCATTGCCACTCCGCTCGATCCGGATATCACCTTTTCTGACGACCCGCTCCGTATGATGAGATGTGTACGTTTTGCTACCCAGCTCAATTTCCAGATAGAAGATGAGACTTATGCCGCTCTCTCGCGCAATGCCGAACGGCTGAAGATTATCAGTGGCGAGCGTATCTGCGACGAGATGAACAAGATTATGCTCTCCAAGCATCCCAGCAGCGGCTTCTATTATCTGAAGGATACCGGACTGCTCGATCTCATCCTGCCGGAACTGGTGGCAATGGATAAGGTAGAGACCCGCAACGGAAAAGCCCACAAGAACAATTACGACCATACGATGGAGGTTTTGGAGAATGTGTGCAAGCACAGCGATAACCTCTGGCTCCGCTGGGCTGCCCTCTTCCATGATATAGGAAAGCCGAGGAGCAAGCGATGGGACAACAACATCGGATGGACTTTCTACAGCCATAACATTATCGGTGCCAAGATGATTCCTAACATCTTCCGCCGTATGAAACTGCCGATGGATGCCAAGATGAAGTATGTGCAGAAACTGGTGGAGCTCCACATGCGTCCGATTGTGATAGCGGATGAAGAGGTGACTGATAGCGCCGTGCGCCGACTGCTGAATGATGCGGGTGATGACATCAACGACCTGATGACGCTTTGCGAGGCTGATATCACCAGCAAGAACCAGGTGCGCAAGCAGCGATTCCTGGATAACTTCAAGATGGTGCGCGAGAAGCTGGTTGATCTTCAGGATCGTGACTACAAGCGACTGCTCCAGCCATGCATCGACGGCAATGAAATCATGGAGATGTTCCAGCTCAAACCATGCCGCGAAGTAGGCGTACTGAAGCAGTATCTCAAGGATGCCGTGCTGGACAACAAGGTGGCTAACGAGCGCGAGCCGCTGATGGAACTTCTGATGAAGAAAGCCCAGGATATGGGGCTGAATATGGCAGAAAACTTAAACAGAGAATAATTTTTGTTAAATAACGGCTCCCTGCGAGCGTTATTCGTTTATTATTCGTAATTTTGCACCGCTTTTTAAAACTAAAAGCATTGTTTCAGTTTCCGCCAGAGGGCGGTATATATAAAAGGTATGACATAAAATAATAAATTATAATATAAATAGGTATGAAAATTAAAAACGTTTTGTTTGTTGCAGCAGTTTGTGTTCTTGCTGCTTTGACATCATGTGGTGGAAGTAAGAAGGGTGGTTTACCAGACTTCGGCGATGATGAGTTTGCCGTGGCTACCATCGGCACTTCCAGCGCCGCATTGCAGACTACCTATCCTGCTACCATCAAGGGTATCCAGGATGTAGAGGTACGTCCTAAAGTTTCTGGTTTTATCACTAAGGTTTTTGTACACGAGGGACAGACTGTATCAGCAGGTCAGGCTTTGTTCTCTATTGATAGCGAGACCTATCAGGCTGCTGTCCGTTCTGCAGCTGCCGCTGTAAATACAGCTAAGGCACAGGCTAATACAGCCAAGTTGACCTATCAGAACAATAAAAAATTGTATGATAGCAAGATTATCGGTGAATTTGAACTCTCTACAGCAGCTAACAGCTATGCAACAGCTAAGGCTCAGGTAGCTCAGGCAGAGGCAGCATTGGCTTCAGCCGCGAGCAGTTGGCTTGGTGTACCGTTACTAGTCCTTCTGCTGGTGTAGTAGGTAGTCTTCCTTTCAAGGTAGGTGCTCTGGTAAGTGCTTCTGGTCAGGCTCTTACTACCGTTTCCAATATCAGCACTATGGAGGTATTCTTCTCACTCTCTGAGTCTCAGATCTTGAGCATGTCTAAGACCAATGGTAGCATTCAGGCAGCCATCGCAGCGTTCCCAGCTGTTAAGTTGCAGTTGGCAGACGGTTCTATCTATAATCACCCGGGTAAGGTGGTTAAGATGAGTGGTGTCATCGATGCTACTTCCGGTTCTATCTCTCTCATCGCTCACTTCGCTAACCCAGAGAAGTTGCTGAAGAGTGGTGGTGCAGGTTCTATCGTGGTTCCTAACGATCATAACAGCGCTATCGTTATCCCTCAGGAGGCTTGCTCTCAGGTTCAGGATAAGATCTTCGTTTACATCGTAACCAAGGATAACAAGGTGAAGTATTCTGAGATCAAGGTCAATCCACAGGATGATGGCAAGAACTATATCGTAACTGCAGGTCTTCATGTAGGCGATCGTATTGTTTTGAAGGGTATTACCAAGTTGACCGATGGCCAGCAGATCAAGCCTATCACTCTGGAGCGTTACAATCAGAAGATTGCTGAGGCTGCAAGTTGGCTGAGTCTCAGGGTAACGCTCATGCCTTCGCTACTGCTATGGGCGGAAAGAAGTAATATATAATAAGGTATAAAGAAAAATAGTAAATTATGTCATTTACAAACTTTATAAAGCGCCCGGTACTTTCGACGGTGGTTTCCATCTTCTTCGTCTTGCTGGGTATTATCGGCTTGGTATCGCTGCCTATCGAGCAGTATCCGAATATCGCGCCGCCTACCATCTCGGTAACTGCTACCTATACGGGTGCAGATGCCCAGACGGTGTTGAACTCTGTCGTTGCTCCGCTGGAGGAGAGTATCAACGGTGTGGAGAACATGACTTATATGACCTCTTCCGCGTCTAACTCTGGTCTTGCTCAGATCACCGTTTACTTCAAGCAGGGTTCCGACCCAGATATGGCTGCGGTCAACGTACAGAACCGTGTATCTCAGGCGCAGTCTCTGCTGCCTGCCGAGGTTACCAGGTGGGTGTCACTGTAACCAAGCGTCAGAGTTCTAACGTCATCATGTTCGCTCTGACTACAGACGATGGCCGTTATGACGACCAGTTTGTTACCAACTACGCCCTGATCAACGTCATTCCTCAGTTGAAGCGTATCAATGGTGTGGGTGATGTGCAGAGCCCTTCTACCCGTAACTACTCTATGCGTATCTGGTTGAAGCCAGAGAAGATGAAGGAGTTCGGACTGGTTCCTTCTGATGTTTCTCAGGCTTTGGCAGAGCAGAATATCGAGGCTGCCCTGGTAGCTTTGGTGAAAGCTCTGATATGCAGTATGAATATACCTTGCGCTACAAGGGTCGTTTGAAGACTCCAATGGAGTATGAGAACATCCTTATCAAGAGCAATACTTCCGGTCAGACGCTCCGTTTGGGCGAAATTGCCAAGGTTGAGTTGGGTGGTTTGCAGTATAACGTAAACCTGCTCAATGATGGTCAGCCTGCCGTGCTGGGTATGGTTCAGCAGATTGCCGGTTCCAACGCTACCCAGATTGCCAGCGACGTAAAGAAATCGCTTGATGAACTGGAGAAGAGTTATCCTCCTGGGTTGAAGAATGTTATCCTGATGGATGTTACTGAGTTCTTGTTCGCATCTATCGAGGAAGTTATCTTCACCTTGATCATCACCCTGGTACTGGTGTTTATCGTAGTGTATATCTTCTTGCAGGACTTCCGTTCTACGCTGATTCCTATGATTGCCGTGCCTGTGGCTTTGGTCGGTACCTTCCTCTTCCTCTGGATCTTCGGATTCTCCATCAACCTGCTTACGCTGTCAGCCTGCTGCTGGCTATTGCGATTGTGGTCGATGATGCCATTGTGGTGGTCGAGGCGGTTCACGCCAAGCTCGACCAGGGTACAAGAGTGCCCTTACTGCAGCTATCGATGCGATGAACGAAATTTCCAGCGCCATCATCTCTATTACATTGGTGATGTCTGCCGTGTTCGTTCCTGTATCGTTCATCGGTGGTACTTCCGGTTACTTCTACCGTGAGTTCGGTGTAACCATGGCGGTATCTATCGTTATTTCGGCTATAAATGCGTTGACGCTGTCTCCTGCACTCTGTGCCGTGTTACTGAAGCCACACGAGGAGGGTCACGAGAAGAAAATGTCTTTCATCGACCGATTCCATGCTGGATTCAACTATCAGTTGATAAGATTACCAATAAATATAAAGGTGGTGTCAAGTGGGTTATCAATCATGGCATCATCGCTGGTAGCCTCGTGGCTGTCAGCATCGTAGGTCTGGTTGCCTGATGGGTACAACCAAGACGGGTCTGGTGCCTGATGAGGATACCGGTACTATCTTCGCTTGTATCTCTACAGCTCCTGGTACTTCTCAGGAACGTACAGCAGAGGTGGTTAAGCAGGTAGATAAGATGCTGGCTAGCAACCCAGCCATCGCAACCCGTAACGCCATCATGGGTTATAGCTTTATCGGTGGTGCCGGTTCTAACCAGGGTACCATCATCGTGAAGCTGAAGCCATTCGAGGAGCGTCCGGGTGGATTCTTCCACCGTATCAAGGAGGCTTGTACCGGTGGCGGTATCGAGGCGCTGTTTGTCAACCCTATGGAGTATACCTCTGTATTGGGTATGATCTACAAGCAGACTGCTGCTATCAAGGATGCACAGGTTCTTGCCTTCGCTCCACCTATGATTTCCGGTTTCTCCATGCAGAATGGTATCACCATGACCATGCAGGATAAGACCGGTGGTGACTTGAACAAGTTCTATGACAATGTGAAGAAGTTCCTGGCTGAGTTGAACAAGCGTCCTGAGATTCAGACCGCCCAGACTCAGTATAACCCTAACTATCCACAGTATATGGTAGATGTAGATGTTGCCAAGACCAAGCAGGCTGGCATCTCTCCATCAACAGTATTGTCTGTCATGCAGGGTTATCTTGGTGGTCTCTACGCATCTAACTTCAATGCCTATGGTAAGCTCTACCGTGTCATGATTCAGGCTGGACCTGAGAGTCGTATGCGTCCAGACGATCTGAGCAAGATTTATGTACGTTGTGCTGATGGCACCATGTCTCCTGTAAGCGAGTTCGTGAACTTGAAGAAGGTTTATGGTCCAGCAAACATTACCCGATTCAACCTGTTTACCTCTATGGATGTATCTGTAACTCCTAACAGCGGTTACTCTACCGGTGACGGTATGAAGCGATTGCTGAGGTTGCCAAGGAGACATTGCCAGAGGGTTACGGCTATGAGTACTCTGGTTTGACCCGTTCTGAGGCTGAGTCCAGCAACTCTACAGGTTTGATTTTCGCACTCTGTATCGTATTCGTTTACCTCATCTTGAGTGCCCAGTACGAGAGTTACATCTTGCCTCTGTCAGTAGTATTGTCTATCCCATTCGGTTTGGCAGGTGCGTTCATCTTCACCAACCTCTTCGGTCACTCTAACGATATCTACATGCAGATTTCGTTGATTATGTTGATCGGTCTGTTGGCTAAGAACGCCATCCTTATCGTACAGTTCGCCCTCGAGCGTCGTCGTACGGGTATGGCTATCAAGTACTCAGCTATCCTGGGTGCCGGTGCCCGTCTCCGTCCTATCCTGATGACCTCTCTGGCGATGGTTATCGGTCTGTTGCCTCTGATGTTCGCATCTGGTGTAGGTAAGAATGGTAACCAGACCCTGGGTGCTGCCGCCGTAGGTGGTATGTTGCTCGGTACAATCTGCCAGATCTTCGTGGTTCCTGCTCTCTTCGCAGTCTTCCAGTGGTTGCAGGAGAAGTTGACCCCAATGAAGTTCGAGGATGAGTTGAACGAGGAGGTAGCTGCCGAGTTGGAGCAGTATGCCAACGCAGCTCATCAGAAGAAGGGTATCGAGAAGAAGTAATAACGCAATGTAACTTCAAAGGAAACAATGAAAAAGAATTTAAATATCATCATATTGGGTCTCGCAGCGCTCTCCCTGAGCAGCTGCAAGACTCTCTACGGAAAATATGAGCGTCCGGATGTGAAGACCAGCGGTATCGTTCGCGATGTAGCTTCTGATACAGATACTTTGGCTGTAAAGGATACTACTACCTTCGCCAATATCCCTTGGCGCAGTGTCTTTACCGACCTCAGCTTCAGTCGCTCATCGAGAAGGGATTGAACAACAATGTCAACCTCCTCAATGCGGCTTTGAACGTGAAGATAGCAGAAGAGCAGCTGAAGTGTGCTAAGTTGGCATTCCTGCCTGCCTTGTCTTTCACTCCTCAGGGAACCATCGCTTCCTGGGATGGTCAGGCTGCCACCAAGACTTACACGATGCCTGTTACAGCCAGCTGGATGGTAGACCTCTTCGGCAATCTGCTATCTCAGAAGCGCAGTGCCCAGATGGCGCTGCTCCAATTGCAGGATTATCAGGTATCTGTCAAGACCAACCTCATCGCCAACATCGCCAACATGTATTATACTCTGTTGATGCTCGACAAGCAGGTGGAGTTGGTTAACAATATGGAAGGATTGACCAAGGATACTTGGGAGACTATGCAGAAGATGCACGATCTCAGATTGGGTTACCGTACACCAGCCATCCAGTCAGCTGAGTCTAACTACTATTCTGTGTTGACCCAGAAGACCGATCTGTTGCGCCAGATTCGTGAGACAGAGAACTCTCTGAGTCTGCTCATCGGCGATCAGGCACATAGCATCGCCCGTGGCAAGTTGGATAACCAGAGTCTTCCATCTAATTTCTCAACCGGTGTAGGCATCCAGTTGCTCAACAACCGTGCTGATGTCCACGCAGCCGAGATGAATCTTGCCCAGTGCTTCTATGGTGTAGAGACCGCCCGCAGCAAGTTCTATCCATCTATCACTATTTCCGGTACAGGTGCCTTCACCAATTCAGCTGGTATGGGCATCGTGAACCTGGTAAGTGGTTGCTCTCAGCTGTAGGTTCTCTTACCCAGCCAATTTCCAGAACGGCCGTATCATTGCCGGTTTGAAGGTGGCTAAAATGCAGTATGAGCAGGCTTACAACACCTGGCAGAATACCGTGCTGAAGGCTGGTAGCGAGGTGAGCAATGCGCTTGTTCTCTACAACTACTCTGATGAGAAGAGCAAGATAGAGCAGAAGCGAATAGAAGTACTAGAAAAGAATGTAGAATCTACCAAGGAATTGATGGGTATTGCAGGCAGCTCTTACCTTGAAATCATCCAGGCACAGTCTTCACTCCTCAACGTACAGCTTTCTAAGGTAGCTGATGACTTCAACAAGATGCAGGCAGTAGTAAATCTCTACTATGCATTGGGTGGAGGAGCTAAGTAGTTTATAGTTAATAATTAATAGTTTATAGTTATGGCTAGTATAATAAGTCCAAAGGCAGAGGTTTCTCCAAAGGCTAAGATTGGAGACAACTGCAAGATATATCCATTCGTCTATATCGAGGACGATGTGGTCATCGGCGACAACTGTACCATCTATCCATTCGTGAGCATCATGAACGGTACTCGCATGGGTAATAATAATAAGGTGTTCCAGGCAGCCGTTATCGCTGCCTCCCACAGGACTTCCACTTTACAGGTGAGGAGAGTGAGGTAGTAATCGGCGATAACAATACCATCCGTGAGAACGTGGTTATCAACCGTGGTACCCATAAGGGCGGCAAGACCGTTTTGGGCAACAACAACTTCCTGATGGAAGGTGCCCATATCTCTCACGATACCGTAATCGGCAACGGTAGCGTATTCGGTTATGGTACCAAGATTGCGGGCGACTGCGTGATTGGTAACGGTGTCATCTACTCAACATCTGTAGTAGAGAACGCCAAGACTAGAGTAGGCGACCTGGCGATGATTCAGGCAGGTACTACCTTCTCTAAGGACATTCCTCCTTATATCATTGCCGGTGGAAAGCCTGTGAAGTATGCAGGTCCTAACACCATCATCATGGAAGCTGCCGAGGTTACCGAGAAGGTTCGCAAGCACATTGCGACTGCCTACCGACTGGTATTCCATGGTCAGACATCCCTCTTCGATGCCATCAACCAGATCAAGGATCAGGTGCCAGATGGTCCGGAGATTCAGAACATCATTCAGTTCCTGGAGAGTTCCCAGAAGGGTGTCATCACTAAGATGTAGTTTTGATTGGAAGGGTTTAATCCCTTCGTTTACTATTATGTTTAGTTAAAATTCAAGTCATACCTATTTGAATTTTACTCAGTATCTTGAAAGGGCTGGCCGTGAGGTCAGCCCTTTTTAATGTTTGATAGCATGGTTGATACAACTATCCCTAATGGAAAAAGATTCTATCCTTAATAGAAATCTCCGTTCAACGTCGCTGAACGTACATTCAACGTTGCTGAACATACATTCAACGTCGCTGAACGTACATTCAACGTCGCTGAACGGAGATTTTCATTAGGCTTAGCAACAATTTCCTTATGCAGCGATATTCTCTTCCCTTAATAATTAATAGAATAAATGCAAATAAATGCAATTTTATTTTGTTATCTCTTCGTTTATGTGTATCTTTGCAAACAATTTGGGTAATTATGCCCTTCCGGTCTGAAAATAAATAGATTTAGAAATGAGAAAGAAACAATATAAGCCTCGCAATCATCGTGGATTGCAGGTTGTTACTTTATGCATCAGCACCGCCATGGTGCTTGTTTTGTTGGGATTGGTTATCTTTTCCGTATTGATGGGAAAAACCTCTCTTCCTATGTCAAGGAGAACCTGGTGTACAGGTGATGCTGGAGCAGGATGTTACCAATCCTGAGGGCTTGCAGATGTGTAAGCGCCTGAAGGCACGTCCTTACGTGAAAGGTCTGACCTATATCTCCAAGGAACAGGCTTTGCAGGAGGCTACCCACGATCTGGGTACCAATCCTAGCGAATTTGCCGGTGTGAATCCTTTCCAGCCATCTATCGAAATCACGACACAGGCGGATTATGCCAACAATGATTCCCTGAAGTGGATTGCCAAGGAGCTGAAAAGCTACTCGCGCGTGACGGAAGTAAGTTATCAGCACGACCTGATAGAACAGGTGAATAATTCGCTCACCAAGATAAGCATCGGTCTTCTTATCGTAGCTGCCCTGCTTACCTTTATCTCGTTCTCGCTTATCAACAATACGGTGAGACTGGGCATCTATGCCCGCCGATTCTCCATCCATACCATGAAGCTGGTGGGTGCATCCTGGGGCTTCATCCGCAAGCCTTTCATCAAGAGGGCTGTATCGTAGGTGTGGTTGCGGCTTTGCTTGCCGATGGTTTCCTCGGTGGATGCCTCTATGCCTGGTCGCTTCACGAGCCGGAACTGGTCAATGTGCTCGGCTGGCAGGAGCTTGCCATCACAGGCGGTTCGGTCTTCCTCTTCGGTATCATCATTACGGCTCTCTGTGCCAATATCTCGGTGAACAAGTTCCTCAAGATGAAGGCGGGAGATCTCTACAAGATTTGATCAGGAGTAAACTTCTGTAAAGTAAACATTAACATTACACATTAAACATTATATATAATGGATAAGAAGAATTTAGCATTTGACAAGATGAACTTCATCTTGTTGGCAATTGGTATGGCAATTGTCATCATCGGTTTTCTGCTGATGAGTGGCGCCGGTTCTAACGAGCATACCTTCGATACTGATATTTTCAGTACCCGTCGCATCGTTGTAGCACCAACCGTAACATTGATAGGTTTCCTTTCAATCATCTATGCGGTGATACATAAACCGAAAGACAATGAATAATTTATAATTAATATACATATTATTATTAGATGGATTTTATTCAGACTATCATTATCTCTATCGTAGAGGGACTGACCGAGTTCTTGCCTGTATCCAGTACGGGCCACATGATTATAGCAGAAAATTTGCTGGGTGTAGATATCCAGGATAAGTTTGTCAACGCCTTTACTGTCATCATCCAGTTTGGCGCCATCCTTTCTGTCATCTGTCTGTATTGGAAGAGATTCTTCTATCCAGAGGCTGTGAAGACCGGTGAGAAGACCTATTTGAAGGCGATGTTCGATTTCTATGCCCGTCTGGTTGTAGGTACCGTGCCTGCCGTGGTATTGGGTCTTGCCTTCAATGATTTCATCGAGTCAAACCTTGGTAATGTACAACTGGTGGGCTGGATGCTTGTCATCGGCGGTATTTTCATGCTCTTCTGCGATAAGATATTCAATAAAGGCAGCGAACAGACCAAGCTTACTTACAAGCGTGCCCTGATTATCGGTTTCATCCAGTGTATAGCGATGATTCCTGGTGTATCGCGCTCCATGTCAACCATCGTAGGTGGTATGTCCCAGCGTCTTACCCGCAAGGCAGCAGCCGAGTTCTCATTCTTCCTGGCTGTGCAACCATGTTTGGCGCCACCTGTCTCGAGGTTTATAAGCTCATCAGCCATGGCGGCGGCTCATTGCTCACCCAGGGCAACAACCTGTTCACATTGATATTAGGCTCAGTGGTAGCATTCATCGTTGCCATTCTCGCCATCAAATTTTTCATCAATTATGTCACCAAGTACGGTTTTGCAGCTTTCGGCTGGTACCGTATCGTAGTAGGACTTATCATTATCATCTGCGGCCTTTGCGGTGTAGATATGCAGATGGTTGACTAAAATAAGAATATGGATTTTAGAAAAGGAGAAATTATTGCCATCGACAAGCCTTATCGCATGTCGAGTTTCGGAGCCCTGGCACATGTTCGCTATCTGCTCAGCAAGAAGCTCGGTTTTAAGGTGAAGATAGGACATGCCGGTACGCTCGATCCCCTTGCTACGGGTGTGTTGGTGCTCTGCACGGGTAAATGTACCAAGCAGATTGAGCAATTGCAGACACATACCAAGGAATATACGGCTACTCTTCAGTTGGGTGCCACCACGGCAAGCTACGATAAGGAGCACAGTGTAAACCATACTTTCCCAACCGAGCACATCACCCGTGAGCTGGTAGAGGAAGTGCTGAAGCAGTTTGTTGGTGAGATTCAGCAGGTTCCACCTACCTATAGTGCCGTGAAGGTGAATGGTGACCGTTCTTATGCCCTGCGCAGAGCAGGCGAGGAGGTGCAGCTGAAGCCTAAGACCGTGCGTGTGGATGAAATCGAACTCACCGATTACAACGATGAGGAGAAGACGGCAAGCATCCGAGTGGTTTGCGGTAAGTACTTACATCCGGTCCCTGGCACGCGACATCGGTCGTGCCCTGGATAGCGGTGCCTTCCTGACAGCCCTCCGCCGTACCAAGGCAGGAAGCTTCTCGGTAGAGAACTGCATCGACTTTGACCATTTCCAGGAATGGCTCGATGCACAGGAGATAGAAGACAGCCTTGCCAATAACTAGGCTCGAATTTCGAAAAATGACATTAATAGTAAATCATCTTAAGAAAGGAGATATAATATCACATGAAACTATCACAATTCAACTTTAAGTTGCCAGCTGCTCAGGTGGCACTTTATCCACATAAGACTAAGCGTGTGGTCAAGACTGCTAGTGGTGAACGTACTTTCGAGATTACCCGTCGTGACGAGTCTCGGCTCATGGTGCTCCACAAGAAGTCTGAAACCATCGATATGTATAAGAAGGACGAGAATGGCAAGGATATGGTGGATGCCGATGGCAATCCAGTATTCCTGCAGTTCAAGGATATCGTGAATTACTTCGAAGAGGGCGATACCTTCATCTTCAACAATACCAAGGTTTTCCCAGCCCGTCTTTATGGTACCAAGGAGAAGACCGATGCCAAGATTGAGGTGTTCCTGCTCCGTGAGCTCAATCCTGAGATGCGCCTTTGGGATGTATTGGTAGAGCCTGCCCGCAAGATCCGTATCGGCAACAAGCTTTTCTTCGATGATGTCAACGAGATGGTTGCCGAGGTTATCGACAATACCACCAGCCGTGGACGTACCCTCGTTTCCTCTATGATGAGGACGGCAATCATGATGTCTTCAAGCGTTCGCTCTTCGCTCTGGGCGAGGCTCCGCTTCCTCGCTACGTTATCGATGCACGTGAGGATCATCACGCTACAGAGGATGATATGGACGATTTCCAGTGTGTTTTCGCTGAGGTAGAGGGTGCTGTTACTGCACCTGCTACCGGTCTTCACTTCTCACGCGAGCTGATGAAGCGTATGGAAATCAACGGTATCAACGAGGCTTATATCACCCTGCATTGCGGTTTGGGCAACTTCCACGATATTGAGGTGGAGGACCTTACCAAGCACAAGATGGATTCTGAGCAGATGATGATCAGTCAGGAGGCATGCGATCTGGTTAACAAGACCAAGCTGGAAGGTCATCGCGTATGCGCCATCGGTACCAGCGTGATGAAGGCTACAGAAACTGCTGTAGGTACAGACGGAATGATGAAGGAGTTTGATGGATGGACCAATAAGTTCATCTTCCCTCCATACGATTCGGATTGGCAGACTGTGCTGTTGCCAACTTCTATCATCCAGAGTCAATCTTGATGATGTGTACCGCTGCCTTTGGTGGTTACGACCTGGTGTATGAGGCATACAAGAAGGCTGTGAAGAATGGCTATATGTTTGGTTGCTATGGTGACTCACTGTTGATACTTCCAGACTAAATGGTGGAATAAACAGTTTTTGTACATATAGAAATGATTGATATTCAGTAGGTAAACTGAGTTATCCACAGTTTTCGTAAAAGTGTGAATAAGTATGTATAAAGTATATTTAAGCCTTGGCACGAATCTGGCAACCGGAAGCGTAATATTCGTGAGGCTATCGATAAAATAGGAGAGCAGATTGGTGTGGTAGAGCGCCAGTCTGCTCTTTACGAAACCAAGCCTTGGGGCTATTCTTCTCCCAATGACTTCATCAATTCCTGTGTGATGGTTCTCACCGCCATGGCCCCTCGTCAGGTGTTGGAGGCTACCCAGCGTATAGAGCAGGAGATGGCAGAATCCTGAAGTCTGTAAATGGGGAATATCACGACCGCATCATCGATATCGACATTCTGATGATAGATGATCTGGTCATCGATGAGCCCGATTTCAAGATTCCTCATCCTTTGATGGAAGAGCGCGATTTCGTGATGAAACCACTGAAAGAGATACTTATGTAATTTGCTATAAGTCAGGCAGAAGGAGAGAACCTTGTATCAGGAGATAAAAGAGGGTGAGGAAATCAAGGTGCAGGCGAACGAGCACGGCAGATACTTCCTGACCCAGACGCGCAGTACTACAGGTATTGAAAATGCCGAGATGGGCGAGAGTGACGTGAAGATCTATTCTCCAGCCCGGGGATTGATCGTCGTATCCAAGGTGAGTGCTCCTCTATTAAATAAGGTGGAGGTTTATACCCTTGATGGAAGACTGGTGGCATCGAGAAAGGCTGAAGGTGCAGCATCTGTCAGCATTCCTGTAGTCTCCACGGCTTCTCCTCAGGAAGTATATATTATTAAGGTATCTAAGCAGGATACCAAAGCTACAATAACCAGAAAGCTTTCTCTCCATTGAGAGAAAGCTTTCTGGTGTTAAACTGAGAAAAAAGAAAATCCCATCGTTCTTGCGAGCGATGGGATTTTTAATTCTGTTAAGCAATGTGTCTGCTTTACGCTGATTACTTACGAAGACCGAGGGCCTTGATGATAGCACGATAGCGATTGATGTCGCGATCATACAAGTAATCGAGCAATGCACGACGCTTTCCTACAAGCTGTGTCAACGCACGTGTTGTAGTATAATCTTTACGGTTCTTCTTAACGTGCTCCGTCAAATGAGCAATACGGTATGAGAACAATGCTATCTGGCTCTCAGCTGAACCAGTATCAGAGTTAGACTTTCCGTACTTGCTAAAGATCTCTTCTTTTTTTGCTTTGTCTAAATACATAGCTGTGATACTTAAAATTTAATTATTATGAATGAATGTTATGCACAATAGGACCTTCCTCACGGTGGTTTCCGTTAAAATGCGGTGCAAAGGTACAACTTTTCAGTGAATTATGCAAATTTTTCGGGATTTTTTTGTAATTTTGCACCCAAATTCATTAAGTATTTAAGGTAAACGAAATGCAAGACATTAGAAACATTGCAGTTATTGCACACGTTGACCATGGTAAGACTACCTTGGTTGACAAGATGATGCTCGCTGGTAAGCTGTTCCGTGACGGCCAGGATAACAGCGGCGAGGTGCTCGATTCCAACGATTTGGAGCGCGAGCGTGGTATAACCATTCTCTCAAAGAATGTGTCTATCAATTGGAAAGGTACAAAGATTAATATTCTCGATACTCCAGGACACTCTGACTTCGGTGGTGAGGTTGAGCGCGTGCTCAACATGGCAGACGGATGCCTCCTCCTCGTCGATGCTTTCGAGGGTCCGATGCCTCAGACTCGTTTCGTGCTGCAGAAGGCTTTGCAGCTCGGACTGAAGCCTATCGTTGTAGTTAATAAGGTAGATAAGCCTAACTGTCGCCCTGAAGAGGTGTACGAAATGGTGTTCGACCTGATGTGCGACCTCGATGCTACTGAGGAACAGCTTGACTTCACTGTAGTTTACGGTTCGGCAAAGAATGGCTGGATGAGCGATGACTACAACAAGCCAACAGATAACATTGACTATTTGCTCGACAAGATTGTGGAGATTATCCCTGCTCCTAAGCAGTTGGAGGGTACTCCTCAGCTCTTGATCACATCTCTTGATTATAGCTCTTACACCGGTCGTATCGCCGTAGGTCGTGTACACCGTGGTACTTTGAAGGATGGTATGAACGTAACTATCTGCCATCGTGACGGTAGCCAGGAGAAGACCAAGATCAAGGAACTCCATACCTTCGAGGGTATGGGTCATAAGAAGACAGACCATGTGGATTCTGGTGACATCTGTGCCGTTGTCGGCTTGGAGAAGTTCGAGATTGGTGATACCATCTGCGACTACGAGAACCCAGAGCCACTTCCTCCAATCGCTGTAGATGAGCCTACCATGAGTATGCTCTTCACCATCAACGATTCTCCTTTCTTCGGTAAGGAGGGTAAGTTCTGTACATCACGCCACATTCAGGACCGCCTGAACAAGGAGTTGGAGAAGAACCTGGCTCTTCGTGTTCAGCCTTACGAGGACACCACTGATAAGTGGATTGTTTCTGGTCGTGGTGTGCTCCATCTTTCTGTGCTCATCGAGACCATGCGTCGCGAGGGCTATGAGCTCCAGGTAGGTCAGCCTCAGGTTATCTACAAGGAGATTGATGGCGTGAAGTGTGAGCCTATCGAAGAGTTGACCATCAATGTTCCGGAGGAGTTTGCTTCTAAGATGATTGATATGGTTACCCGCCGTAAGGGTGATATGACCTCTATGCTGAACATGGGCGAGCGTGTGGATATCGAGTTCGATATTCCTTCACGTGGTATCATCGGTCTTCGTACCAATGTGCTCACTGCTTCTCAGGGTGAGGCTATCATGGCTCACCGCTTCAAGGAGTATCAGCCATACAAGGGCGAGATTACCCGCCGTTCCAACGGTAGCATGATTGCGCTGGAGACTGGTACAGCTTATGCTTACGCCATCGATAAGCTGCAGGATCGCGGTAAGTTCTTCATCGATCCAGGTGAGGAGGTTTACGGCGGCGAGGTTGTTGGTGAGCATGTTCACGACAACGACCTGGTGGTTAATGTAACCAAGGCAAAGCAGTTGACCAACGTCCGTGCTTCTGGTTCTGACGACAAGGCTCGCGTGATTCCTAAGACCGTGATGAGCCTTGAGGAGTGCCTGGAGTACATCCGTGAGGATGAGTACGTAGAGGTAACTCCTAAGAGTATGCGTATGCGCAAGGTGATTCTCGATCACTTGGAGCGCAAGCGTAGTAATAAGGATTAAGCTATAGCTTATATATAAATGGATCCGTGAGAATTCCCCTCTAGCCGATTGCCTAGACAGTCTGCTTGCAGGGGATTCTTTTTTAATGTATGCGTATGTGGTTGTGGAAATTCTTTAGAAAGTTTTCTTTGCCCTGTTCTCTGGTATTGGGAGCCGTGGGCTATCTGATTTTCGCCAATGTTCCTTTCCTGGAACCTTTGGGCGATGCGGTGGGACCGAAGCTGGTGGATATGATGCCGGTGGTGCTCTTTGCCTTGCTCTATGTTACCTTCTGTAAGATTGAAATCAAGGAGATGAAACCGAAGGCTTGGCATTTTATCCTGCAGCTCATCCGAACCAGTCTGGCACTGATGATGGTGGTGCTTATCTTCGAATTCGGAGATAATTATGAAACCAAGCTGGTGCTCGAAGGTGCTTTCATCTGTTTTATCTGTCCTACGCAGCTGCCGTGGCTGTGGTGACGGAGAAGTTGGGCGGAAGCATCGGCTCGTTGACAACTTATACGGTGATAGCCAATGTCTTTACGATGGTGATTATTCCGAGTCTTTTCCCGATGGTGGAGAAGGTGCAGATGTTTCCTTTCTTTTTATGAGTGCGATGGTGTTCAGAAACGTAACCACGGTACTGGTAGTTCCTTTGCTTCTGGCTTTGCTGAGCCGCAAGTTTCTGCCTAAGTGGGTGGATAAGGTGAAGAGCGTGAAGGATCTGGGCTTCTATATGTGGTGCTTCAACCTTACTATCCTGATGGGCGAGACGGTTCGTAATATCCTTCATGCCGAGGTTTCGGGGTGGATTCTTGCCTTGCTGCTCATTGTTCCGCTCTTTGTCTGTCTCATCCAGTTTGCCATCGGTAAGGCGGTGGGCAGACATTATGATGCGAGCATCAGTGCCGGTCAGGCTTTGGGACAGAAGAATACCATTGTGGGCATCTGGCTCACTCTTACTTTCCTCAATCCGCTTGCTGCCGTAGCACCGGGCGCTTATGTGGTTTGGCAGAATCTGGTGAATGGCTGGCAGCTATGGTATAAGGAGAAATACGGAAGACTGAAATGGTAGATGTAAGAGAAAACAGAAATAATGGAAATATAAAAACAGCTTGGAATCTCCCATGAAATTCCAAGCTGTTTTTTTATATGAATGTATCTGATCTTTATTTGCTTGTCGAGATAAATATGCACTCGATGGTTACGTTGCCATCCATCCATTTGGCTGGAATGGTATAGGTGCCATCCTTGGCGATATCTGTCTTCTTGAGCGATTCTACCTGATCACCATGGGTGATGGTAAAGTCACCGTAGGTGAATCCTGGAGCAGGAACCATCTTCACCTTGAATGGCTTGCCGTATGCCACCTTGTGGTTGTTGAGGGTGGTGCCGTCTGCTGCGGTCACCATACCGTTGCGGTTAGCCTCGGTTACAGAAACAAACTCGCTGTGAGCCTTCTTCTTGGCTGTACCTTCACTCTTCAGCAAGGTGATGCGTGGAGCGTTGGTCAGGTGGATATTGATGTCATCGATATAGACCAGGGCATCCTCCTTCATCTCATGAGGAGACTCTGCGTGAGGAACCACTACCAGACTATAGATATCCACACCCTCGGCACTCTTAATAGGGAACACGGCATCAGCCACTGTCCTGCAGGAACAGGAGTGGTTGACTTGATCCAGAACTGCTCTACTTCCTGCGACTGTCCGGATCTGTCTCTACGCTTTCCAAGTCCTACCAGCATCACTCTGCCTTCCATCGGACGGTTGATCAGTACGTGAACTACTTTTCCGGATGGACCGAGTGCAATCGGCTTCTTCAGATCTATTCTTGCACCGAAGATGTTGGAAGCCAGTCGTGAACGCTGGAAGCCGAGCACCTTCTTGTTAGGATTGTTGGTGAGATCAGGATTATCCACAACCTCGCAGTTGCCCGCCAGTTCTCCTGTGCGGAATGGGGAATGCTCCCATCTGTCGTAAACTCCCACGGATTTGTAATCCTGGGTGTCGAACTTAATTTCTTGTCCCATTGCAGCCAATGGTAACAAACACAATGCTATGAGTAATTTCTTCATGTTCGTAGTGTAGAGTCAAAGTTTAAAATACTTTAATGGAATGTAACAATGGGCAAGCCTTGCTGTCGTCGATGACAACCTTCAGGCCTTTCACCTGATAACCCTTGCCGTAACTGTCGGATGTGCTGCCGTTCAACGGGATGATGCGCTTGTATCCGATGGTGGTAGTGGTGCACTTCTCTGCGATTGGTTTCCATGTCTTTCCGTCTTCAGAGATTTCGATATGGAACTTCTTACTCGCTGACCCTTGCGGATGTATTCCATCATATCCACATAGCGAACGGTCTGTGACTTGTCCCAGTTGAAGGTGATGGTACCTGCTTCACGCCGTCATCAGTAGCCCAATAGGTATTCTTGTTGTTATCGGTCAGGTTCTTGGCTGCATAGTTGCGGTTGGCACCAGCCTTTCGGGTGTTGCTTACAGTAACCTTTGCCTTCTGAGCCAGGTCCTTGCCCAGACGGGTGCGAATCATATTACCCATATCCTTGAGCACGCGCACGTCGATGTCAGGCAGCAGACCCGTCTTGTCCGGAGGGCAGTTGAGAATCAAGGTAGCATTTCTGCCTACCGTCTCCAGATACATCTGGAAGAGGCGCTCTACAGAGAGAGGCTTCTCGCCCTCGTGCCAGAACCATCCCTTGTCGGTGAACTTGGCATCGCTCTCACCTGGGTCCCACTGCCAGCCGTCCTCGGTACCATACATACCGTTGCTTTCTGGTGCATAGCCTCTTTCGTCGGTGAGCCAGTTGGTTTCGCCAGCCCATCCTGCCTCGTTGCCGATCCATCTTGCCTCAGCACCCACACCCCAGAGGATGATGTCTGGACAAACCTTGTGGATAGAGTCTCTGAGGTTAGGAATATCATAATAGGTAGAACGGTCTACGTTTACGGTCGTATTGCGTCCGCCGTAGTATCCGTCGCCACCGTTGGCACCATCAAACCACATTTCAAACTGGTCTTTGCCATACTGTGCCAACTCCGCGCACTGGCGGAGGAAAACGTCGTTGACATATTTCTCAGTACCGTAGTATTGGCTGTTTCTATCCCATGGAGAAACATAGAAACCATACTTCATTCCCAAGCTTCGGGCACTTGGCAAAGTCGCGGGGAATGTTGGTGGTCTTACCGTTCTCATTGCCGGCATTGACGATGGAATGGTCAGTAGTAGATGTAGGCCAGAGGCAGAAACCGTCATGATGCTTGACTACGGCGATACCGCCTTCATGCCAGCAGCCTTTACAGCCTTGAGCCATTGAGTAGGGTTAGGCTTCTTGGTAGGTGCAAAAAGGTTACGTCTTCACTTCCCAAGCCCCATTCTCTGTTGGTATAGGTGTTCATTCCGTAATGGAAGAAGGCATAGAATTCTGTCTCCTGCCATTTCATCTGGCGATCGCTAGGAACAGGGAACACAGCTGTAGGCTCGTTGTCCGGATTAGGCAACGACTGCTGCTTAACTTGGAATACACTCTGAGAGTGGCCAGCCATGGTAGACATGATGAAGGTCACTCCAAACAAACTTTTGATGTTCATAGTTGTTGTATTAAAATCGATACACTTTATTCTTGCCATAAAAAGAAGTTGATAATTGTTAGTTATTGTCGTTATTGGTGATTGTCGTTAATATATATATTATCTTTTGCAAAGATAATGCAAACGAGCGCAATGAAAGCTAGCTTTCAAATTGCCGAGTGTAGCTTATCTTATGCAAAGATATGAGTTTTCGGAAAAGTTTCAAAACTTTTCTGGTTAATTAAATATAACGCCCGCAATTTGTGGTTGCGGGCGGTCATATATGATTAATCCTGTGTAGGATAAATCAAGTTAGCTTCTGTGATACAGTTGAGCACCTCTTCGAGATATTTCTTCGATTCGTACTTAGCCATAGGCAGGTCGTGGAGCAGATAATTGCCGCAATCCTTGGCTGCCTGTCCAGGAATTTCGCCTTCGAAATCGGCAATGAACTGGAAAGTACGCTTCATCAGTCTACGATGTCCTTGCTCTCCAGGTCGCCACGGATGAGGAGGTAGTTGCCGGTAAGGCATCCCATTGGTCCCCAATAGATGATGCGGTCTTTCCACTCTTCGTCGTTGCGCAGGTAGGTGGCTGCCAGATGTTCGATGGTATGGATGGCACCGTTGTGGAGGCAAGGCTCCTGGTTAGGCACCTTCATGCGGATATCGAAGGTGGTGACTACTTCTCCGCCTACTTCGTCCTTGCGGCTTACGTAGATGCCGCGGAGCAACTTGTTATGATTGATAGTAAAACTTGGAATCTTATTCATCTTTTTTATAATGTTGAGTGTTGAATGTTGAGTGTTGAATGTTGAGTGTTGAATGTTGAGTGTTGAGTGTTGAATGTTGAATGTTGAGTGTTGAATGTTGAGTGTTGAATGTTGGGTGTTAAATATTGAGTGAAGAATCATTCAACATTCAACACTCAACATTCAACACTTCTAAAGACTTTCGAGAAAAGCCTTGGTAACATTGAATGATCCTTCTGCCATTTTAGCCCAGAAGTCGAAGTACTGCTGTGCCTTGGTATCCTTCAGAGGTACATCGCTGATGATGCGGAAGGAGATGAAAGGAGTCTTGTAGATGTGGCAGGTCTGTGCGATGGAGCAGCTTTCCATATCCACAGCCATAGCGTGAGGGAAGTGCTCCAGGATAGATCGCATCTTCTCCTTGCTATCTACGAACCATTCTCCGCTTACAATCTGTCCGGCATGAATCTTTGGATGTTGGTTGTCTGGCTGTTCATTGATGGCAAGTGCCTTTTCTACATACTCCTTAGGGGTCTTGAAGAGGGCAGGCATACCGAGAATCTGTCCATACTCGCATTCGTCACCGCAGTAAGCATCGTGATATACACAGTCGGTAGCTACCACCACTTCGGTAACATTGAGGTTGATGTCAGCGCCTCCAGCCACACCCGAAGAGATGACGAGGTCTGGGTGGTAATTATCAATTATTTCCACAGCTCCGATGGCGCTGTTCACCTTTCCGATGCCGCACTGCTGCATCACGACTTCATTTTCGCCGATCTTTCCGATGACGAAGTCCTTATGATTCTTTCGCTCAGTCTGCGATTCTGTCAATAATGTCTTGAGTTGCGTGAACTCCTTGTCCATCGCAACGATAATTCCTATTTTCATATCGATTTATTTCTATTCTGGGTGCAAAGTTACAAAATAAATCCCATAAAAAAACATTTCCCCACCTATATTTTATAATAGGCAGAGAAATGTTACAAGATGATATTGCAAACTGCGAAAAATGTATGGTTCTATTAGAAGTTCACTCCGAAATTGAGCAAGAGGGCTCCATTATGCGATTTGTCAAAACTGTCGTGGCAGATGTTGCAAGGCCGATGTCGTAGGTGAGGTCAGCATAGAACATATCGTAGCCGATGCCGCAACCGATGCGCAGACCGCATCCAGGCGGCGGAAGTTGTCGCTGCGGAAGGAACTCTGGGCCTCTCGCTCGGCAAAGTTCTTGATCTTGCCACCTACACCTACAGCGAAGTAACCGCCGAATTGTGGCTGGATGGAGAAGTGGTCATCTACATCATACTTGTATTTCAACACCGCAGGAATCTGCAGGTAGTTGAGGTCGTAGGTCATCTTCTTGCCGGAAACCAGATCTTTCTTGCCACCTTTTTCTATATAGGAGAGACCTGTCTCCAGATACAGAGGCGCTGTATCCGTAAGCGGAATGCCGGCAACAACGCCTACGTTGAGGCCCGTCTGCCAGTCACCGCCATCCAGACGGGAATCATCCGAATTCACGTAGGTGAATGCCGGACCGATTCGGAAACCGAAGTATGGAGCACTGTAACTGTGGTTGTATCTGTAGTCGAGATGTCCCGTCTTCTTGTTGTAATATCTACTATTCTTATAGTTCTGAGCTGTTGATGGTATCACTGCCAGGAGTATTGCCATCATGATAAATGCGATTCTTTTCATATTGATGTGATTTTAATTATTATCTGGTGCAAAGGTATGGATTTTCGGTCATCTTGCAGCGTGAGAATCCCTATAATGATAGGGGGAAAACCCTATTGCGTCTTTTCTTCGATAAAAAAAGTAAAAAGTTTCTTCTATTATTTTGTAGTGTCTTCATTTCTCATTATCTTTGCACCAAATTATAAACGTTTATAGAAAAAGATGAAATTATTGAAGAAGTATCTACTGGATATTCTGGTAGTGATTGTTTTGCAGTGATCTCTTTCGTGTACTTCATGCCTGCCGACATGGACGGACGAATTCTGTTCCGACACGACTCGGCGGCGAGCAAGGGATTGGGACATGAGAAAGAGCTTTCCAACAGCAGACTGGCGAGACAACCCGTTGGACCAACTCTGTGTTTGGTGGTATGCCAACCTATCAGATGTCGCCTTCGTACGGCAGTACCCAGGTGCTCAGTCAGGTAACGAAGGCTTATCATCTGTGGCTGCCTGATTATGTATGGTATGTGTTTGTCTATCTCCTGGGCTTTTATATCATGCTCCGTGCCTTCGATTTCCGACAATCGCTGGCGGCGCTGGGTTCCATCATCTGGGCATTCTCATCCTACTTCTTTATTATCATTGCTGCAGGTCATATCTGGAAGGTATGGGCTTTGGCCTATCTGCTCCTATGATTGCGGGTGTGGTACTGGCTTATCGGGGTAAGTATCTGAAAGGTCTGCTCCTCACCGCCATTTTCTCGGCTTTCGAGGTGAATGCCAACCACGTGCAGATGACCTACTATTATCTCTTCATCATCCTCTTCATGGTGATTGCCTTCCTGGTAGATGCCATCAAGAAGGGGGAACTCGCCCGCTTCGGCAAGGCGACTGCGGTATGTGCCGTGGGTGCCTCATCGGTATCTCGCTCAACCTCTCCAACCTGTATCATACCTGGCAGTATGGTCAGGAAACCATGCGTGGAAAGAGCGAACTGGTGAAGAAGAATACTGCCAACCAGACCAGCAGTGGTTTGGATAGAGACTATATCACCCAGTGGAGCTATGGTATTGATGAGACCTGGACGCTCCTGATTCCTGATGCCAAGGGTGGTGCTTCCGTACCTCTCGCCCAGAATACGCAGGCGATGGAGAAGGCGGATCCTAACTTCGTGCAGATTTATCAGCAGCTCGGACAGTACTGGGCAACCAGCCTGGTACGAGCGGTCCTGTATATGTAGGAGCATTCGTATGTATGCTCTTCATTCTCGGTTTGTTTATTGTCAAGGGTCCGATGAAGTGGGCATTGCTGGCTGCCACCATCCTGAGCATCCTGCTCTCCTGGGGTAGAAACTTCATGCCGTTCACCGATTTCTTCCTTGATTACATTCCGATGTATGCCAAGTTCCGAACGGTGGCTTCTATCCTCGTGATAGCCGAGTTCACCATTCCGTTGCTTGCCATGATGGCTTTGAAGAAAATCATTGATGAGCCGGAGATACTCACCCGTAAGATCAAACTGGTATATGCCAGCTTTGGTCTGACGGCAGGCTTCTGTCTGCTCTTTGCCTGATGCCGAGTGTCTTCTTCCCTGATTTCATTTCCGTTCAGGAACTCAGGCGTTGCAGCAGTTGCCGGCAGAATACCAGGGACCGCTCATGAGCAATCTCATCGAGATTCGCAAGAGCATCTTTACTTCTGATTGCTGGCGCTCGTTCTGGGTCATCGTCATCGGTTCAGCCTTCCTGCTGCTTTACAAGATGAAGAAGTTGGGTGCTGAGTATATGATTGCCGGCATCGCCGTACTCTGTCTCGTAGATATGTGGATGGTGAACAAGCGTTATCTCTACGATGATATGTTCGTAGATAAGAACGTGCGCGATACTCCTCAGCAGATGACGGAGACCGATAAGATTATCTGCCGCGACAAGGCGCTCGATTACCGTGTGCTCAATCTCGCTTCCAATACCTTCAATGAGAACGAGACCTCTTATTACCACAAGAGCATCGGCGGTTATCATCCTGCCAAGCTCCGTCGCTATCAGGAGATGATTGATGCACATATCGCTCCTGAGATGCAGAAGACGATGAAGGCTGTGGCTGAGGCAGGTGGTGATATGACCAAGGTGAATGGCGACAGTATTTTCCCTGTATTGAACATGCTCAATACCAAATACTTCATCCTGCCTTTGCAGGGCGGTCAGACGGTTCCAGTACAGAATCCATACGCCTACGGCAATGCCTGGTTCGTGGATGAGGTGCAGTATGTCAACAATGCCAATGAGGAGATTGATGGCGTGGGCAAGGTCAACCTCCGTCATGTGGCGGTGGCTGATGCCAAGTTCAAGGAGCAGCTGGCTCAGAGCGTGAAGCAGGATGATACTTCGGTGGTGAAGATGATCCAGTATAAGCCAAACAACCTCACCTACGAGGTGAAGTCGAGCAAGGGTGGCGTCATCGTCTTCTCTGAGATTTACTATCCTGGATGGACTGCTACCGTAGATGATCAGCCTGTAGAACTGGGACGTGTGGATTATATCCTCCGTGCCATCAACGTGAAGCCGGGCAACCACAAAGTGGTACTCGATTTCCATCCTCAGTCGCTCAAGAATACTGAGATGGTAGCTTATATCGGCTATGGTGTTCTTGTACTCCTTATTATAATAGGTATAGGAGTGGAAATCAAGAAGCGCAAGAAGACTGCTGAGGCAGCGAAGGAATAAAATAGAGGTCGTAAAGGAATAAAGACGAAAAGACAGATGCTGTTTCGAACAGAAATTGATATTCCGAAGGCCGACTTCGAGATACAGCCGGCAGAGCAGATGCTCTTCGTGGGCAGTTGTTTTGCCGACAATCTGGGTCGCCGATTCGTGGAGAATCGCTTCCGTGCCACGGTGAATCCCTTCGGTGTGATGTATAATCCGGCAAGCATTCTCCATACGGTAGAGAAATGCGCGGGGTGCATCCTCGTGTGGCAGTCTTTACGTTGGGTACGAACCACGTGTATATTCTGAAGGAAACGGGCGAGATTGTGGATAACTGCCAGAAGCGCCCCCAGCGCCTTTTCGAGGAAAGGGAACTGAGTGTAGAGGAATGTGCTGCGTATCTGCAAAAGGCGATTGATTTGCTGAAACAACGAGGTTTGAAAGATGAAACATCGGAAGATGAAGCTTTCGATACCGGCTTGAAGGTAATCATAACCGTAAGCCCCATCCGTTATGCCAAATACGGCTATCATGGAAGTCAGCTTTCGAAGGCTACGCTTCAGTTGGCTGCAGACTGCTTGGTGAAGGCGAATCCTGGTGTGTCGAGCTATTTTCCAGCTTACGAAATCATGAACGATGAACTTCGTGATTACCGTTTCTACAAGGAAGATATGCTGCACCCGAGCGATCAGGCAGTAGAATATATCTGGGAGAAATTCCGGGAAACCTATTTCGGCAAGGCTGCCGAGCTGTTCCTGGAAGACTGGCGTCCCATCCGGGAAGCCCTCGGACACAAGCCCTTCAACCCCGATAGCGAGGAACATCAGAAGTTTATCGCCAGAACGGAAGAAAGGAAAAGATGGTTCGAGAAAAAGTATGGATTAGTGGCGGGCTGAAAGCCCAAAAGCATAATATAGAACATTTAAAGTATTAAGACAATGACATATACTATTGAAAAGGTAACCACACTGATAGGTGCGCGTCGCTATGGAGACAATGATACCAACATCGGTTTTATCCTGACCGATAGTCGTTCTCTTTGTTTCCCAGAGGAAACTCTGTTTTTTGCACTCAAGTCTGAGCGCAATGATGGTCATAACTACATCCCTGAACTGTATCGTAGAGGTGTGAAAAACTTTGTGGTAACTGATGTCCCTAAAGGCTATGCTTCTGATTATCCGGAGGCTAACTTCCTGAAGGTGGTCAATACGCTGGAGGCTCTTCAGCGTCTGGCTGAACGCATCGTGATGAATTCAATATCCCTATCGTGGTATTACGGGTTCCAACGGCAAGACGATGTCAAGGAGTGGCTCTATCAGCTGCTCTCGCCAAGCATGTTCGTTACCCGCAGCCCTCGCAGTTACAATTCCCAGATAGGTGTGCCATTGTCTGTCTGGCTGATGAACGAGCAGACCCAGGTAGGTGTCTTCGAGGCGGGTATCAGTCAGCCTGGCGAGATGCTTGCCCTCCGTGACATCATCCAGCTACCATCGCCGTTCTTACCAATGTGGGTTCAGCCCATCAGGAGAACTTCTCTTCCCTGGAGGAGAAGTGCCGTGAGAAGCTCATCCTCTTCCATGATGCTGAACGTGGTTTATGATGGCGATGATGAGGTGATTACCAAGGTGGTGCTGAATATCCTGATTATAAAGGCGAGAAACTCTTCTGGTCGCTCCAGAACCCTGAGGCTCCTTTCTATGTCAAGAAGATTGAGAAGCAGCAGAGCGTGAGCGTCATCACCTATATATATAAAGGTGTAGAGGATAGCTTCTCCATTCCTTTCATCGATGATGCTTCCATCCAGAACTCCATCATCTGTGCTGCTGTCGCTTCCAAGATCGGACTCTCTGCCGAGGATATCGACAAGCGTATGGCACTGCTCGAACCGGTTGCGATGCGACTGGAGGTAAAGGTGGGTCAGCATGGCTGTACACTCATCAACGACAGTTACAACAGCGATATCAACTCACTCGACATCGCTCTCGACTTCATGAACCGCCGTCTGATCATCGTGGTCGTCGCCATACTTTGATCTTGAGTGATATCTATCAGAGCGGTCAGACTCCCGAGGCGCTATATAAAGAGGTGAGCGATCTTGCCGCAAGCGTGGCGTAGTGAAGTTCATCGGTATCGGTCCGGAACTCTGCAAACAGCATGATACGATTCAGATTTCAGAAAAGTTCTTCTTCCCGAATGTGAGGAGTTTATCAATAGCGAGGTCTTTGCCTCCCTCCGCGATGAGGTCATCCTCCTGAAGGTGCCCGCCAGTTTGGTTTCGATCAGCTTACCGAACTGCTGGTGCAGAAGGTGCATGAAACCACCCTCGAGGTCAACCTGAATGCGGTGGTTGCCAACCTCAACTACTACCGTGCCTTCATGAAGCCGGAAACCAAACTGGTCTGCATGATCAAGGCGGATGGCTATGGCGCTGGAGCGGTAGAGATTGCCAAGACCCTGCAGGATCATCGTGTAGATTATCTGGCTGTGGCTGTTGCCGATGAGGGTGTCACCCTTCGCAAGAACGGTATCACCAGCAACATCATGATCATGAACCCGGAAATGACAGCCTTCAAGACCATGTTCGATTACGACCTGGAGCCTGAGGTATATTCTTTCCGATTGCTCGATGCGCTCATCAAGGCTGCAGAGAAGGAGGGTGTTACAGGATTCCCTGTTCACATCAAGCTCGATACCGGTATGCATCGCATGGGCTTCGATCCTGAAAACGATATGGAGGAGCTTATCGGTAAGCTGAAGCATCAGAATGCCATCATCCCTCGTTCTGTCTTCTCTCACTTCGTGGGAAGCGATGACGATAGTTCGATGACTTCTCTGCCCATCAGTTTGAACTCTTCGATAAGGGAAGCCGACAGTTGCAGGCTGCCTTCGACCATAAGATCCTGCGCCATATCTGCAATTCGGCAGGTATCGAGCACTTCCCGGAGCGCAGTTGGATATGTGCCGCCTGGGTCTCGGACTCTATGGCATCAACTCCCGCAACAACAAGACCATCAACTGCGTGAGCACCCTGAAGACTACCATTCTCCAGATGCACAACGTGAAGGCGGGCGATAGTGTGGGCTACAGTCGCAAGACCATCCTCGATAAGGACAGTGTCATCGCTGCCATTCCTATCGGATATGCTGATGGCTTGAACCGCCGTCTCGGCAATCGCCATGCCTACTGTCTGGTCAATGGTAAGAAGGCAGATTATGTAGGCAACATCTGTATGGATGTGGCGATGATTGATGTCACCGGCATCAACTGTAAGGAAGGTGATAGCGTGGAAATCTTCGGCGAGCATCTTCCTGTTCAGGTGTTGAGTGATATTCTGGAGACAATTCCTTACGAAGTGCTGACCACCATCAGCAACCGAGTGAAGAGGGTTTATTACCAGGATTAAGCGTGAAAAGAAGCGTTGCTGGCGACAATAAATCGTGCAAAAACGTATAAAAAACGATAAATCCATCCGAAAAGTTCGGATGGGATTCTTTTTTACGTAATTTTTTCCATTAAAACGTATTGAATATGAATAAAAAAAGTGTATCTTTGCAACCAACAAATCATCTAAAAACAAGCAAGGGTGCACTTTTATGTGTATTTCTTTAACTATCCTTAATTCCGCAACACTATAATTTAACTTTATTTATAAGTTCCTGAGCAACAAAAAGTTGCCCAGGATTTTGCATGTCAGAATTTTCACTTATCTTAGTGTTGCAAAAAGAAAACAAGCAAAACT
>ENA-OQCS01000223-OQCS01000223.1-human-gut-metagenome-genome-assembly--contig:-NODE-223-length-30625-cov-2.278674_pt1 | contig 30625 bp, 46 predicted proteins | sample MGYA00242757_ERZ504575 | MGnify/ENA primary metagenome ERZ504575 (study PRJEB26092, sample SAMD00036297) | human gut metagenome | host: Homo sapiens | study: EMG produced TPA metagenomics assembly of... | reverse complement strand
GCAGAAGCCATCGACAAAAAAAATGTCCGAGATGTGGTAAATACATGCTGGAAAAAGGAAATAAACTGGTTTGCAGCGATGAACAGTGCGGATATGTAGAAAATATTGAAAATAATAAGGATAATTAATGATATTCGTTGAATATTTCAGAATTGTATGATAATATACATTCATAAGGATGGAGGAATGTAAATGGGCGTACAATTGTTGGATAAAACCAGAAAAATCAACAAATTACTGCATAACAATAGTTCGAGTAAAGTTGTCTTCAATGATATCTGCGAAGTCCTTACAGAAATTTTAAATTCGAACGTATTAGTGATCAGTAAAAAGGAAAAGTGCATTGGCGGAAGCAAATGCGAAGGTGTGCCTTACATTACCGAATTGATCGAGAGAGAAATCGGAAAACATGTAGATGATATGCTGAATGAGCGGCTGCTTAGTATCTTATCAACAAAAGAAAATGTAAATCTTCAGACATTGGGATTTTCCGAAGAAGCTGTCAAAGGTTATCAGGCGATTATTACGCCAATTGACATTGCAGGGGAAAGACTCGGGACACTGTTTATCTATAAAAAAGATAAAGTGTATGAGATTGATGACATCATTTTGAGTGAATACGGAACAACGGTTGTTGGTCTTGAGATGTTAAGATCTGTGAATGAAGAAAGTGCAGAAGAAACCAGAAAAGAGCATATTGTACAATCGGCAATCAGTACATTGTCGTATTCGGAATTAGAAGCAATCATTCATATATTTGATGAGTTGGATGGTGCGGAAGGAATTCTGGTCGCAAGTAAGATTGCAGACCGTGTCGGAATTACCAGATCGGTAATTGTCAATGCCCTGAGAAAATTCGAAAGTGCGGGTGTGATTGAATCCCGTTCTTCCGGCATGAAAGGAACGTATATTAAAGTAATCAATGATTATGTATTTACGGAACTTGACCGCATTAAAGCAGAACGTACAAAATAATAAGAACTATAAAGGTATCGGGCAACTGATACCCTTTTCACAGTATAAAGGAGGATGCGGATAGTGAAATATGGAGGATGTACGGCAAAACTCAGAATGGACCGCGTAATTCTGGAAGACAGTTTTTTTGATGAAACGGAATATTTATGCAAGATCATAGCATATGATGAAGAGGAGGAGATGTTGTATCTGGTATCGGAAGAGGCGGAACTCAACTTTTATTCTTTGGATGGAATCTATGAGTGCAGCATAGAGGATCCGAAAGATCCTGTGGTCTGCAAAGGAATATTAAAAGAACGTTACTGGAACAAGGCGGGCAGGGTTTATGAAATTTAAAAATTCAAAAGTTGTCATTGTAGGAGCTGGAAATGTTGGTTCTACAACGGCATACAGCATTATCAATCAAGGCTTATGCGAAGAAATTGTTTTGATTGATGTAAATAAAGAAAAGGCATATGGAGAAGCATTGGATATGCAACATGCGATTTCATTTTATGAATCGAAACATTACGATTCATGCAGGAGATTATGAAGAATGTAAAGATGCAGACATCGTAATCATTACCGCAAAGTGCACCAATGCCAAAAGATTCAAACAAATCGTTTGGAAAATGTTAAAACCAAGCATTCAGATCATGAAGAGCATTGTTTCTTCTGTTATGGTTAGTGGTTTTTCAGGAATCTTTATTGTTGTTTCAAACCCAGTTGATATCATGACATATCTTGTACGGAAGTTTTCGGGTCTTCCTGCAAAACAGGTTATAGGAAGTGGAACGGCTTTGGATACCGCAAGATTATGCTGCAGCCTGGCATCTATGTATGATCTAGATTCAAAAAGTGTTCACACATTTATTTTAGGAGAGCATGGTGATAGTGAAATGGTTGCCTGGTCTTCTTCGACAATTGGTGGAAAAAGTTTAACGGATGTTATGAGCGATAATGCAGATCGTACAAAGAATGAAACGAAAGAAACATTATTAGAACAAACTAAAGCAGCTGGTTGGGAAATCTTTAGTAGAAAAGGGAATACTTGTTATGGTATTGCCGCTTCAACAACAGCTATTGTTAAATCAATCTTGTTTAATGAAAACCGTATCTTACCAGTCAGCGTTTTGGTGGAAGGCTTATATGGTATTGATCGAGTCTACCTTTCTGTTCCTACGATCTTAAATAGTAGTGGAGCTAAAGAAACAGTAGAAATTCGTTTGTTGCCGGAAGAAAGGAAGAATTGATTCAATCTGCTCTGGACCAACCTGCAGTCGAGTGCTAATGTATTTCTAGTATTTTTGAATTCCATGAAAATTACACTTATTTATACTTTCGTATCCATTTTGATATGCTCCATGGCAGGATACGGCTTTGAAAAATACAGATCAAAAGGTAAAATTTGGTATATTCCCTGTTCCTTTTCTCGATGATGATACCTTTTTCTGCCAGATGATTCCTTTATTTAAAATGGCATCTAAGGCTAATATGTTAGATTCACACACTGCGGTAATTCTTCCTACTCTGGCAATGCTTTTCTGGTTTTCTTTTTCCGCCAGAGTTTTCAGTCTTACCCCACAGAGTTGATAGAAGCTGCACGAATCGATGGTGCCAACGAATTCACTATTTTTTCCGTTTGGTAATGGCTCCAATGAAATCCACTTTTGCAGCCGGCGCCATTTACGCATTTATGAAACAGTGGAACAATTATCTGTGGCCTCTGATCGTAATACAGACAAACGAAAAGAAGACCTTCACGCTCCTTCTTTCCTCCCTTGCCTCTGCTTATTATGTAGATTACGGTCAGTTAATGTTAGCCATTGTCCTTGCAACCATACCTATTATCATTGTATTCCTGACAATGCAGAAGCAATTTGTAGAAGGCATTGTAGGCTCAAGTAAATAATCTGGAGGTAATCATGCGACAGTATTCCATTGATGCAAGAAATATTAAAAATCCCATATATCCCTGCCCAATACAAATGGGCGGAAAAAATGCAAATGGTCAAATGTTATCCATCGGAAATTACTATCTTTCTCTGGATGGAAAACCTTTCTTCGGGGTTTGCGGAGAAGCCCATTTTTCAAGAATGAACCAGGAATTATGGGAAGATGAGATCTTAAAATGAAAGCCGGCGGCTTAAATATAATAGCTACTTATATTTTTTGGATACATCATGAGGAAATAGAAGGTACTTTCGATTTCTCCGGCAATAAGGATCTTAGGATTTTCCTGGAATTATGTAAAAAGAATCATATGTATGTCATTTTACGTATCGGTCCTTTTTCTCATGGAGAATGCAGAAATGGCGGTTTTCCTGACTGGATCTATGGTCAGCCTTTCGATATTCGCTGCGATGATCCTTCCTATTTGTATTATACCAGACGCTTTTATGAACAGATCTATCAACAGGCTAAAGGACTGTTATTCAAAGACAATGGTCCTGTCATTGGTGTACAGCTGGAGAACGAACATGAGCATGCTTCCTGTCCCTGGGAAATGACGACAGAGAACAGCAAAGAATGGGTCGTTAGCGGACACGATGGCAAAAACCATATGAACACGCTGAAGAAAATAGCCAAAGAAGTGGGATTTGATGTTCCCCTTTACACAGCTACCGCCTGGGGAGGTGCCTGTGCTCCCGAGGATACCGTATTTCCTCTCTGGGGCGGATATGCATTTCGTCCCTGGATGTTTTACGACGGAAAATTAAAAGAGCATCCTGCTACTGCGGAATATCTCTATGGAGATTTTCATAACAACAGTGCTCCAAAATATTACAATTTCGACCCTGAATACGCACCGGAAGACTTTCCTTATGCCTGCTGCGAAATGGGCGGCGGAATGAACGTCTACTATCCTTATCGTTTTCAGTTGCCCTACGAAAGCGTCGCTGCACTTCTCAGGTGAAATCCGGAAGTGGCTGTAATTTCCTTGGATATTATATGTATCACGGTGGCACACATCCCAGGGGAAAGACTGTTCCTTACATGAATGAATGTGATGTTCCTAAATTTTCCTATGACTACCAGGCTCCTTTAGGAGAATTTGGACAAGTACGGCTCTCCTACCATCAGTTAATGCTTCAGCATCTGTTTTATCAGGAGTTTACCTCCGAAATTACGTCTGCTAAAACCATTCTTTCTAAGGAAGCCGCGGTTCAGACTCCCGAAGATGTGGAAACTTTAAGGTATGTTGTGCGTGCAGATGAACAGGGTCGTGGCTTTCTCTATTTAAATAACTATCAGGATCATGTGGAAACGATCGATCAGACGGATTTCTGCGTTACTGTTCAAAGTGACCTCGGAGAAGTACGTTTTCCTCAAGACGGAAGTTTAAATCTCTCCAAAGATGCCTGTGCAATACTGCCCTACTGGTTCTCTTTGGAGGGACATTTACTGAAATATGCCACGGTGCAATTAATCACAAGAGTTGTTTACTCTCATACAGCATATTACTTTTTCAGTAAGATTCGCGGAATGTCGGGAGAATTTGTATTTCCGGAAGACGAAATTATTCCTGTCAGCGGATGCAGCGTTCAGAAGCATAAAGTTATTCTGAGTAATTCCGAAACATCTGTATTCACATTTGGCCAGGGGAATCGCTGCATAGTTACCGTTTTAAATACAAATGATGCAGAGCGTTTATGGCAATACGATACTCCCAAGGGACGTAAACTTTTCCTGTGTGACTGTCCTGTTTTATATAAGGATAACGAATTTGAACTGGAATATCCCATGGGAGAAGAAGTCGCTCTTTCTGTTTTTCCTTCTGAGAAGGAAAGTATTGTCATCCACAACCGGGAGCTTTCACGGTCGGGCAACATAGGTCCTTTCATCACTTATGCTGCTTTTCAGGACAAAAAGAAATATTATTTTTCTGTAAGAGATGCCAGTTCCGTAAATTCCGGTGAGGAAAGCACTCTGAAACGCCCTGTTGTCGGAAGCCCCATTACCTCTTCAAAGGTTGTGAATGCAAGAGCTGTTCTGCAGTTTGAGCCGGATATATTTACCGGAATGAAACAGGTAATGCTTCGCATTCGCTACCAGGGCGATATAGGATATGCTTTTTCCAACGGTGAAATGTTCCATGATAATTTCTGTAATGGAGCCCCCTGGGAGATTGATCTGCTACCTTACAAGGAAAAACTGTTGGATAAGGGCATGTATATTTATGTTTCTCCCAAAAATCCGGCGGCTTTATTGACTCCAGTTCAGCTATGGCAGCAATGGTAGAAGTATTCAAGGATCAGGTGGCTCATATTGATTCCATTGAACTTCAGGCATTAAATCCCTGCCTGTTTCTCTTTGATTTTATTCTCTTTTACCTGTTACAATTTAATTTATAACAGGTAAAGAGAAATTATCTGATCTAATTGCGAGGTACTTATTATGAAATGTTTTAATGTAGGAATTCTTGGTACCGGCAGTATTGCACAATCTATGGCATTCACCTTAAATGCTCTCAAAGATAAAGGTGAGGTTGTTCCCTATGCAATTGCTTCCCGTTCCCTTAAAAAAGCGGAAAATTTCGCCCGGGAATGGCATTTTGAAAAAGCATATAGCAGCTATGAGGCTCTTGTCTCTGACCCTGCCGTGGATCTTATCTATATTGCTACTCCACACTCTTTGCATTATGAGCATGCTCTGCTTTGTCTTAATCACGGTAAGAATACTTTAGTAGAAAAATCTTTTACCGCCAATGCCCTACAAGCACAGGAGCTCTTATCCTTAGCGGCTGATAAAAAAGTGTTGTTAGCAGAAGCTATATGGACTCGTTATATGCCCAGTCGTAAAATAATAGCAGATCTCTTAGCTTCTGGTGCTATTGGTCGGTTTACAACCTTGAATGCTACATTTTCCGTTCCAATTCACGAAATTCCCCGTATGCATGATCCCTCTCTCTGTGGTGGTGCACTCTTGGATCTGGGAGTATATGTTTTGACAACAGCTTCCATGTATTTTGGTGACGAAATTATAAAAACTGATTCTTCCTGCTCCTTATATCCTACTGGTGTAGATGCTACGGACAATATCACTCTAACTTATGAAGATGGCAAAAAAGCGGTCCTGCATGCATCCATGACGGAAGAATCCTATAACTGTGTGAAAATTTGCGGATCCATAGGTTATCTTACATGGGAAAGTAATAATAATCCTCGTAATATTGAATTACACAGTTCTGACGGTTCCCTACTTCAGAAAATATCGGTTCCCGAACAGATCAATGGCTACGAATATGAAATTCTTGCTGTAAAAGAGCCATTGAAGATGGAAAAACAGAATGTGAGGATATGCCTCATGCAGAAACGCTGACAATCATGAAGCAAATGGATTCATTACGCCAGGAATGGGGAATTAAATACCCTTTTGAATTATAAAGCATACAAAAACCGCTGTCCCTCACGGGGCAACGGTTTTTGTATTCAGAGATTATCCCTCAATGGCGATGTATTTATTGGTCTCCACTGCAGGTTTTGCTTCCTTCTTAGGAACATTCAGGGTCAGAATACCATGTTTGAACTCACCCTTAATATCCTCCTGGGTCAGATTGTCACCAACATAGAAGCTACGCTGGCAGGAACCTGCATAACGTTCCTTGCGGATGTACTTGCCGGATTTCTTCTCCTGCTCATCCTCATCCAGACCCTTGGCAGCCTCGATGGTCAGATAACCATCCTCCAGAGATACCTTGATCTCATCTTTCTTGAAGCCGGGCAGATCAACGATCAGCTCATAGCCATCATCGGTCTCCTTAATATCGGTCTTCATTACGTTGTGTGCATGTCTGCCATACAGTTTCTTCTCTATCTGATTCTCTGCTCTGTTGTCAAAGAAAGGTACATCATCAAAAAAGTCATCAAATAAGTTCTCTCCAAAAATGCTAGGTAATAACATAAGTCATCTCTCCTTTTCTATTAAACATATGTCGGTGTCTTTCGATACCTCTTACCTTTTCCATCCTCCGGTAACCACCATCGGACTTCCGAACCGGTACTGGATTTCTGATCTCGATCTTCTTTCAATCTCTTGATCTTTCTTCCTCTCCCTTGTTCTATTTGTACTATAACACGCACATATTGGTATGTCAATTAAGGAAAAATTATATAATTATAAATTAAAAATAAACAGCAAAAAAAGACCGGAGCACTGTGATCCACAGTACTTCGTCCTTACTCTCATAAATAATATAATTGATCTTACTTATCCTTTGCTGTGAAATATACGAAGAACACGTCTCCCTTGGTCTCATTGGAGAACTGCTCCAGATAAGAAATAGAGTAATCCTTGGAATCCTCAGGTACTTCAAATACCAGCAGACCGGTTCTCTCTTCGTTGACACTCAGATCGTACTCTTCCGGCAGCTGATCGTCGCTTACGGCATCACTATAATAGGTGATCGGTGCATCAAAGGCATCATCGTCGTCATCATCGCCCCACTGGATCTGGAAATCGGTATCATACATAGTAACGGTAGAACGATCTGTGTTCTTAACCGTTAATTCTGCCACCAGAAGCTTATTTCCCTCTGCAGGTGTATATCCTTCAAATTCCTTGCAGGTATACGCGCTGTTTACTGTGTAGTCGAAGAAATAAGTTCTCATTACATCTCCGATACGTCCCTCTGCATATCCGTCGTCATCTGCGGTTACCACACCACTGCCCTTGTTGGATGCTGCTCCTGCCAGGTTCTGAACAGCGCTGTCCACAGGACCACATGCTACCAGGCTGAAAGCCAGTACAGTTGCTACCATAATTCCTGCAAATTTCTTCATTTTTCTTTTCTCCCTCTCATAAATCCTAATTGCATGCGGCTATTCACATGCGAATCCAGTATAACACACAAATCGACAGAATGCAACGCTTTATTGCACTACTTTGTGAATGTAAGCGCTTACTCACGGGTCAGCCGCAGGATCACTTCCCGGTGTTCCGGGTATTTTTCCAGCAGTTCTTTCCGATCAAACAGTTCAAACTCTTCATATTTAAAACAGGGTGACACCATACATCCCACCAGGCTGAAGCCTCCTCTTCCATGGCGGAACCGAAGATCATCCCCTTCGGTACCAGTACCTGGGGTACTTCTCCCTTCTCCAGATCCAGTCCCAGCTTTGCCGCTGTCAGCTTTCCTTCCTCATCGATCATATAGATTGTCAGTGCATTGCCATCATGGTAATACCACACCTCGTCCGATTTCAGGCGGTGAAAATTCGACACTTCACCCTTTGCCAGCATAAAATAGATGCTGCTCCACAGATCTCTGTCTTCCTTTTCCAACAGGCATTCCTTAAAATATCCACCCTCCACATGGGGTTCCATTTCCAGATGTTCAATATAATACTCCGCTGAATGTTTCATAAATGCTTTCCTCTTTCCGACTATTTCTTTTTCCATAAAATTAGTGTATACTATGCAGAGAAAAAGCGCAATTGCAAAAGTACTGCATGGCGCGGAATGGAGAATATTATGGAAATAGCCAGCTTCACCATTGACCATATCAAACTGCAGCCCGGTGTCTATGTATCCCGTAAGGATCACATCGGAGCAGAAGTCATCACCACCTTCGATCTGCGCATGACCAGTCCCAACGAGGAGCCGGTGATGAATACCGCAGAAGTTCACACCATCGAGCATCTGGGTGCGACCTTCCTGCGTAATCATCCGGAATATAAGGACAAGACTGTCTACTTTGGACCCATGGGATGTCGTACCGGTTTCTACCTGCTGTTAGCCGGTGACCTTTCCTCTAAGGATATCGTTCCCCTGATGGTGGAAATGTTCGAGTTCATCCGCGATTACAAGGGCGAGGTACCCGGTGCTTCTCCCAAGGACTGCGGCAACTACCTGGATATGAATCTGGGCATGGCAAATTACCTGGCAAAACGCTATCTGGATCATGTGCTGTACAACATTGATGACAGCCGCCTGGTATATCCGGAGTGATTACAATTATTTAAGAAAGAACAGGAAAACACTCATGAAAAAATCGGAATCATCGGTGCCATGGAGCTGGAGGTAGAGACCCTCAAAGCTCACATGACCACCACCAAGATCACTACTAAAGCCCACATGGAATTTCACGAAGGCACATTAAACGGTACTCCCGTTGTCATCGTCCGCAGCGGTGTCGGCAAAGTCAATGCCGCTCTCTGTGTACAGATCCTGGCAGACCTCTTCGGAGTGACTGCTATCATCAATACCGGCGTGGCAGGTTCCCTGAATGCTGCCTGGACATCGGAGATATCCTGATCTCCAGGGATGCGCTGCATCATGATGTGGATGCCACGATTTTCGGTTACAAGCCCGGTGAGGTTCCTCAGTTAGGTTGTCGGGAATTTATCGCAGATGAACATCTCGCACAAGTCGCTGTCTCCACCTGTAAAGAAGTCAATCCTGACATTCACGTTCATACCGGACGCGTGGTCAGCGGTGACCAGTTCATTTCCAGCAAAGAGGTCAAGACTCGTCTGATTCAGGAATTTCAGGGAGATTGTGCCGAGATGGAGGGAGCTTCCATTGCCCACGGTGCATACTTAAACGACATTCCTTTTGTCATCATCCGTGCTATCTCCGACAAGGCAGATGACAGTGCCGAGATGGATTATCCTACCTTTGAAAAAGCCGCAGCACTCCACTCCGCTAAGCTGGTAGAAGCCATGATGCCCCGGATCTGAGACAAATGGCAGAGGATTGCGGCATCACCACTGCCGCCAGTACAGATTCACCCCAGAACGCAGTAGTCTGTAAATGAAGATTATGACGAAAGACAGGGTCATTTCCATGAAAAAAGAAAAGAAGTATATCGAATATATCTTAAAACAGGCAGAAGCCTTCTTGCCATTGACAGCCCTTCCGGATTTACCGAGAAGGTAACCGACTATCTCTGTGAAGAATATAAACGCCTCGGCTACAAACCGGTTAAGACCAAAAGGGCGGTGTCCTCGTAGAGATCGGCGGTAAGGGCAATGCTGTCCTGACCATGGCTCACGTAGACACCCTCGGCGGCATGGTAGCTGAGATCAAGAGCAACGGTCGTCTCCGCCTGACTAGGGTCGGCGGCCTGAACGCGAACAACATCGAGACTGAAAACTGCCGTATCTATACGCTGGACGGCAAAGTATACGACGGTACCGTACAGCTGACCGACGCTTCCATCCATGTCAACGACGATTATCAGAAGTCCGAGAGAACTTTGACTCTGTGGAAGTCCTACTGGATGAAAAGGTATCTTCCAAAGAGGAAGTAAAAGCTCTTGGAATCGAAAACGGTTCCTTCGTCTGCATGGATCCCCGTACCCGTATCACCGAGTCCGGCTACATCAAGAGCCGTTTCCTGGATGACAAGCTCAGCACCGCTATTTTGCTGGGATTTGCTAAATATGTAAAGGACGAGGATCTGAAGCTGTCCCGCAAAGTCTACCAGCATATCACCGTCTTCGAGGAGGTCGGCCACGGTGCCTGCGCTTCCGCACCGGAAGATGTGGAAGAATTGTTGTCCGTAGATATGGGTTGTGTCGGTGAAGGCCTGGAATGCACAGACCGCCAGGTGTCCATCTGCGTGAAGGACGGCCATGGACCGTATCATTATGATGTCGTAAAAGCCTCATTCAGGCAGCGAAGGACAATCATATCGACTATGCAGCGGATGTATATCCTTATTACGGTTCCGATGCCGATGCGGCTTTAAGCGCCGGCATCGACGCCAGACACGGACTCATTGGTCCCGGTGTCTACGCATCTCACGGTTATGAACGGTCACATAAAGATGCCGTTGCCGCAACACTGGAATTATTAAAGGCTTATCTGGCATAACTCCAAATATAAATTGCACATAAAAAGCAGTCCGAAGACCGACAGATTTTCTATCTTCTGCCGGTTCCGGACTGCTTTTATAATACTCTTGCAAGTAATATACCTATTTTGCCTCTTCCGCTTCGCCGTCTTTTTTCTTGTTGAATACGAACAGCTTACTGAACACATAATTTCCAATGATGACCAGAACCGCAGAGATCACGGTTGCAACCAGCAGGTTTACACCAACTGCGGTCAGCACCTGCATCACTACCATATCCAGGATCAGGTAGATACTCTGGAAAGGACGAATTTCGGAGCCTCCGAAAGCATCGGTGCGTTGCTCTTGAATACGAACTTACGGTTCGTGAAATATGCAAAAATAACACCGGCGGTCCAGTTAATAATACTCAATACAACATTCTGGAACGGTGTGGGATACATCGTATTATCAAATAACAGGAAGTTTGCTAAGAACTTTGCTGCCCAGGATACGACCGTGGTTAGTCCACCTACGATCAGATATGCGATGATCTCTTCATATTTGATCCACAGTGCTTTTATCTTTTCTATCATGTTATCCTCATTTCCTGTAGTATCCACGCTTACGCGATAATGTCCTACATTAATCTCATTTTTCATTGTTGAAAGCCGTAATTACAAATATACACAAATATCTCTATGAATGCAAGTATTTTACAGATTCACTACATTCCTGTTTTCCCCGCGCATAAATGCTTGATGTTCTCATAGACACCCTGTACGCAGCGGTTCTCGCTTCCACGCTTGCCCATGCCAGATGAGGGGTAATGATCAGCTTGTTGCTGTCCTTCAGTCTGCTTAACGGGTTGGACAACTCCAGGGGCTCCTTCTCCAATACATCCAGGCCTGCTGCTGGATCTCTCCTGCCACCAGTGCTCATAGAGATCGGAATTGTTCACTACCGGACCTCTCGCCACATTAATGAGGACCGCCGTTTTTTCATCTTACGGAAAGCTTCCTTGTCGATGAAGTTGCGGGACAGATCACTTAACGGACAATGCAGGGACAGAAAATCACTCTCTCTTAATAAAGTATCCTTGTCCACCTGGGGATAATCCGTGCAGGTGCTCTTACCGGTGATGGAATAAAAGATCACCTTACAGCCGAACGCCGTTGCGATTGCCGCTGCTCTCTTACCGATATTTCCCATTCCTACGATGCCCCAGGTCTTGCCTTCCAATTCATAAAAAGGTCTGTCAAAATTAGAAAAACGATCCTGCGCACTGTAAGCGCCGGATTTTACATATTCATCATAATAGGGGAGCTTCTGGCTCAGTGCCAGCGCCAGGGTAAAAGTATGCTGTGCTACCATAGCCGTGGAATAATCCACCACGTTTGCGACCTTAATGCCTCTGGATTTGCAATATTCCAGGTCGCAGTTGTCATATCCGGTAGCGAGTTCACAGATCAACTTCACGTTCGGACAATTTTTCAGGGATTCTTCTCTCATCGGAGCCTTGTTGCAGACGATAACATCCGCATCTCCTACACGCTCTGCCACTTCTTCTACCGTAACCGTATTGGGATAGGATGTTACTTCTCCCAGTTCCTGAAAACAATCTACCGGCACATCCGTACCCGCACTGTTTCTCTCCAGCAATACAATCTTCATTTTTACCGTTCTCTCCTGTTCTTTTGTAGTATTTGAATCATTCTAAGTCACATAAGCATCTTCATATCATGTTCTTCAATTATACAAGCAGCTTTCTGGCTCTCTTGCGCTCATTATTGCATAAAATGTAAGATTATAATACCGCAACAGCGTAATGAAATCAATTCATTACGCTGTCTTTTATACTTTGCAGATATATGATTGCTTGTAACAATTACAGTCTCTTCAGCAGTTCTTCTCTCTGTGCCTCATAACCGGGCTTACCAAGCAGAGCGAACATGTTCTTCTTGTAGCTCTCTACACCGGGCTGGTTGAAAGGATTTACGCCCAGCAGGTATCCGCTGACACCACATGCGAACTCGAAGAAGTAGAACAACTCGCCAAGATAGAACTCATTTACCTCGGGAACGGTCACCATGAAGTTGGGAACCTGACCATCGGTATGTGCCAGAATGGTTCCGTTCATAGCGCTCTTATTAACGAAATCAACGGTCTTGCCTGCCAGATAGTTCAGGCCATCCAGATCTACAGGCTCCTCGCCGATCGTAAGCTCTTCTCTCGGAGTATCGATGTTGATCACGGTCTCGAACATGATACGGGAGCCGTCCTGAATGAACTGACCCATGGAATGCAGATCGGTGGTCAGATCCACGCTTGCGGGGAACAGACCCTTGTTGTCCTTACCTTCGCTCTCACCGAACAGCTGCTTCCACCACTCACTTACATAGTGAACAGCGGCTCGTAGTTCGCCAGGATCTCAACACTCTTGCCCTTGCGCAGTAAGATGTTACGCAGAGCCGCATACTGCAGCGCATCGTTCTCTTCGAAATCATTCTCCAGTGCACGCTTCTTCCGCTGGCTGCACCTTCCATCAGCTTGTCGATATCAGCACCGCTGACAGCGATAGGTAACAGACCTACTGCGGTCAGTACGGAGAACGTCCTCCGACATCATCGGGTACTACGAAGGTCTCGTAGCCTTCCTCATCGGACAGATGCCTTTAAGCTTCCCTTCGCCTTATCGGTGGTAGCATAGATTCTCTCTGCCGCACCCTTCTTGCCGTATTTAGCTTCCAGCTTCTCCTTGAATACACGGAAAGCAATAGCGGGCTCTGTGGTGGTACCGGACTTGGAGATCATGTTGATGGAGAAATCTCTGTCGCCTACTACATCCATCAGGTGCTTCAGATAGGTGGAGCTGATGGAGTTACCACAGAAGTAGATCTCCGGAGTCTTACGTACACTCTTATCCAGTACATTGTAGAAGCTGTGGCTTAAGAACTCTATAGCTGCTCTGGCTCCCAGATAAGAACCACCGATACCGATAACCAACAGAACGTCGGAATCGCTCTGGATCTTCTTCGCTGCTGCTTGATGCGGGCGAACTCTTCCTTATCGTAATCTACGGGAAGGTCGATCCATCCCAGGAAATCATTGCCTGCACCGGTCTTGGATACCAGGGTCTCCTTCGCATCCAGGGTAAGCTTCTTCATGTAACCGATCTCTTCTTCAGAAATAAAAGAGCCGGCCTTGGAATAATCAAATGTAACTTGTCTGCTCATAATGCTCCTCCTTATATCTTACAGATATATCACATACTTAACAAAACTTGTCTGATCCATATTTGCATAACTTCTTGTGAAGCTTTCTTTTTGCAAATATGCCTCAGATAGTTTTATTTTAACAAAGCTACATTCGATTTTCAAGATGTATATCGAAATCGTTTTCATTTATTATACTGTAAGCAATTCCTGTAAAAGCGCCTGTAATTCTTCCTCCGTGACCTTTGAAGATTCCTCCTGCTGAGACATGCCTCTGTCTTCCGTTTTCCCGGACATCTCATGTTCCGTGGAAAATACCTCTCTTCCGGTCTCCCGAACCATCTCCTGCGGCTGTGCAGCCCTGCCCCGGATCGGCATCAATTCCACCGTCCGCCTGCCGGGGAGCTTCGACGCCCCGTACAATCTCTCGTAGTCCTGCTCCGTCACCGGGATCCTGCCGGACAGGTGATTTTCCAGATAATCGATCAGATTCGTCTTCAGTACCCGCCGCTTCCCCTTGATATCTATCATCGCCGACAGAGAAAAATAGAGATACAGCCCCAGAAAACTCGCAATATAATATGGCAGGATCTCTCCAAGCATTCTTCCGTCCAGAATCCCCTTACAGATCCCCGCTCCCGCAAATACCACCGAGAACAGCATGAACTGCCCGGACAGATGATACCATGCATCAAAGGATAAATGTCCGAAGGACAAGCGGTTTAAGAATTTGTCCACAAACACCGGAATATTGGACACGCCTCCGTTTAACTGGTAACAATTCGCGAATTTGACCTTACACTGTTTCAAAAGCCGGTTCCCGGTGGTCGCCATATTGTCCGTCTCACGGATCATTGTATGATACATCCACGCCAGCATCAGACGCACCAGAACGCTGAGACACAAAAATACCAGGATCCCCGCCGTGATCACTTTTTCTTCTTTAAATATCGTAAACATCCTCAAAACTCCTTTCCGTCGTTTCCTCAAGTATAACGTATATATGTCCTGTTTTGTACGGTTTTTCATCGTCATTCTTCTACTGCGTCAGACAAAAATTATGAGCTTTCTACATTTTTTATAACAAGAAAAGCATTCTGACATTATTGTATAAACCATAAAAATCTGCTATAATCAGTCTTTAGTGATTCTGTTAGAAAAGAGGTTGATTTACTTATGATATACAAGACAAAGGTACTTGCTCCACTATGATCGACGTAGAATTAAAGGACGGCGTCATCGATTCCGTTAAATTCACCGGCGGATGCAACGGCAACCTCCAGGGCATCAGTGCTCTGGTAAAGGGCATGAAGCCGGAAGAGGCCATCAGCCGTCTCAAGGGGATCCGTTGTGGTTTCAAACCTACCTCCTGTCCTGACCAGCTGGCTCACGCTCTGGAAGAAATGATCGCAAAATAATAAACAGGTTACCGAAAGGCATTGAGATTTTATGAAAAAAATAGTACTGACCGGCGGCGGAACTGCCGGACACGTTACACCGAATATTGCATTGTTACCGGCGCTGCAGGCAGCCGGCTATGAGATTGCCTACGTCGGTTCCTACGAAGGCATCGAGAAGAAGCTGATCGCTGACTTCAATATTCCTTACACGGGAATCTCCACCGGCAAATTCCGCAGATACTTAGATCCGAAGAACTTCTCGGATCCTTTCCGTGTCATGAAGGGATTCGTGGAGGCACGCAATTATCTGAAAAATTATCAGCCGGATGTAGTATTTTCCAAGGGAGGCTTCGTAAGCGTCCCCGTGGTCCGCGCCGCAGCTTCCTTACATATTCCCTGTATCATTCACGAATCGGATATGACTCCGGGGTTGGCCAATAAGCTGTGCATTCCCGTTGCGGAAAAGGTATGCTGCAATTTCCCGGAGACCATGAAAAACATTCCGGCAGACAAAGCCGTCCTCACCGGTTCTCCCATCCGCGCAGAACTGGCCGAAGGCAGTAAGCTTGCGGGACTTAACATGTGCGGATTTACTGCGAATAAGCCTGTGATCATGGTCATCGGCGGAAGTCTCGGTGCTGCCAATGTCAATAAAGCAGTCCGTGATGCCCTGCCGAAGCTGTTAGAGGATTTCCAGGTCGTACACCTCTGCGGCAAAGACAAGATCGACAATCTGTTATTAAATACCCCCGGGTATAAACAGTTTGAATATATCAAGGCCGAATTAAAAGACATCTTTGCCATGGCGGATGTGGTGATCTCCCGCGCCGGAGCCAACGCCATCTGCGAGCTTCTGGCACTGAAAAAACCCAATATCCTGATCCCCCTGCCTGCTGCCAGCAGCCGCGGAGACCAGTTATTGAACGCTGCTTCCTTCGAAGCCCAGGGGTATTCCATTGTCCTAAATGAGGATGATATTACGACGAATCTTCTGGTAGCTAAAGTACATGAGCTGTACTTTAACCGCCAGAATTATGTCGACGCTATGAGCAAAAGCCATCAGATGGACGCAGTGAAGACCATTATGGAGCTGATCAACGCTGCGGCAGAGAAAAAGACGAATTAGCATCTTAACAATCTAAATAAGATCACTCAGCTGTGCAAATTGTTCCAGCGTCAGTGCCTCTCCGCGAACGGTAGGTGACAATCCCATCTGTTCGAGAGCTGCTGACGCTGATTCTTTTGTAATTTCGGGAAGTCCCGCATTGCCAAGACCGTTCACCAGAGTCTTTCTTCGTTGGTTAAAGGAAGCCCGGATCAGGGAGAACATCTTCTTCTCGTCCTTTACCTTCACAGGCGGCTCTTCATAACGGGTCAGACGGATCACCGCACTGCAACATTAGGTCTCGGAATAAAACAGTTCGGAGGAACGTTAGCCACGATCTCCGACTTCGCATAATACTGCACCGCCAGGGATAATGCACCGTAATCCTTCGTGCCGGGTCCTACCTGCATACGATCCGCCACCTCCTTCTGTACCATGATCGTAATGCTTTTCAGCGGTACACGGCTCTCGAACAGTCCCATAATGATCGGTGTCGTGATGTAATAAGGCAGATTCGCCACCACTTTAATGGGGCGTCCACCGTTTTTCTCCTCCACCAGTCTGTTAATGTCCACTTTCAGAATATCATCATTGATCACCGTAACATTGTCATAATCCTGCAGAGTCTCCTCCAGGATCGGAAGTAACGCCTTGTCGATCTCCACCGCCACAACACTGCCCGCGCGCTCCGCCAGATACTGTGTCATGGTGCCAATGCCCGGACCGATCTCTAGCACACAATCCTCCTTCGTGATCTCCGCGGAAGATATGATCCGGTCTAAGACCGTCGTATCTATCAGAAAATTCTGTCCGAATTTTTCTGAAAAATTAAATGGTATTTCTGAAGTACGCGATGGTATTCTGGGAATTCCCAAATAAGCATGGTAAACCTCCTTAATTACTTATGTTAATCATGTGAATCCTTAATAGAATTTAAAATCCTCTAAAAAGTGAATGCAATCATACAGTACCAGTACATCCATGCCCTGCTCGGGCTCGTACTGCTCCATGAGCTGGAACAGTTTCCCGTTAAAATACCGAAGATCCACCACATAGATCGTCTCATAGTGCGCCGCGAGCAGCGGGATCATGCTGTTCGCATAGGAATCCTTGATCACAAAAAGCGTCTTGCCAGGGTTGTAGCCGGTATGAATCTCTATAAAGGCATGATTATCATTCAGGAAAAATCCGTACTGATTCTTGGTCTCCAGATATTCCGGCGCATACAGAGAGTCCGCCGTGTCTGCGAATCATAGGTGACCGATACCGACTTTTCTCCGTCTCGGGAAAATACTGTATCCTGTCCTTCGTCCAGGCCACATTGATCCGGGACTGCAGTGTCCCCTGAAAATCCTCCGACACTGTCTTCATGCCTGCCGTATTATACGGATAGGGGAATTTTCCCATGTTGTCTGCCCATGCCAGGAATCCGTAATAGGCTCCGAGGCTGGTCCAGTGATGATCCGTGCGGTAATAGATCGGTTCCCCCGCATGCTCCTGCAATGTGGAATACACATCGATATAGTGCTCTTCTCCCACCGACTCCCGCACCTTCGTAAGAAGTCGCTCTTCATCATAATGCGGTGCAAAGGCCGGCAGCTTGTCTGTCAGAATATTATCCGCGGTAGGCACCAGCATGACTTTGGCCTCCCAACGGTTTACCAGTTTTTCAGGGACGCAATCCGGGAATCTTCCATCTGTTCCGTGTATTTTTCCGGATCATTTACCCCGATCAGATAACGGTCTGCCCCCAGATAGACTCCATTGATCTCCTTTTTCTGAAACAGAATATCCGCGAGGGTCTTTATTCCCACCCATTTATCCCGTCCTACAAACTGGTCAGACATATATTCTTCGTAATCGTCGCCATACTCTCCCGACAGCAGGCTCTCCCAGGAAAATGTCGGTCTGGAAGCCAGCACCTGTTCTCTGTCTCAGAATAAATTCTGTCACTGTTACACAGATCGGCGATTCCCAGAACGAAAAGAACCGCACATATCAGTCCGACAGTCAGCAGAGCATTTCTCTTATCATCCACACACGGTTCCTCCTTCCCTGTCAGAATCGGAAATACAAAAACGGGTTATAAGATGCATCCACTATATATGCTACAGACAAAATCAGCAATGCCGCCGGAATGACTTTTTCACCTACGCGGTATAATGCCATGGCCGGCCCTGTCTTGCTGCTTTTGAGTCTGTGTATCAGCAGACTGCGACGGGCAGACATGCCACCAGTGCAATGATCAGAAGCACCAGATACTCATTTCCCAAAAACATTGCCTGTGTGTTCATAAGTCCAACACCATTTAATCCAAACATCGCCTGCAGATATGCCGGAATCTCTCCCGGATTCTCCAGTGCGAAAAATACCCAGCTGATCAATACCACTGTCAGCGTATAGACTCTGCCAAACACCACCGGAGCATTTTTCAGGAGCTCTCCCAAAAACAGTTTTTCCAGAATTAAAAACAGGGCAAACCAAAGTCCCCAGAACAGGAAATTCCATCCCGCACCATGCCAGATTCCGGTCAATGTCCATACGATCAGTATATTGAGGATCTGTCTGGCAAGTCCCTTGCGGTTACCGCCCAGGGGAATATATACATATTCCTTGAACCAGGTGCTGAGGGAAATATGCCATCTGTGCCAGAAATCCGTAACGGAGGTGGCAATATAAGGATAATTAAAATTCTCCGGGAAATGAAATCCCAAAATTGCTCCCAGTCCGATCGCCATATCCGAATATCCGGAAAAATCAAAATAGATCTGAAAAGCGTATGCCACAATTCCTATCCACGCCATCAGCACACTCATCTGATCATTTTTCAGGGAAGATATCTGTGTCCACAAAAGTCCGAGATTGTTGGCCAGAAGAACTTTTTTCGCAAGTCCCGTCACAAAGCGTTTCGCTCCGTAGCTGATGCATCCAGATCGGAACGCCTTTCCTGAAGATATTTTTCGATCTGATGATACTTTAGGATCGGTCCCGCGATCAGCTGCGGGAACATGGTCACGTAGACACCGAACTGTAAAATATTACGCTGTGCTTTGGCATCTCCTCTGTATACATCAATCACGTAAGACATGGTCTGGAAGGTGTAAAAAGAGATACCGATAGGTAACGGAAGACCCAGCAACGGAATCGATGTTCCGAACACTGTATTCACCGTCTGCAGCAGAAAATCGGCATATTTAAAAATCCCAGGATAAACAGTTGATAACAACAGAACATAACAAAAAGATCCTGGAGCAATCCTTTCCTCTATAGTCCTCTATCAGCCTTCCCCATACGAAATCCGAAATCGTGGAAAAAAGCATCAGAAAAATATAGACCGGCTCTCCCCAGGCATAAAAGACCAGGCTCCCCAGAAACAGAACCAGATTCTTCATGTTCCGGGGAACCAGGAAATAGCAGATCATAAAAATCGGTAAAAACCGAAAAAGAAACAACACACTGCTGAATACCATTCACTCTACTCCGCATTTACTCCAGAGTCTGTCTGATAGCCTCCAGGGCAAGTTCATTCTGCTCCTGACAGTAAGTGATCACGGCCTCATCTCCCTGCTCTTCCACAGAGGAAGTGTCCGCACCCAACTGTACAAAGCATACATAATCACCTATCCGTTCCACTCGGGATGCCTGTATCTTGCCAAGATTCATGGGATACTGCATCGTGTCATTCACCAGACTGTCACGATAGGCGTTCAATGCATTTTCTACATCCTCTACCTTACCATCTTTTGCGTGAATAATCAATAAAGTATCTACATTGACACTGATCATAGGACACTCACCCAGATAAGCATCATACAGATCTGCACTGACACCATAGGTCTCATTCAGCATTTCCTCCGGGATCTCGGAATCGGGCCAGTAATCATCACCCAGCGCGTCTGTCACTGCTTTTTTGGCGCTCTGTAATGCCGATGCCACATCTCCATTTTCCTGCTGTGTGCCGGCATTTCCCGCCTCAGTGCTCTCTACACTCGTCCCGGTGGATTCTGCGGTGCCTTCTGTACTTTCCACACTGTTCTCTGTAGTAGCACCGGTATTCTTGTCCTGCCCGTTTCCGCAGGCCGCCATGGACAGTGCCAAGTACCCATAAGTAACATACATGCTAATTTCTTCTTCATAAAGTCTCTCCTCTTTTCTATGGGATATGCCCATACTTATTGTTATAGTGTCCCCACTATGGGGATGCCTATTCTATCAAACGACAAATACAACGAAAAGTTTCACATTACATTACATTTTCCTGCATTCAAAGTCTTTCATTTTTACTGCGTAAGCGGATACATCATAGCACAGATTTATAGCACATCACAACTCAATTTTGCCTTTTTCCCAGCTTTTTACTTTGATTTTTGCCCTCTCCCCGCTTTTTACTTTACAAAAGGATAAACCCTACGCTATACTTGCAAAGGACTATTAGCGTGTATCCGCTGCATACGCAGCAGAATGTGAGGAATTATGAGTATATTAAACGTAGAACACCTGACCCACGGCTTCGGCGACCGTGCTATTTTTAACGATGTATCGTTTCGACTGTTAAAGGGCGAACATATCGGTCTCATCGGTGCCAACGGCGAAGGCAAATCTACTTTTATGAATATTATCACCGGCAAGCTCATGCCGGATGAGGGAAAAGTAGAATGGGCGAAAAATGTCCGGGTCGGCTATCTGGACCAGCATACCGTGCTGACTCCCGGCATGACCATCCGTCAGGTGCTGGCTTCCGCCTTTGACTTTTTATATGATATGGAAGCACAGATGAACGAGATCTGTGACAAAATGGGAGATGCCACTCCCGAAGAGCTGGAACAGTATATGGAAGATCTGGGGACGATCCAGGATCTCTTAACCATGCATGATTTTTATATGATCGATGCCAAGGTGGAAGAAGTGGCAAGAGCCTTAGGGTTGATGGAGATCGGTCTCGATCGTGATGTCACCGAGCTGTCCGGCGGCAGCGTACCAAGGTCCTGCTGGGGAAACTCCTGTTGGAGAAGCCGGATATCCTGCTCTTGGACGAGCCTACCAACTATCTGGATGCGGAGCATATCGAATGGCTGAAGCGTTATCTGAACGAATACGAGAATGCTTTCATTCTGATCAGCCATGACATTCCCTTCCTGAACAGTGTCATCAACCTCATCTATCATATGGACAATCAGGAGCTGACCCGTTACGTGGGCGATTACGACAAGTTCCAGGAAGTCTATGCCATGAAAAAGTCCCAGCTGGAGGCCGCTTACAACCGCCAGCAGAAGGAGATCGCCGATCTGAAGGACTTCGTGGCAAGGAATAAAGCCAGAGTCTCCACCCGTAATATGGCGATGTCCCGGCAGAAGAAGCTGGACAAAATGGATGTCATCGAGCTTGCTGCGGAGAAGCCGAAGCCGGAATTCTCTTTTAAGGAAGGACGTACTACCGGACGCATCATTTTCGAGACCAGAGATCTCGTCATCGGTTACGACGAGCCGCTGTCCAAGCCTCTGAACCTGTCTATGGAGCGTGGCGAGAAGGTGGCGCTGATCGGTGCCAACGGTATCGGTAAGACCACTCTGTTAAAAAGTATTCTGGGTCTGATCCCGCCGTTGTCCGGTGAAGTGGAGCAGGGCGATTATCTGGAGATCGGATACTTCGAGCAGGAAATGTCCGGCTCCGGAGACAACAGCTGCATCGAAGAGATCTGGCAGGAGTTCCCCTCCTTCACCCAGTATGAAGTCCGTTCCGCTCTGGCAAGATGTGGACTCACCACCAAGCATATCGAGAGCCGCGTGAAGGTATTGAGCGGTGGCGAACAGGCAAAGGTACGTCTCTGCAAGCTGATGAACCGCGCACGAATGTATTGCTGTTAGATGAGCCGACGAACCACCTGGATGTCGATGCCAAGGACGAGCTGAAACGTGCCCTGCAGGAATACAAGGGCAGCATTCTCATGGTCTGCCACGAACCGGAGTTCTATGACGACTGTACCCAGGTATGGGATCTCTCCCAGTGGACCACGAAGATATAAATTGAGGAGGGATTATTTTGAAGGATTATTAGAATCTGCTGCGGCAGCTTCGAAGATGTAAAAACCGCCTGGCAAAATGGTGCCGACAGGGTGGAGCTTAACAGTGCACTGTATCTGGGTGGTCTCACACCTTCTACGGCCAATCTGATCTGTGCAAAAGAGCAGTGCAGCATCCCTATTGTAACAATGGTCCGCCCAAGAGGAGGCGGCTTCTGCTATTCACAGGATGAATACGAGACCATGCTCTTAGATGCCCGCATACTTTAGAGCACGGAGCTGACGGTATTGCTTTCGGCTTTTTGACAGAGGACCATGCCATCCATAGGAACCGGACGCAGGAAATGATCGACCTTATCCATAGTGCCGGAAAAGAAGCTGTATTTCACCGGGCGTTTGATTGTGTTGCACAACAGAACGTGCGGTGGAAGCATTGATCTTACTTGGTGCGGACCGGATCCTCACCAGTGGTGGTGCACCCGATGTATGGTCGGGCAGAACGCAATTGCAAAAGCTGCAAAGCCGGTATGGTAAGGATATCACCTTTTTAGCGGGAAGCGGCGTGAATGCAATAAACGTAAAAGCTCTGATGGAATATACGAGCATAGAGCAGGTTCATACATCCTGCAGAAGCTGGCAGCCGGATGCGACCGCCTCCCTGCAGGACGTGGACTTCTCTTATGATAGAAACCGAAAGAATGCATATGAAGCAGTGGATGCCGGAAAGGTGAAATAAATGCGGGCAGCAATGCTTATATTGTAATCAGCCCATGTTCTAAGCAAAAATCGTAGACTCCGTCTTCTTCCACCGATTTGCACGTGCAGGTGGCGTGGGCTTTGATCTCATCCTTCGCATTCCCCATGGCCACACCGGTGCCGACTGCTTCCAGCATCTCGATATCATTGAAGCCATCTCCAAAAGCGATGGCTTCCTCCTTTGTAAAGCCAAAATGCTGAAGTACCGCGCGCACAGCGTTTCCCTTCCCACATTCCAGAGGAATGATATCAGCCGCTCTATCCCACCACGCTGTAATCTGTGTATGGTGCGTACCATAGAGAATCCTCTCATACTCTTCTTCCCGGCAGGCACACATCATCTGATAGATATCCTCATGAACCCGTTCATCGAATTGTTTATCTATTTTCAGCATCTCATTACCGAATCTGAAATACTGCTCCAGATCCGGATCTGTACCGTTGGTGATGATAAAATGTTCGTTACTTATTGCTACCGCCCTATGCATGTCTTTCAGATTCTGAAGAAGCTGAAGCTTGTCCACCCGATCAAGCGGGCACTTAAAAATAATCTCGTCTCCTACTGTTACATAAGAACCGTTAAAGGTCAGAAGAGCATCGAAATCAATTCCCGGAAAACGCGGCGCCGACAGATATCCTCTTCCGGTCGCCATACACAGCTTTACCCCATTCTGACGAAGAGAAGTTAACGCATGCAGTGTCCGCTCACTTAACTCTTTATGCCCCATCTTCAGAAGTGTCCCATCGACATCAAAAAATGCAATTTTAATCATACTTGCCACCTCTATCCGGCTCACAGGATATATTCCATCTGCCGTTCTTTTGTCTTCATTCCCATCTTTTCATAAAAGCGCTCTGCTAGCTCGCAGGGGGTGTATTTCGTAGTACCTGGTATAAAAATATCCGGACGGATCTCTGCATGTATCTGTAATACCTGCCCCAATAGTGCAAGAATTCTTGGAATGTCCTTTTTTTCTGCCTTGCGAATCTTCATTGCTATTTTGCTCCTTTATTCGACAAATCCCCGTTTTATTCTTTTTTATTTGATTCCATCCTTGTCTTCCCCAGCCTTCTTTGCAACGGAAAATTTATAATCCTGCAGTTCTTCTTTTCTTACTTAATACCCCAAACAAAGCCAATAAAAATATTCCAATTCCAAGCAATACTCCAGCCACTTTCATTAATTCATTGTTTGTATACTCTGTATCCGGAAGAATCCCATACTTGTAATAAGAATAACTAACATGGTCTGTGGTATATGCAGCTATGGAATCTCCTACATTATATTCCGAATATACAAATCCCGGTACTTGCATTCGCTTGTGATAATCATTCACTTTTCCATTGTTGTAGTAGAAGAAATAATTCTGAGATATTGTATCAGCCGAAGCATCTTCAGCCCTTTTACCTGTAATCACAATATCCTCCATATAGTAATCTTCTCCCAGTACCATCTCTTCCATTTGTGTATTAAATGCTTTAGATGTCAAAAGTATATTTATCCAGACTGTAATGAAAGATATACTTAAAATAATGAAACAAATCCAAAACAAAATTTCCTTTTGCTTTCCACTTAATAGTTCTTTTGATTCTTGGTGCTTAACCAATTTATTACTCATTCCATAATACCTCTAAAGTACTTTTCCTTCTTCCTTCCCTTCGCCCAAGAAGTTTATCTCACTCAAAGAACTCGGGCAATCCCGATTGTATAATCACTTAATTTAAGGGTTTCATTAGCTGTTATATTTTATTAATAAACTCCCCGCTAACCCTTATAAACACTAACTTTTCTGTAGGTGAGCTTTCCCTTAGGTATTCCCTTGTGTTATATCGTTTCACAAGGCTTTACGAACCCTCGTAAGGGAAAAAATAAGGGAAGCAAAATCGCATAACACATTATAGCATAATATGAACGGACTGTGTGAACTGCTTGAAATGCTTTTTGAATTTTACAGAAAAGAGGATTGATTGTGCAAAGGCAGAGGAAGGATTAAAGACAATACCTAATTCAGAGTGTGCCTTGAATGCTTTGGCAATAGACAATCCTGTGAAGTATGCTCGACTTTATCTTGACGGTACTATGCAGATGTGGATAGATGCGGAAGATTCGTTGGTTTCTTTAAGGGGCATTTTTCTCCCCATAGTGTTCTTTCATCTGGCAACATTTAACTGTCACATGAACATAACAGCTATTTCTGCTTATTCGCATTGTGGTTCATTATATTGAATAAAAATAGCATAAAACACAACGTAATCGGAAACAGGAGTCCAATGCGCATGCCCACATGAATACTACCTCCAAACATGTCCGCAACCCTTCCTACAATGGCTGGACCTATGCTTCCTCCAAGATCACCTGCCATTGCTAAAAGTGCAAACATTGCAGTTCCTCCTGTTGGAAATGCCTTGGAAGAGATGCTGATTGTACCGGGCCACATGATTCCTACAGAAAACCCACATACAATACATCCAGAAAGTCCAATGATCGGATTTTCTGAAAATGACGCTAATAAATAACATACAAAACATAAGATACCGGAACCAATCATAAATCTGTTTAGTTTCATTTTATCACCGGCTTTTCCAAACAACACTCGTGAAATTCCCATCGTCACAGCAAACATACAAGGTCCGGCAATATCTCCCACTGCCTTTGAAAAGCCTAGCTGATTCTGCGTACGCAGATGCCCATTGTGCCATTGCAAGCTCCGATGCCCCGGAACAGACCATCATCACAATGGCAATCAGGAACATGGGATTTGAAAATAATTTTCTGATTCCCATTCCCTGTCCTTCCTCTACTAATGATTCAATCGGACAAGTTGCAAAATTAATAATATTGATAGCAGGAATTAATGCAAAAATAACAGCAAGCCATTTCCAGCTGCCAATTCCAAATAGCAGAAAGAAAACGGTCGAAACAAGTATAGTTCCAACTGCTCCCCAACAGTAAAAGGAATGCAGAAGGCTCATAGTAGCCTCCTTGTTCTCAAACGGACATGCTTCCACAATAGGACTTCCCAAAACCTCGATTAAGCCACTTCCAATCGCATACAAAATGACACTTATAATAATACCAATAAACGGAGATGGAATTATTTCCGGTAAAAATGCCAAACCTACAAGGCCTGCAGCCGAACATACTTCAGAAGCAACAATGCATACTCTATATCCAATTGTCCACGTACTTGGCACAAAACAAATCTACCAAAAGCTGTGTAAAGAAAAAGGATGTTGATATCATAGCAATGTTTCCAAGTGAAATATTGTAATCTGTATGAAATTTCAGAAATAGTAAAGGTGCAAAATTCGCAGCAACTGCCTGCGTAATAAATCCCAAATAACACGCCAATTTTGTCTTTTTATAATTCTTCATCATTTTTCCTAAACTCTCTTTGTTGTTATTCTTAGATAATGCTCATCTCCACACCAAACACTTCCCTCATAGAACGCACCTAAGTATCTTGGTTCACAATTCACTATAAATGACTTTTCAATAAGCATTAACATAAATTCATTTACCTGTTCCTCATTATCTAAAATGATAGAAATACATTCTTTTTCATCACATAAACCAAATTCAACCTGTGCATACATTTATCTTCTCCTTACGGCTAAATAGAACTATATAGCAATTTTGTTTATTTTTCACTATATAATATCGCAATTATGCTGTATAATATCGTAAAACAGATTGTTCAGGAGGGGACTGCCATGTCGCAGAAAGAGAAGAAAAAGCTTGTAAGTATAAAAACCGATGATACACTGATGGAAACTGCTTTACATGGGACTCATCTTTTTCCATACAAACTCTATGATGATAACATAACCGATTATGATTTTAACTGTATTGACTGGCATTGGCATACCGAATTTGAATTTGTATATATCGAATCCGGTATAGTTCACTTTAATGTAGGAGAAGATAATTTTGACATGTCCGAGGGACAGGGAATATTTATTAATTCCAAAGTTGTTCATAAAATGCATTCCGAAAATGACGCTGTAATTCCAAATTTTCTCTTTCTTCCGTCTCTGATTGCTCCGAAAGAAAGTTTAATCTATCAGAAATTTGTGTTACCCTTTCTGAACTCATCTTTGGGTTATTACATTTTTTCTTCTTCACAGGAATGGCAGAAAGAAATTTTGTCTGAAATGCAAAAGCTTATACAGTTTAGCAGAGGTGAAATAAATGAACTACAAATATCTGTTCAATTACAAAAGATATGGGCACTCATAACTTCAAATGTTATTTGTTACCCAGAAACTCAAAATGTGAATTCTTCCTCACTTGCACGGTTACAAATGATGATGCAGTTTATACATTCGAATTACCCTGAAAGCATTTCTCTTTTGGATATTGCCAAAGTTGGGGAAGTGAGTATCAGTACTGCCTTGAATTTGTTTCGTAATGTACTGAATACATCTCCTGTCAACTATCTGATATGCTACAGGTTAAGGAAGGCAGCATTACTTCTTACCAATACAGAAAAAAAAGTAAGTGCCATTCAATAGAAACTGGATTCAGTAATACAGATTATTTCTGTAAAACATTTAAGAGAATGTATTCCTTAACTCCTACAGAGTATAGAAACGTAAAGAAATGAATTATCCGACGAAAAAAGGGCGACTTATCTCGCCCCTTTATCTCTGCTATGGTAATTCCTTTGTGTATGCTGCTGATCAGCTTCCCTTTCACTTCCACACATTAAGGCATACCTACACCACCAATCTTCTGTCAAACGGAGCACAGCCAAAGGATGTCCAAGAGTTGTTGGGACATTCCGATGTTAGTACCACAATGAATGTTTACGCTCACGCAACGAGGGAAGCAAAGCGAAATTTCGCAAGACTTCTGGATAAGGTTGCAGGGCAATAAACAAAGATTTCCCTTGTAAGTTACCCATAAGGGCAAAAACAAGGGAAAATACATACAAGTTCACTAAGACCAAATTTCATCAAATATGAATTTCGGTCTTTTTACTCAGTTCTACTTCCGGTTCCAAAGCGTCAGCAATTGTTCGCGGATCGGTGCATAATGCTCCCCCATAAGTCCGAAATCCATCTCCTTATAAGTCCAGACAGCACAGCCGATACCGAACTGCCGGAATACGGTATCCACATCCGTGAACCAGCGCAGGGTATCTTCTACGGGAGCCTGATCAATAACACCGAATTCTCCACAGTACAAAGTCACTCCGGCATTTTTCGCAGCAGTAACTGCTTCCATCACCATTTCCGTGATAAATTCGGTTCCCATAGTCTGTGACTGTGCCTTGCAGACTACTTCTCCCTGATATCCGATGGGCAGCGACTTTGTACGATAATAGTCCATTGCTTCCGGATAATAGATATCTTCGGTCTGGCTAATGGTCGGTACCCAGTGTGCTTTCTGATGGGTAAACAGCAACGGCTCATAGAAATGGAACGTGAACAATATATTTTCATCCTTGGGCTTCTCTAACAGCTTCAATGTCTTCACACTGTTCCATTGAATTCCGCCGTATATAATAATGGTGTCTCTGGCTATTCGGCGAATAGCGTCCACCGTTTCCGCAATGAGCAGATTCCACGCTTCCGCATTTTCCTGCTCTACCACTTCATTCAGAAGTTCAAACGCAACATGAGTCTCGTTCGCATAATGCTCTGCAATCTTGATCCACAGATTTACAAAACGCTTCTGCACCATTTTATTTGTGAACAGAATATTCTTTTTCTGATCCCCGGCATTATTAAAATCATAGCCATACGCTTTATGCAGATCCAGTACAATATTCAATCCCTGCCGTTTACACCATTCCACCACTCTGGTCACGTAGGCAAATCCCTCTTCTCTGGTTCTGCCATATTCATCTTCCAGTACTTCATAATCAATTGCCAGACGTACATGGTCAAATCCCATGGAAGCAATCTTACGAATGTCTTCCTCCTGAATAAATGCATCGTAATGTTCTGTGCTATGCACACACTGAGATAAATAACCACCTAAATTAATACCTCTCTCTAATTTCATGCTCTTGTCCTCCTGATCCTTTGCAACGGAAAAGTTATAATCCTGCAGTTCTTCTTTTCTCTATCATATAATTTGAAACAAATTTCATATATCGTTTCTATATTATTTTTATCGTTTTTATGCTATATTATTTATAGCATCAGCGTGCCACTATCTTCACTCCACAAGAGAAAGAATCGCAAAGCGGTTTTGAAAAGCATTTTCATAATTTCAGAAAGGTGTCCATATGAACATTCCTCAGGAACTTCTCTATCAACAATATGTCCACAGAGAATTAGAGACTTATCGTGCCCCTTATGATCCTGAGCTGGAATTCTACAGCTATGTCAGGCAGGGAAATACCGAAAAAGTAAAAGAATTATGCCGTGAATCTTTTCAGGAAAAGAAAGCCTGGGTATCCTCTCGGATTCTCCTCTGCAAAATCTGAAATACCACTTTGCCATCACCGCTGCTATGCTGGCAAGATACTGCATTGAAGGCGGCATGGAAGTCACAGAGGCTTATGATCTCAGCGACTACTATATTCATAAGGCGGATCTCATGAAATCAAAAAAAGAAATTTCCGCCCTGCACCCACAGATGTGTCTGGATTACACTGCCCGTATGGAAAAAATGCATAGAAATCATGCCTGCTCCCGTCCGGTTGCCCAGTGTCTGGAATATATCTATGATCATTTACATAATCGTATCACTGTCCCGACGCTCGCCGCTCATGCCGGCATATCTCCCGGTTATTTAAGTCACCTGTTCGCAAAAGAGATGGGAATCTCTGTCAGTTCCTATATACAGAGCAAAAAAATAGAGACCGCTCAGAATATGCTTTGCCATTCCGATTATGCGATCTCTGTAATTTCTACCACCCTGGCGTTTCCCAGTCAAAGTTATTTCACATCAGTTTTCCGGGAAAAAGACCGGGAAAACACCAACGCAGTATCGTGCAGAACACTTCCGCACTTCCGGCATCCAATAAAAAACCGGAAATGTTCTTATCTCTGCCGGGCCATGGCAGGTGAAGATTTACAGGATAAAACGCCATGATTATATATCACTCGTTCGATACCCTGACTTCGTGCAATTTCACAGACAGGAAACATTTCCATCAAAGATGCTCCTGTAAAAAGAATTTGTCCTGTTGAATCCCGATTTTCTTAATTCTACAAACTTGAATTTTCAAATTAGTCTTTTGCAAATAACCTTTGAACCTTCACCATCAATTACAATTCCCTTGACGGTTGTTAATTGGGCATAGATTCAAATCCGAAACTCAGTCATTATTTTCTCGGTAACTTTCTTAAATGGTGCTGTAAGATAATGCGGAAGAACATAGAAATCAATCAAATCAAGCCCTGCATCATCTTCTTGTGAGTAGTCCTCCGGCTTTTCATCC
>ENA-OQCS01000222-OQCS01000222.1-human-gut-metagenome-genome-assembly--contig:-NODE-222-length-30648-cov-1.988926_pt1 | contig 30648 bp, 41 predicted proteins | sample MGYA00242757_ERZ504575 | MGnify/ENA primary metagenome ERZ504575 (study PRJEB26092, sample SAMD00036297) | human gut metagenome | host: Homo sapiens | study: EMG produced TPA metagenomics assembly of... | reverse complement strand
GGCAAAGATATGGAACTGACCATTAAAGTAACCCTGAAACCGGAACCGGAACTGGGCGAATACAAAGGTCTGCATGTAGAGAAAAAAGAAGTTGAAGTAACCGACGAGCAGGTTGACGCTCAAATTAAAGACATGATGGGCCGCGACGCTAAAATGGTAGTTGCTGAAGAAGGCGCTGTAATTGAAAAAGGTGACTTCGCTATCATCGACTTTGCAGGTACTGTTGACGGCGAACCGTTCAGCGGCGGTGAAGGCAAAGGCTATCCTCTGGAAGTTGGTTCCAACTCCTTCATCCCCGGCTTCGAAGATCAGCTGGTTGGCCTGTCTAAAGGCGATTCTACTGACGTAGAAGTAACCTTCCCGGAAGATTACTTTGTTAAAGACCTGGCTGGCAAAGAAGCTATCTTCAAAGTAAACATCCAAGACGTAAAACGCAAAGAGCTGCCGGAACTGAACGACGAATATGTTGCTTCCAAGACCGAATTCAAAACTGTAGAAGATCTGCGTGCTAACTACAAAGAGCGTATGCAAAAAGCTGCTGAAGCTAACGCTAAAGCTGAATACGAGCATGAACTGATTGACCTGGCTGTAGCTAACGCTAAATTCAGCGTTCCGGAAATCATGATCGAAGACAAAATCAGCCAAATGGTTGAAGAAATGAAAATGAGCCTGGAAAGCCGTAAAATGAGCCTGGATATGTACATGCAATACACCGGTCTGGACATGGCTAAAATCCGTGAAAACCAACGCCCGGTTGCTGAAGAAAACGTTAAGACCGATCTGGTTCTGGACGCTATCGCTAAAGCTGAAGACATTCAGGTTGACATGGCTGACGTTGATGCAGAAATCGCTGCTATTTCCGCACAACACGGCGCTTCTCCTGAAGAAGTTAAGAAAATCATCAAAGGCAACGGCACCATGGGCTTGCTGCTGGCTAACATTCTGCGCCGCAAAGCTGCACACGTTGTTATCGACAGCGCAAAATAATTTTAGGTTATACTTACAGTAAAGGAGTGTGACAAAATGAATTATGTGCCTATCGTTGTTGAACAATCTAGTCGTGGAGAACGTTCCTATGATATTTATTCACGTCTTTTGAAGGATAGGATTGTTTTCGTTACCGGTCCGATTGATGACAATATGGCAAATGTTGTCATTGCTCAGTTATTGTTTCTGGAGTCCGAGGATCCGGACAAAGACATCCATCTGTATATTAACAGCCCCGGCGGCAGCGTAAGCGCCGGTATGGCTATTTATGATACGATGCAGTATATTAAGCCTGACGTTTCTACTATCTGCATGGGCATGGCTGCCAGCATGGCATCCGTGCTCCTGGCAGCAGGCGCGCCGGGCAACGTTTTGCATTGCCGTATTCCCGTGTTATGATTCATCAGCCCTTGGGCGGTGCACAGGGGCAGGCAACGGAGATTGAAATCCATGCCCGTGAAATTCTGCGTATCCGTGAAGAAATGAACCAGGTTCTGGCAAAGCATACCGGTCAGACAGTGGAAAAAATTGCTGCCGATACCGAGCGCGATCATTATCTGACAAGTAAAGAAGCTAAGGAATATGGCCTGATTGATGAGGTTGTTTCCCGTAGTAAATCTGCAGAGTAAGATATACTATAAGGAGATTTAAAATATGAATTTTGATGAAGGACATGATGGAAAACCATGCTGTTCCTTTTGCGGCAAGCGTGAAGGTCAGGTAAAAAGACTGATTTCCGGTCGTGGAGTATTTATCTGCGATGAGTGTGTCGACTTCTGCAAATCCATGCTTGACGAGGAAAAAGAAAGCGATGCTGCCGAGCAGTTGGCGAATGTAGCTGATCTGCCGAAGCCTCAGGAAATCAAGGCAATCTTAGATGAGTATGTTATTGGTCAGGATGAGGCTAAAAAAACCTTGTCCGTAGCAGTATATAATCATTACAAGAGAATCAACTACGAAATCCAGAATCCGGAGTCCAAGCGCGACCTGGAGCTGCAGAAATCCAATATTCTGATGCTCGGTCCTACCGGTAGCGGCAAAACACTGCTCGCCCAGACTCTGGCAAAGATTCTGCAGGTTCCCTTTGCTATTGCTGATGCTACTACCTTAACGGAAGCAGGCTATGTAGGCGAGGATGTTGAAAACATTCTGCTCAAGCTTATCAGCAATGCCGATTATGACATTGAAGCTGCTCAACGCGGCATTATCTATATCGACGAGATTGATAAAATTGCCCGTAAATCCGAAAACGTTTCCATTACCCGTGATGTTTCCGGTGAAGGTGTTCAGCAGGCTCTGCTGAAAATCCTTGAAGGTACTGTTGCCAGCGTTCCGCCTAAGGGAGGACGTAAGCATCCGCATCAGGAGTTATCAATATTGATACAACCAATATCCTGTTTATCTGCGGTGGTGCCTTTGCTGGACTGGAGCATATCATCAATGCCCGCGTAGGTAAGAAAAACCTGGCTTTGGTGCTGATATCCGCCGTAAGGAAGAGGTTGATAACGAGGCTGTATTTGCCAAGGTATTGCCTGAGGATATCATGAAGTTCGGTATTATTCCGGAATTTGCAGGACGTATGCCGGTAGTAGTAACACTCAATCCGTTGGATGAGGCTGCCCTGGTACAGATACTGACTGAGCCGCGTAATGCTTTGGTTAAGCAATACCAGCGTTTCCTGGAAATGGATGGCGTGGAGCTGGAGTTTGAACCGGGTGCTCTTACTGCTATTGCTGAGGAAGCATTGAAACGTAATGCCGGAGCGCGTGGCCTGAGATCTATTATTGAATCCACCATGCGTAACGTAATGTATGATGTTCCTTCCCGTGATGATGTAACAAAGTGCATTGTTACTGAAGCTACTATACGCCAGCATTGCGAGCCGCAAATGCTTACAAAATAACAAAATATCTAAGGGGGAAGGATTATTATACCTTCTCCCTTATTTTATCGCTATGGCAAGTATGCCTGTGTGCGTACTGCCGATAAATTTCTCTCTTGTTTTGGGAGCTTAAGGAGGGATTATATGGCTAATTTGATAATTACAAAGCCCCTTCTTGCTTTGAGGGGCGTCTTGATTTTTCCGGGCATGATTGCCAATCTGGATGTCGGCCGAGAAAAATCTATAGCTGCTATTGACGCAGCCGAAGGTACGGACAAGCAAATTATTCTGGTTGGGCAAAAACAGCCTGAGCAGGAAAATGTTGCTGCCGATGATTTATATGAATGGGGGGTTCTGGCTAATATCAAGCAAAGGCTGCAGCTGCCTAACGGTGCTGTGCGCTTGCTGGTAGAAGGCCTGGAGCGCGTACATGTGCTGAATGCGGTAGAGGTTCATGAGAATGAGCAGGATTTCTTTGTCGGTGAGGTAGAAGTAGTGCCTGCTGACGATGCGGTCGATGCCGAAGCAGAAGGCCTGCGCCGTCTGCTGCTGGATGTCTTTGAGCAATGGGTACTGCTTACGAAAAGGTTAATCCGATACGGTGCAGTCGCTTAAATCTCGTACTGATTTAAGCAAGGTGCCTGATATTATTGTCGGCTATCTGCCGCTGTCTTTGACCGAAAAGGAAGAGCTGCTGGAAATGGCGCCGCTGAAGCTGCGTCTGCGTAAATTATACGAGATTCTGGTGCGTGAGCAGGAAATTGCCGATGTAGCCAAAAATATTTCCGAGCAGGTACACCAGCAGGTGGAGCAGAATCAGAAGGAATATTATCTGCGTGAACAGATTAAGGCTATTAGCAAGGAGCTTGGCGAAAACGAAGACGTGCAGGCAGAAATCGCTGACTACAAGGAGCAGATGTCCAAGCTGGAAATGCCGCAAAACGTTGCGGAAAAAATCAATAAGGAGCTGGGACGTCTGGCGAAAATGCCGTCGATGACGCCGGAGGGAGCGGTAATCCGCACCTATATTGATTCTTTGCTGGCATTGCTTGGGGCAAATTTACCAAGGATAATTTTGACCTGGATAAGGCTCAGGCTGTTCTTGATAATGACCACTACGGCCTGAAGAAGGTTAAGGAGCGCATTCTGGAGTATCTGGCAGTACGTGCATTGTCCAAAAGCACACGCGGACCTATTCTGTGTCTGGTAGGACCTCCGGGCGTAGGCAAGACCAGTTTGGCAAGCAGTATTGCCAAGGCTATTAAGCGTAAATTTACCCGCGTTTCTTTGGGCGGTGTGCGTGATGAAGCGGAAATCCGCGGTCATCGCCGTACCTATATCGGTTCTATGCCGGGACGCATTATTCACGGTATGCAGGCTTGCGGCTGCATGAACGGTATGCCTGTTGGACGAGATTGATAAAATGGCTTCTGATTTTCGCGGTGATCCGGCTTCAGCGCTGTTGGAGGTGCTTGATCCGGAGCAGAACAACAGCTTCAGTGACCACTTTATTGAATTCCCGTTTGATTTGTCGCATGTATTCTGGATTGTAACAGCTAATGCCGTAGATACTATTCCGCCGGCTCTGCTGGACCGTCTGGAGATTATCCAGCTGAGCAGCTATACTGATGAAGAAAAGGTTAAGATTGCTCAATTGCATCTTTTGCCGAAGGAGCTTAAGCTGAACGGCTTGGAAAAATATAAGGTAAGCGTCAGCGAAAAGGCTATCCGCCGTGTAATTCACGACTATACCAGGGAAGCAGGCGTGCGTAACCTGGAGCGTAAGCTGGCAGGCATTTGCCGTAAGGTTGCGTTCAAAATCGTCAAGGGCAAGAGTAAGGGCGCTCAGGTAACAGAAAAGAATCTGGAAAAATATCTGGGACCGGTTATTTACCTTGATGATGATATCAGCCTGAAATCAAGTGTCGGCGTTGCCAATGGCCTGGCATGGACCAGTGTCGGCGGCGAGCTGCTGAAGGTAGAGGTGCTGGCGTTTAAGGCAAGGGCAACCTCACGCTTACAGGTCAGCTGGGCGATGTAATGAAGGAGTCGGCTCAGGCCGGTTATACCTATATCCGCAGCCGTGCGGAAGCGCTGGGGATTGCAGCCAACTTTGGTGAAACGATGGATATCCATATCCACCTGCCGGAGGGCGCTGTGCCCAAAGACGGACCGTCTGCCGCGTAACAATGGTTACTGCCATGGTATCGGCGCTGACAGGTAAAAAGGTTAAAGGCAAGCTGGCGATGACCGGCGAAATTTCCCTGTCCGGCAAGGTATGGCCTGTCGGCGGTATTAAGGAAAAAATGCTGGCGGCTTATCGCTATGGCGTAAAGACAGTACTGCTGCCGAAGCGCAATATGCAGGATCTGGACGAGCTGCCGGAAAATATTCGTAAGGAAATGCAGTTTATACCTGTTGAGCATCTTGATGATGTTTTGAAGCTGGCATTGGAGGATAAAAATGAGTAAAGATAATTGGGATATTATCCGTGCTAAATATGTGGCCTCTGCAGTACGTGCAGACCAATATCCGCAGCCTGCTCTTATTGAGGCTGCCTTTATCGGCCGCAGTAATGTCGGTAAATCGTCGCTTATCAATTCACTCTGCCGCCGCAACGGCCTGGCACGCGTAAGCTCTACTCCGGGAAAACGCAGACCATCAACTTTATGAGCTGGAGGCTAAGCGCGTAGTTGAGGGTGAGGATGAAAGGGCATCCTTTTATCTGGTAGATTTACCCGGCTACGGCTTTGCTAAAACAAACCATAATAATAAGGACCAATGGTCCGGGTTTATCAGCAAATATTTATCCGGCAGTGAAAACCTCGGTGTTGTCTGCCAGCTGATTGATATCCGCCATAAGCCTATGGACAGCGATATGGAATGCTTTAACTGGCTGCGCAGCTGCGGCCTGAAGGTACAGGTTGTACTGACAAAATCCGACAAGCTTTCTAAAAATGCGGCCATGTCCCAAAAGGCACTCTTCAAGCGTGAAATGGGCCTGAAGGAGCATGAGATTATCACTTATTCCTCCTCACAGCATACAATGCGCGGCGAGCTGATTGAGCGCATCATGAATGCTTTATCCGCTAACGGTGTAGAGCAGGAGTAAAAGCTATGTTTTTAAACCGCTTATTGCTTTTTATCATGCGCTTTGCCTGGGAAGCCTGCTGGTACGCATGCATCTGCCGATACCGTTTTTGCTGGGCGGCCTGCTGACTGCTTTGCTTTGTAAAACTCTGACACATCGCAGCGACGTAAGCTGGCCTAAGCAATGGCGTGAATATGCATTGATGGTTGCAGGCTACGGTATCGGTTCTACCTTTACAGCCGACACTTGGAATAACTTTCTGGCTGAGCTGGTTGGTGTAGCGGAAGCACGATAGTTATTTTGGCTGCCAGTATTGCCTTGGCCTTTGTTACGGCAAAGCTGGCGCGGGAAAACCTCAAAAGCTGCATTATGGGTATGCTTCCCGGCGGCATGACGCTGACGATGTTGCTTTGCGAGGACGACAAGGAGGTCAATCCTAATGTTGTCATGGTAATGCAGATTCTGCGTCTGCTGGGTGTAGTTATTACTGTGCCGTTTCTTGTAATCTGGCTGCTGAACGCGCAGGTGACGGGCAGCAGCGTAGCATTGCCCAATCATGGCGGAGTGCATTGGCTTGTTGTAGTGCCATTGTCTATATTGGGCAGCTTTATAGCAACAAAAATACATATGCCGACGCCGAAACTGTTAGGACCGATTTTGGCGACGGCTGCATTTTCCGTCTTTGACGGCGGTGTGCAGCCTGTGCCTTTTTGGCTCATGGCGGCGGCGCAGGCCAGCATCGGTCTGTTCATGGGTATGCAGCTTGATGCGGACCGCATCGTAAAAACAGAAAAAATGGTGCCCTATATTATTATCGGTACGGCGATACTCATTGTTGTGAGTATCGGTATGGCTAATGTGCTTTCCGCACGCTACAGTTTTTCGCTGGTAACGGCGTTTCTGGCGATGGCGCCGGGAGGTATAGCCGAAATGTCTTTAGCCGGTATGAGTATGGGTGAGAATGTTTCGATTATCCTGACCTATCAGCTGGTGCGTGTGCTGGTGATAAATATCTTTATCCCGCCGCTGCTGGCATGGTGGTTTAAGGCTAAGCAGGCATAATTTTAGAGGATTGCAGAAAATTTTTCATGATTTAAGAAAAATTTTTCTTGCAGTCCTCTTTGCTTTTGTATGTAAAATCCTTGTAAAATAGCATGGTGCAAGGCTTTGAAGCATTATAAACATCTATCGGGACATAAAAAGTCCATAGTGGACAAAAACGTCATAAGGTGTTATACTTAATGCATGTTAAGGCAAGACCTTAAAATAAAGCAGAAGGGATGATATAAAAATGACTTTTGAAAAATTTGTTGAAACTCTGTGCAACTTTAAATGGTATATGATTCACTGATCTCGGGAGGTGAGAATAATGCTGGAAAAATTTGTCAAAGCTTTATATGAAATGAATTTCTACTATATCCATTAACAGGTGGTATAAAAATGAAGATTGCTAAATCGTAAGAAACGCTTGCAGGTGAGCTGTAGGCGTTTTTTTATTGCCTTAAAGCCGGTTGCGGCTGATATAATAGATTTTTTATTGTATTATATGTAAATTAAACACAAAGAACAGTTAATCAGAAATGGATGCAGCTACACATAAGACTGATATATACATGGAATGAAAACACAAAAATAAAAATCAATGAAAAAGGTTGACAAGATAAATAGTAACTGCTATAATTAAGTCAACAAGTTGATATTGATATTACAGGTGCGAATGCTCAATAGAGAAGCCGGTGAAAGTCCGGCACGGTCCCGCCGCTGTGACGTGGAGCGTGTTTTGTTTATACCACTGGAGGGGTCCTCTGGGAAGGTGAAACACGTGAAGAAGCGAAGCCAGAAGAACTGCCTGTAAGATGCATCGTCGTTTGACCTGCGAGAGACGGGGAGAGATGTCGTAGAGCTGTAGTATAGGCTTGTGCGCCTAGTAGCTTTTGATATTTCACCGTTTTTCAAAAGTCCTGCCCATATTGGGTAAAGGATTCTTTTTGAGAAACGGTTTTCTGTTTCTTATGCCATTGAAGGTCATGTGATGGCTGTGACCTTTTGGAGAGTGGCCGGGCCATCGATGTTATCTGTCATACTTGTCCGCGATACTGGACATATCGTGTTTTTCAAATCCCATTCTCAAATTTTTCTTTTAGCTGAGAACATTTCCTTTCTCCTCTCAAGTACGACAGCGTAGGGGTGCGCTGTCGTGCTGACAATCCAGCCATCACAAATGTGGTGGCTTTATTTTTTGCTGTTTAAAGGGAGGTTATTGATATGAAAGAATTATATTTGGCAGGCAAAATTGCTGAACTGCTAGCAGCCTTTGAAGGTATGAAAGGCGTTGAAGAAGTTGTTGCCGGACGTGCTAAAGCCAGCGGTGAGCTGGAAGTAAAGTGCGTACGTGTGCAATATAACCCCAAAAAGACAGATATCTGCGAGCTTTTGAAAAAATACTTAATGAAGGTGTAAATCCCTATATCATCGCAGAAGATCCTTTGGAACAGGCTGCTGTTATTTACAAGGCTGCCGAAGATGTTCCGCAGATTGAATACTATGCCCGTTTTATGCAGAACCGCGGCGCAGAGCCGGGTGCTGCTTTAGGCAACATGATTCTTAATGATACTATGCCTGAAGAAAACGAGCTGCGCAGAGTCCAGATTAATTACGGACGTCTGCAGGAGTTCCTGGCAGATTAAACTGCCTGTTATTTTGTTATATACGGCCTGGACAACCGTGACCGTGTATATAAATGCTGTTTGCTTCTTAAAATCTATCCAAGCAAGGATGCGGCACATGTCCCCTGATGACCGGGTGAGAGCGGTCGGATAGCAGCTGCATCAGCAGACGAGATTGGCTGGAGGTGATATGCGTTTCAGCTTGGTGCTGTGAGCTTTTTCACAGTAATGATTAAATTATTAAAGGAGGATTATTTGAATGGCTGATGAACAACAAAAAACTGCAGCAGTCGTTGATGGCGAAAGACCGTTGACAGACAAAGAACTGGAAGCCATGTTGCGTAAGTCAGAGAAAGTAACCGAATTCCCGGAGGTAACTTTTGATGAATTTACCGAACCCACCTGGGATGAATGGGTGGAGGCATGTAATGCACTGTTGAAGGGCAAACCCTTTGACAAGATCATGTATACCAAAAACTACGAGGGCATTACCTTTGACCCGATTTATACTCGTAAAGGCACTGATGCAATTCTGCCGACCAACGATTATCCCGGTATGGGCGATTTCCTGCGTGGCGCAACTGTTAACGGTTATGTACACGAGCCTTGGGGCATTGCACAAGCTTGCGATGAAACCCTGCCGGCTGAAAACAACGAGCTGCTGAAGGAAGAAATTTCCAAGGGCTCCACTGTTTACAATATCAAACTGGATACTGCAACCAAAAAAGGCGTAGACGTTAAAGATGCAGAAAAACCCGGCGATATTGGCGTGAACGTTACTACCGTTGAAGATATGAGCGTTCTGCTGGATGGTCTGAAACTTGACAAATATCCTATTATGATGTACACCGGTGCCGGCGCTAAAAACCTGCTGGCTCTGACTGTTGCTGCTCTGAAGGGTGCAGGTCATGATGTAAAAACCCTGCGCGGCGTTATCGGCGGCGACCCGATCGGCGAGCTGGTAAAAACCGGTAAAACCGAAACCTCTCTGGATGCTTTGTATGATGAAATGGCTGAAACCATTAAATTTGCTAAAGCTAATACTCCGGAGCTGCGCACTGTTTTCATCAACAGTGATGCTTACACCGATGGCGGTGCTGAAGCAGTACAAGAGGTTGCTTACACCTTTGCTACTGCAGTTGATATGTACGTCAAATGCAAAAACGCGGTGTTGAACTGCACGATATTGCTAACTCCCTGTACTTCTGCTTCAACCAAGGTGCTAACTTCTTCATGGAAATCGCAAAACTGCGTTCCCTGCGTATGATCTGGGCAGCTATTATGGAAGCATTCGGTGCTGAAGAAGCAGACCGTGCTATTAAAGTTCATGGCCGTTGCGCTCGCTTCACTAAAAACCGTTGTTGACCCGTATGTTAACATGTTGCGTAACTGCACCCAAACCTTCTCCAGCGTTGTAGGCGGCGTTTGCACTTATGACAATCCGCCGTTTGACGAGCTGATCCGTAAAGGCGACGTATTCTCCCGTCGTATCGCTCGTAACCTGCATGTAATGCTGCAAGAAGAATTTGGTATGCTGAGCCGATTGATGCTGCTGGCGGTTCCTGGGGCATTGAAACCCTGACCAAGCAGATTACCGAAAAAATCTGGGCTGAGTTCCAAAAGGTTGAGGAAATGGGCGGCATCATTAAAGCTCTGGAAGCCGGCTATCCGCAAGCACAAGTTGCTGACGTTCTGGCTAAGCGCTTCAAAGCTCTGGAAATGCGCAGCGATCGCGCTGTTGGCGTAAACATGTACCCGAACATGACCGAAGAACCGCTGGAGCGCCGCGAAGAGGACACTCCGAAACTGAAGAAAGAACGCGAAGCTGCTGTTGCTGCTTACGTTGCTGACATCGACACCAACTACCTGGCCGGCAAGCTGGCTGCTGTTGAAACTGTTGAAGGCGCAATCGAAGCATTCAGCAACGGTGCTACTATCGGCCAGGTTGCTGCTGCATCCTGCAAGGCTGAAGCTCCGGAAACCGTTGAAGCAATCGCTGCTCATCACTGGACCGAGCGCTATGAAGCACTGCGTTTCGAAACTGAAGACTATGTTAAGAAAACCGGCAAAATGTTGAAGTATTCCTGTGCAACATGGGACCGATTCCTCAACATAAAGCTCGTGCCGACTTCTCCACCTCTTTCCTGCAGTTGGTGAATTCAACGTTCATCTGAACGATGGTTTCCAAGACGGCGAAGATGGCGATCAATACGAAAAATGCCTCAAAGCTTTCAAAGAAGGCGACTACGATGTTGCAGTTATCTGCTCCACCGATGCTACCTATCCGGAAATCGTTCCGAAACTGGCTCCGATGATTAAAGCAGCTATGAAACCGTCCGCTACTCTGTTCCTGGCCGGCGCTGCTCCAAAAGACATGGAACAAGTTTACAAAGATGCTGGCGTTGACGATTTCATCAGCGTAAAAGCTAACTGCTTCCAAACTCTGAAGATGCTGCAAAAGAAGAAAGATGATTGAATAATGAGCATTAATCCGGATTTCACTAAAGTAGCCCTTCCTGATCATCCTTCTTGTTCTTATGACGAATGGAAGAAAAATCTGGAAGAAAAAATGGGCGAAAATTATGATGCCTTTATGATACTACCTTGGAACGTATTCCTAAAGCTCCGCTGTACACCAAGGATATCTATGATAAATGTAACCATTTGGACTTCATGAGCGGTATTCCTCCGTTCCTGCGTGGTCCTTACTCCACAATGTATGTATTCCGTCCGTGGACTGTACGTCAATATGCAGGTTTCTCCACTGCGGAAGAATCCAACGCATTCTATCGTCGTAACCTGGCTGCAGGCCAAAAAGGTCTGTCCATCGCGTTCGACTTGCCGACTCACCGCGGCTATGACGCTGATAACCCGCGTGTAGTTGGTGACGTTGGTAAAGCAGGCGTATCTGTTTGCTCCATGCTCGATATGAACATCCTGTTCTCCGGTATTCCTCTGGATCAGATGTCCGTATCCATGACTATGAACGGCGCAGTACTGCCTGTACTGGCATTCTTCATCGTATCCGGTGAAGAACAAGGTGTTGATAAATCCATCATGGCCGGTACCATTCAGAACGATATTCTGAAAGAGTTCATGGTACGTAACACCTACATTTATCCGCCTGCTATGTCCATGCGTATCATCGGTGATATTTTCGAATATACCACCAAAATATATGCCTAAATTCAAACAGTATTTTCCATTTCCGGTTACCATATTCAAGAGTGCGGCGCAACTGCGACCTTGAATTAGGCTACACTCTGGCCGATGGTATGGAATATATCCGTACCGGTGAAGCTGCAGGCCTGCCTGTAGACGCATTCGCAAAACGTCTGTCCTTCTTCTGGGATATGGGCAAAAACTACTTCATGGAAGTTGCTAAAATGCGTGCTGCTCGTGTTCTGTGGGCTAAGATTCTTAAGAGCTTCGGCGCTAAGAACCGAAATCCATGGCACTGCGTACTCACAGCCAGACTTCCGGCTGGTCTCTGACCGAACAGGATCCGTTCAACAACATCTCCCGTACTTGTATGGAGCTATGTCTGCTGCTCTGGGCCATACCCAATCCCTGCATACAAACGCACTGGACGAAGCTATCGCACTGCCGACCGACTTCTCTGCTCGTCTTGCTCGTAACACCCAGCTGTACATCCAGGATGAAACCAAAGTCTGCAAGATTATCGATCCGTGGGGCGGTTCCTACTATGTTGAATACCTCACCAACGAAATCATTCGCCGTGCTTGGGCTCATATCCAGGAAGTTGAAGCACTCGGTGGTATGGCAAAAGCTATTGCAACCGGCCTGCCGAAAATGCGTATCGAAGAGTGCGCAGCTCGTCGCCAAGCTAACATCGATAGCGGTAAAGAAACCATCGTTGGCCTGAACAAATATCGTCTGGCTAAGGAAGATCCTCTGAACGTACTGTCCATCGATAACACCGCTGTACGTAACGCTCAGATTAAACGTCTGGAAAAACTGAGAGCAGAACGCGACAACGACGCTGTTGCACGCGATCTGGAAGCTATTACCCGCGCAGCAGAAACCCGTGACAACGGCAACCTGCTGGAAATGGCTGTACAAGCTGCTCGCGACCGTGCTTCCCTCGGTGAAATTTCTGACGCAGTTGAAAAGTATCCGGTCGTTTCAATGCTGTAATCCACACTGTATCCGGTGTATACTCCAGTGAATTCAGCGGCAACGATGACATGGAAAAAGCTACCAAACTGGCTGATGAGTTTGAAAAACTTGAAGGCCGTCGTCCTCGTATCTTCCTGGCTAAAATGGGCCAAGACGGTCATGACCGCGGACAAAAAGTTCTGGCAACCTCCTTCGCTGATATGGGCTGGACCGTCGACGTTGGTCCTCTGTTCCAGACTCCGGAAGAATCTGCACAAGACGCTGTAGATAACGACGTTGATATGGTTGGCTTCTCTTCTCTGGCTGCAGGTCATAAAACCTTGCTGCGGCAATCGTTGAAGAACTGAAGAAACGTGGCGTGAAGATATCATGGTATGTATCGGCGGCGTAATTCCTGCACAGGATTACGACTACCTGTATGAACATGGTGCAGCAGGCATCTTTGGACCTGGTACCAACATTCCTAAGTGCTGCATCCAATTACTGCAAATGTTGGTTGACCGTGCAAAAGCTGAACACGCTGAAGACTGAGGTGATATAAATGCCTGAAACTGGTGAAAAAGATATTAGGCCGAGTTGGGTACCCTGAAAAAAGATCCTAACTTTGCCTGCTCTGTAATGGGCGGGATTGACAGTGCCGTAAACGCTGTCAGCGAGGAGAAGTATAACCCTGTGGATAAAATTAGGAAATTCCCCTTGAGGAAAAAGCCTAGTCCGGAAGAGTTAATAAAAGGAGTCAGTGAAGGCGATCGTAAAACCTTATCTCAAGCTATTACTCTTATAGAAAGCAATGCACCGAGGGATTTTGATAAAGCACAGCGTGTCCTGCAGGCTCTTCTGCCGCGTACAGGCAAAGCTTTGCGCATCGGCATTTCCGGTGTACCGGGTGCCGGCAAAAGTACCTTATCGAGTCCTTTGGCCAGATGCTGTGTCATCAGGCTACAAGGTCGCAGTTCTTGCTGTCGACCCTACCAGCTCTATTACCGGTGGCTCTATTTTGGGTGATAAAACGCGTATGCAGATGCTTTCGCGTGAACCAAATTGCTTTATCCGTCCGTCCCTGCAAAGGGTACCTTGGGCGGCGTTGCCCGTAAAAGCCGTGAAACCATGCTGCTTTGCGAGGCTGCAGGCTGTGACGTTATCTTAGTAGAAACCGTAGGTGTAGGCCAGTCCGAAATCACTGTCCGTTCGATGGTTGACTTCTTTATGCTGGTAGTACTGACCGGTGCCGGTGATGATCTGCAAGGCATCAAGAAAGGCATCATGGAGGTTGCCGACGCTATCGTTGTCAACAAAGCCGATGGTGACAATCTGCCGAAAGCTATTGTTACCCAGGGTGAGTATGAGCGTATGATTGAATTCATCCGCCCTGCTACCGAAGGCTGGAAAACTCACGCCTACAGATGCTCTGCTTTGACCAAGGAAGGCCTGCTTGAGCTTTGGGCAGTAATGCGCAAGTTCGAAAAGGTTACCAAGGAATGCGGTTCCTTCGACAGACGTCGTAAATCGCAGACTATTTCTTGGGTTAACAGCATGATTGACGAGCATTTACATAACCTGTTCTTTGAAGACCCGATGATTAAAGGACGCTTACCGGCAGTAATGGAAGCAGCTGTTAATGGCGTGGTATCCCCAAGTCAGGCTGTTACCGAGCTGATTAATGCCTTTGATATTGATCGTGCTTCAATGAGGCATCGCAATCAAAACAAATAAAGTCTGGCAAGAAAGCACCCAGTGGTGATTTTTGACCGGCAAGCTAAAGGCTGTCATTGATGAAGCTTCATCGGTGACAGCCTTTTTGTTTTTATAATGGCTTATAGGTGCTGCAAAACATTAATATAAAAGTGTAAAAACACAATGTAAAACAAAGCGGGGCGTGAGAATTTTTAACCTAAAAAGAGTAAGAGATGCTAATTCTTTTATTGTCAACAAATAAGCGCCTCTTTAGTGATATAAGTTCTTACAATATTTTTTCGAGAACTTTTTCGCTAAAGTCTTGACATTCTTAATCGGACTTAGTATAATTAAAAGCAACAAATCAATATTTCGTATAGAAGCGCTAATTGGTGAAAATCCACACGGTCCCGCCGCTGTAACAGGTTTGCCTGGAGTCAGCAAAGCACTTCGTACAAGCATATGCTTGACCTGCGAGCGACAGGAGAAGATGTTAACAGACAAGATACTGTTTATGTGAGAGTGGCAGCTATCTTAATTGTGCGCATTAACCGTCTTTGCTTGCAAAGAGGTTTTTTCAACTATCAAATGTGGGTCGAAATATTGATTTCCCAAACATTAGAACAAACCAAGCAAATCGGACAATTTGCTGTTCTGTTACGTAAAGATTTTTCAAATTCTCCTTCTCCTCCAATTTTATCGTGTGTAGCTTGTTACAGGGGTGTGGCAATGCAACAATAAAAAAACCGCCAGGTAAGGCGGCTTTTATTGCCTTCGCAAGGAAAGCATAAGCATAGTATTATAAAACAAAAAACCGCCGTGAGGCGGTTTGTTTTATAACGAGGAGTTTTTCAGGACTTCATCCAGGTTGCATACCTGTTGTGAATTACGTGTCTTGGAATAGAATTTGAGGAAATGCTGGGCAACGACGGAAAGCGGTCTGTCCTTAACCTTTACTACGGTTTTGTAAACGTCTGCCTTGATGTCGGATATAGGACGGGTGATAAATTCTTCACCAAGGTCCTCTCCGGGCTCTACAGGCACTATAGAAACAGCTGCCTTGACGCGTGTCCATTCCAATGTAGTGCTGCGGGTTGTGCTGGTGCAGGTGATACGCGGCACGATGGATGTCTGCGCACAGGCCTTGAGAAAAATTTCGGAGCAGCCGGAGCTGATGCTCAGAGGTACATCCTCTAATTCCTTAAGGGTGACAACCTTTTTGCTGTCGTCCAAAAAAACAGAGTTTTATGGAAAACGGCTGTAAGCTCTTCATCGCGACGGAAGAGAACCTCAAAGTTATCCTGATGCTCTACCGGAACACTCAAAATTCCCAGCTCGGTAATACCGTTAAGCATTTGCTGTGTCTGTTCATTTATGCTTGCTTCAAACAGCTCACATTTGATATTAGGATAAAGAGCACAGAAATCCTTGAGTGAGGATTTGATGAATAAAGCACTGCGGGAGTTGGCAATGCTGAAACGCAGGGTACCTACAACACCGCCCATGATGTTTTCGATTTCGCTTTTGGCAAGATCCTCCAAAGCGCACATGTACTTTGCTTTTTGATAGAGGACGCGTCCTGCTTCGGTCAGGAGAATCTGACGGCTGCCGCGGGTGGTAATTATCAGCTTGGTGCCGAAATAGTTTTCCAGGGCACGCAGCTGCTTGCTGAGGGCCGGCTGAGCGATGTGTACGTAATCAGCCGCACCGGTAAAACTGCCGGCTTCGATAATTGCCAAAAAGTTTCTGTAATTGTCTAATTCCATGTTTTGCAGACCTCCAACTAAAACTAAACTTATGTAAAACAAAAACAGTAATGAATTCTAAATATGGGAATAATATAATTAGTTTATCATATTGCTAGTATGATTTCAAGAATTTAAGTGGTTAAGGCTATTATAGAACAGAAGAATGCTAAAAAGCAATAATAAAATGTCATATCTATAATTCCTATTAGCTATTTTTCTTATTAAGCAATATCTGTTATACTAAATGCGTATAAAGCAGGGGCCTTATACAGAGCAAATTGACAAATTGACTTATTCAAAGCAAAGGAGAGAACAATCATGGCTGAAACAAAAATGGCAGTCGAAAAAGAAATCGGTTTATTCGCACATCTATGCCGTCAACGCAACGGTGCAGCAAAAGTATTCCCGCATTGTGGTGAAAAAGGCTTTGCCTTCAGCAAAAGAGTACAGGGCTTCAAACTGAGCGAAGCATCCCTGAAAGCATTAAAAAGAGGTTAAGAAGAAAGATGAGCTTTGTACTGAACTATCTCAAAGAGTTGGACAGAGAATACTATAGTAAGTGGTTTAAGAATATTTTGCTTTAAGCTTTAGACAGCAGCATTATAATATGCCAGTCCGCGAGCGATGACGTTATAGCCTACCTCCTTGTACGTCGTTGGCAGACTGGCTTTTTGTTCGCCTAAAATATTCCTGACTGATATATGAATAATGCTACATAGGTATTTTTATTCCGGCGATAATTATAGTATAATGTAAAACTGCCTGCTGTAAAAAATAAGTGGAAATTAGTTCCAAAATATATTTAAATTAATTTCCGAAATATACTTAATTCATATAACTTCTATTCCAACTAGGTATTTTTATTATTTTGGAATATATTGTATAATCTCTAACAGTGAAAGGCACTCTCCAAAAGGAACAAGAAAGGAGCTGATAAGTTTTGGACATTGCACTTATCATGAATGATGAAAAAGAAGATTCTAAGATTCGGGAGTACCTGAAACAGGTAGACAAGAAGTTTTACTATCGAGCTATCGAGAACAGGAAAAAGGAAGGTAAAGTCTTCCCGCATCGAGGCGAAGATGGCAAGCTCTTTGTAAACACTTTTCAATATGTAAACCTATTTAAGAAGAAATAAGTGGAGGGAAATTTTTATGACACCAGCAATTAAATGCTTGATTTTGTTAGCAGTAGTTGCACTGTTATTCGTTACCGAAATGATTCCGCTGGCAATGACCGCGGTTCTGGCTGCTATAGCCTGCAGTGCATTGGGCCTGGTTCCTGAGAACCAAATCTTCCTTGGCCTGGCAGATTCTACTGTAGTTCTTTTTGGCGGTATGTTCGTCGTTGGCGCTGCTATGTTTTACACCGGCCTTGCTCAAAAGGTTGGCGGCGCTGTAGTAAAGCTGTTTGGTACCAATGAAAACAGCCTGATGTTTGGTCTTATGATTATTGCAGCTGTTATGTCTGCGTTCTTGTCTAACACTGGTACCACCGCTTGCCTGATTCCTGTAGTTATGGGTATCTGCGCACAAGCAAAGCTTTCCGCTTCTCGTCAGCTGATGCCGTTGGCTTTCGCTGCCGGCCTTGGCGGTACCTGTACCTTGATTGGTACCCCGCCGAACATTCTGGCAAACGTTGCTCTGAAAGCAGCTGGTATGCCGGAGCTGCAATTTGGCTTCTTTGAATATGCTACATCGGCATTCCTATTACTGTTGCGGCATAGTTTACATGATGTTCCTTGGCAAATATATTCTGCCGGAAGCTAAAACCGACGAGGTTGCAGATGTAGAGCAGGAGATTGATGCTACTAACACTACTCCTAAAAAACAGATGATCTGCGGTATCATCATGGTTGGCGTTATCGGTTCTATGGCAACCAGCGTCGTTCCTCTGGAACTGGCTGCTGTTGTCGGAGCGGTACTGTGCGTACTGACAGGCTGCATCACTGAAAAACAAGCCTATAACTCCATCGACTGGATTACCATCTTCCTGTTTGCAGGCATGATTCCTGTTGCAACAGCTATGAACACCAGCGGCGCCGGCAAGCTGATTGCTGAATTTACCGTAAGCCTGATGGGCGGTAACCCGTCTCCGTATCTGGTAACTGCTGTACTCTTCGGTCTGGCAGTTGTCCTGACTCAGTTTATGAGCAACACCGCTTCTAAAGCTCTGCTGTGCCCGGTTGGCATTGCACTGTCTACTCAAATGGGTGCATCTCCGAAAGCTGTACTGATGGCAATCCTGATTGCTTCCAGCTGCGCATTCGCTTCTCCGGTAGGTACTCCTCCGAACACCCTGGTACTTGGCCCTGGCAAGTACAAATTCATGGATTATGTAAAATGCGGCGGCGGCTTGGTAGCAGTCAGCATGATTGTTGCAATCATCGTTATTCCTATCGTATGGCCGTTCTTCCCGACTGCAGCATAATTAATTAAAGACATAAGTCTTACCACCTTTCTTAAAACGTCTGCAACGCTCCCAAATGGGAGCGGTCAGCAGACGCAAATTGGATAGAGAACAATTTATTATAGACGGGGCGGAAGCTGCCCTGACGCACAAAGCTTCAAAGATGCTTACAATTACAAATTCCTTCTTTCTGTATATATTTGCTTAGGGGACATTGGCAGTATATATAGGATATAAATGAAAAGACTACCCTTCGTCATGTTGGACAGAGCATGGCGGAGGGTAGTTTTAATTTTGTACGGCAGATAAAAAATATTCCCCTATATATAATAGTCGAAAGTTGATTTAGCAGCAAATAGAGTAGTGACTAGAGAGAAGAGAGATGCGCAGCGAAGCTCAAGGCGAAAAAGCTGCGTTCGTCCAATTCAAACGCTGTAGCTGAGTACATAGATTATTATAACAACAGAAGAATTCAAGCTAAAGCAAAATGATGCCTTCCTCTAAATTCAGAGAAGCATCCATGATGGGAAGAACTATAGTACGAAGCACCATTTAAAAGCTTCTTCAAGATATTTGTACAACTTGACAGCAGGGTTATTTTTAGTATATCTTTAGTAGTATAGTAGGCATGAAAGGTTTCTCATGAAAATTATTTTAAGGTGGAGGTAGTGGCTTACATGAAAAAGAATCCAAATAAATGTCGTTTGCTGCGCGTTTTTTGAATATATGCTGAATACAGACGAGGAACATCCTTTGAATGTGACAGAGATTCAACAGAAGCTGCTAGAGGATGGAACCTGCGATAAACTTCCGGACCGTAAGTCTATTTTACGGGACTGGGCAAGTATTAATGAGTGCGGCTATGAGCTGGAGAGCTGCGCAAACCATAATAAAGGCAAGTATATGAACGGTAAGCAGAGAACATTTGAAGGCTATCAGCTGAAAATGCTGGCGGACGCCGTTGCATCTGCGCGCTTTCTGGCAGCAGATGATGCACGTAAGCTGGGTGATGCAATTATGACTTTGGGCACGGAATCTGATAAAGAGCTGCTCAAAAAGGCTGTTATCCGTGACGAGAGTCTGAATGTGGCGACAAAGCAGGCTAAGTATAATTTTGACAGGATATTAGAGGCTATCCGCGAACGTAAGCAGATTAGCTTTCAATATAATGATAAGCATCTGGCAAAGCCTGCGCAGGAGGACTTGCGCAATGGTGGTATGATATATTATGTCAGCCCCTATTATCTTGTGCCTGCGAAAAATGATTATTATGTGATTGCCTGCACGGGCGAATATAAAAATTTCAGCCATTACCGTGTTTCCCGTATGATTAATGTAAAGGAAACGGAGCTGGCAGCTAAAGATATCAAGCTCAATGAGACTTATAAAAAATTGTTGGCAGATGGCAAGGGCATTAGTGATTATCTGCGCGAGCATATTAATATGTGGTTTGGTGATACGCAGCGGGTAAATTTGCATTGCAAGCAGCGGACACGCCTGGATGTATTGGGAACGTTTGGTAATCTGCTGAATATTAGTGACTGTAAAAACGACAAGGAATATTTTACGACCAGCGTGCAGGTGCAGGCTGACGGTGGCTTTTTTAACTGGGTTGCAGGCATGGGCGGTAATGTGATTATTACAGGCCCTGAGTGTGTGCGTGAAGCGTATAAAAAATATCTGGAAAGCCAGCTAGCATTGTATAAATAAGGCTTACATGTATATAGAGAAGGCGGGAATTATGACAGCAGGATTTTTGCTGATGGTGTAGAAATAAGGCATAATAAAATATGGAAGGATGGTATCAAGATGGCAAGTAACAACATAAATATATTAAACAGCCTAAAGGTAGGAATAAGGAGTTTTCCAAAAGATATTTTTTTAAATTATGATGTGCCACATAAAAATTGGTAATGACATTAACAAAAGAAGCAGCTGGTTTTTCTAATCCTATTAATATGCAAGATAATAGAGCTTGTTTTGAAGCGTGGTGCTTGATTATAAAGGCTAAGGCTAGCGATTCTGATTTAAAAATTGAGTTAGATGTAAGAGATATAACGGAAGCTGATTACGATGGTAATCTACCGAAAAACGGACATTTAGGAAGATTCTTATATAGAATTTTGAAATTTAGGGAACAATATAAGGATTGGTTTAAACTTAGTGAGAAATTAGAAAACCTAAAGGATAAGTTTAAAACATATTTGGATAGCCACACATTCGTAACTAGTGCACCTGACAAGGAACCAAAAGAAGATATAGCGAATTATAATTTAGAAGTTATGTTGAATACTTGTTTTGTGACTCAATTAGTGCACAAAAGATATTTTAAATTTGCCTAGTAGGACTACGATAGATAGACAATTACCTGTAAGCTTATTTGAGGGTACTAAACCAAGTACAACAAATGTAGTTTTTACACGTGGAAATCTGCAGTAGATTTTTGGGCAGTAGATGGAGATACTATCAATGTCTATGAATTAAAAAGCGATAATCCTATGGTGGGCATAATTACGGAAATTTTCTTCTACAGCAATTATGTACATGATGTATTTATTAGCAAAAGTCTGGATCATGGCAAGGGGCACGTTACTACGCTTAAAGATAAAGAGGAAACGTACCGTAGTTATGATAAAATTGGCGGAAAAAAAGTGAAGGGAATAATGCTAAGTAATAGTAATCGTAAAGGGTGGCATTCAAGTCTTGATAAGCCAACTAGAAATAAAATAAAAGAAATAATGAATAAGAATGATATGTCTGAAGCGATTCAATATGAATTTTTAGAATATCAGCTTAATCAGCTTAAAATTGGAGGATATTATATATCTATGCATATCGAAGTCTTAACGTTTTGAACTGACCGCCTAAAGTTAGACCTAAAAATCTAACTTTAGGCGGTTTTTTATAGCCAAAATTCTAGACTGCTGGGGCATTTTTAGTATCTCGCATTTAGTATTATATAAGCAAGTAAATGAAAGGAGCGTAATCATGGTTACGAATATTGAATATCTACATGCAGACCAGATTGGTGGCTGTGTAACTTTAATTAGCACAGAGACAACGAAAATTTGTATTGATTTTGGTAAAAATCTTCCAGGAAGCAGGTATAAGGATGATGTAGAGGTTGTTGGCTTGACGTCTGGTGAAGCACAGTATGATGCAGTGTTCTTTACCCATTATCATGGTGACCACATTGGCTGCTTTGAGAAGCTGCTGCCAGATATTCCGCTTTATATGAGCAGCTTGTGTAGGGATGTACTTATTAATACATACGCACTTGGCTAGACACGATAACAAGTATAGTAAACAGGTGGAGCTTTTGCAGGACGCAGCACACACGCATATTATTTGGGCGCAGGATGTAATCAAGGTTGGGGATATTAAGGTTACGCCCTATACGATTGATCATTCTGCAACAGCGGCGATGATGTATCTTATCGAAACGCCGGATAAGCGTATTTTACATATGGGTGATTTTCGGACACATGGTTATATTGGAGATAAGCTGAAAAAGCTATTAAAATGCTATGTTCTGAAAAACCTGTGGATGTGCTTATTACAGAAGGAACAAATCTTACGCGGGAAGATAACTATTTAACCGAGGAGGAGCTGGCTCAGCAGGCTGGGGAATTGATGCAGCAGCATAAGCTGATTTTTTGCCTATGTGCATCTACTAATTTTACGCGTTTACAGAATTTTTACCGCATGGCCAGATGTAAACGGAAAGATGTATTGTTAAATGGCTATATGCTGGCGCAGTTTAAAAGTTATTATAAATATAAGCAAGAGCTTTGCAATCGCTTATATCACAAGCAGAGTGAGAAGCCGTGGCAGCCTTATAAAATGTATACGCTTTTGCTAGATAAGGATTATCTGCATGATAACAGCACCTACCAAATACAAAATAGGCATCTGCAGGAAAAAGGAGCAGTTATTTTCGTGAGCGGGATGATGGCAGTGGCTACAGTAAAGAAGCTCTGGGAAAAATATAAGGAATTACAACCGTTAATAATATACTCTCAGTGGCAAGGTTATATTAAGGATAAGGGAGCTGAATATTATAAAGAGGATTTAGCAAGGCTGTGTACACAATATCCTACAGTGCAGCTACATACTAGTGGCCATGCGTCTAAGAAGGTGATAGAAGAAATTATCAGGCTAGTTGATGCTCAGGATTATACGGCGGTGATTCATTCAGAGAGGGCAGAGCTTATTGACAGGAGCAGTTTTGGCTGAGAGCTTAGAAATAAGCGATAACGAGATGTGAGGAGGACTTTAAGATGACAGGTGTACAAAAATTAATATTGGGCTACATTGGAGTCAAAATAGCTAATTTTCCCGAAGATATTGTGTTAGATTATATTGAACCCAATAAATTGTTAATGAAATTAAAAAAAGAAGCGGCGGGCTTTTCCAAGCAGCTCTTGCTATGCAAGATGATAGAGCTTGTTTTGAAGCTTGGTGCCTGCTTATCAAAGCCAAAACTAATAAGCCAGAATTAGAAATTGAGCTAGATGTAGAAGGCATAACTAATGCTAGTTACCCTGGTGGAAAGCCAGCTAACGGATATATGGGAAAGTTTTTATATAGAATTTTGAAATTTAGCGAGCAATACACTATGTGGTTTAAGCTTGCCCCAACTTTAGAAGCACTAAAGGATAATTTTAAAATATATTTGGCTGGTCATAGCTTTGTAGCAAATGAGCCTGTAAAAGAAGCAGAAGAGGATCTCGCAAACTTGTTAAATATGGGGCTAGAAAGCTATGTTGCCTACTTATTTTGTGATTCAGAGAGTGCTAAAAGAAATATTTTAGCATTGACCAGAGAAGCTATAGTAGGCAGACAATTACCTGTAGGCTTAGTTGAGGGCAGCAAGGCGAGCGGCAAGGAGCTGTTTGCGGGAGAAGAAGCTGCGATAGATTTTTGGGCAGTGGATGAAAATACTATCAATGTCTATGAATTAAAAAGCAAAAAACCTATGCTGGGCATAATTACGGAGAGTTTCTTCTACAGTAATTATGTATATGATGTATTTATTAGCAAAAATCTGAATCATGGAAAGGGAAGCGTTGCACACGAAGCTGTAGCATACCGTAATTATGATAAAATTCAAGCAGCGAGAGTAAAGGGAATAATGATAAATGATAATTATACTGCGAACCTACTAGAGATATTGGTTGGCACCAAAGACGACATAGGGTGGCATAGGCTGCTTAATTCTGCAACTAGAGATGAAATTAAAAAGGTGATGAACAGCAACGGCACTAACGGGAAAATACAATATTATTTTGTTAGCTATACACTAAAAGAACTTACAACTAACGCACCTAAAATATATTATATAGCAAAGCAGGTTCTTAAAGTATGTAGATGTTAGCTTTGTTAGTTTAGCGCTAAAAATTGTTGAATAAAAACAGCGGTGAAAACAACATTGAAATTCTGTTTTCACCGCTCTTTTAAACGCTATAATATTTTTACGCAAATACATATTGCACCAGCAGCATATAGCCTATAGTGCCTGCTGCTATCGTCAGCAGCAGATTGCGCAGGGTTGCCTGCAGGATAACTGTCAGCGCTACGGCTATGGCTTCAGGCAGGCCGTGGCTGCCGCTAAGAATTTGCGTATCCTTGAGGGAGTAGACAACAAGCATGCCCATAACGGCCGCAGGCAGCATTTTACCTAAAAATGCTACCAGAGGCGGCGTTTTTTATTGGCCGGAAACAGGATGAAGGGCAGAAAGCGCGTTAACATCGTGCCTGCGACAACGGCGGCAATGGTTATGATTTGTTCTGTGAAGCTCATAATTTAATGCCCCCTTTGTAATATGCGGTGATGAATACCAGCAGCAGAAGCAGCATAGCCGGCGGAATAAAGCTTTGCGGACCGATGAGCAGCAGGCAGAGCAGCGGAATAACAATGCCTAAAACAGCAGGAGTATGATTTTCTGTCGCTTGCCACTGGCTGACGAAAATTGCCGTGAAGAGAGCGACGAGGGCAAAGTCCAGGCCTTTGGTATTGATTTGCAGACTGTTGCCTAAAAGACCGCCGATGGTTGCGCCAGCTACCCAGTAGATTTGGTTCAGCAGATTTACGCAGACCATGAAGCAGCCCTTGTCGATGCCTTCAGGTATAACAGTATTGCAGTTGATGGCGAAGGATTCATCACACATACCGAAGATCAGATAAAATTTCTTCAGACCGGTATTCTTATACTTTTCCAACATGCTCAGGCCATAGAAAAGATGACGCGAGTTAATCATCAGTGCCATAAAAAAGCAGTATAAAGGATTGAAGGGGCTCAGCAGCATCGTGACCAGAACGAATTCCATGCTGCCGGCAAAGACGAGAGCACTGGTAAAAAACGGATACCAGGGCGAAAAGCCCTTGCTGCAGATGTAAAAGCCGTAGGAAATGCCTAAAAAAAGAAACGCTGCGCAAATTGGCAGCGTTAGTGGAAAAGCAGCTTTGAGTGCTTTTGTATATTTGTTGTTCATAATTAAAACCTGCACAATTCTTTAATTCATAGAAACTATGTAGGCTTTATTGTACAGTATCCTGCGGGAATTGTCAACGCATGGGAGCAGTGCCGCTGCTGGAGCGGGCAACAAGACGGCATTTGTATTCTACATGGGTAATAGGCTCAAATTTACCGTGGTGCTCGTAGCTGGCTATTTCCTCCTGCAACAGCTTAAAGGCGCTTTTGCCGCATTCTGTCAGCGAGTTGTCGATAGTTGTGAGGCTGACACCGCGCAGATACGAGGGGAAGATGTTATCGAAGCCGCAAAGGCTGATATCATCGGGAATCCTTAGGCCTCTGTCGATAATGGCATTATATGCACCATAGGCAACCATATCGTTGATAGCGACCATGGCTGTTGTTTCAGGCGCTGTATCAAGACAGCGTTTGGCAAGCTCATAGCCTGTGCTGTATTCTACTTCAACGTGCGAAAGCTCGTAGTCAGAAGTAATCTCTTGGGTGAAGAGGGAAAGCTTGGCATCTGCTGCCTTGCAGGCATCCTCCAGACCCTGATAGCGGCGCACACGTGAGGTGTGTTGGTCATTGAGCGTTGTCGAAAGATAGGCAACATGTTTATGTCCCAATCCGTAAGATGCTTGCCGATGAGCTGACCTGCAGTAAAATTATTCATATCTACTGTAGCAAGCTCCAGATCACTGCGTCTGTCACCGATGGCAACAACCGGCAGATATTTGCTAAGCTGATATGCCAGCTGCGGCTGTTGGGGAATCATGGCAAAGATGACACCGGCAACGTTGAATTTACGGGCCTGCTCCATGATAAATTTTTCTGTATCCGTATCCCAATAGGTGGTGCGGACGGAGGTGACAAAGCCCTGCTTACGGGCAGCGATTTCAATACCCTGGATAATAGTAGTATAGAAAGGATTGAATAATGAAGGACATATAATAATAATCAGTGTATCTGAGGGCCTGACGAGGGCGTAGGCCTTTTCCTTGCTGCTTTTGTAGCCGAGCTCAGTGGCGATAGCGTAGACCTGTTCAACAGTTTCTGCATTGAAACGGTCAATACTACGCCTGTTGAGAATCATCGATACGCTGGCAGGCGAAAGACCTGCTTGGCAGCAATATCCTTCAGGGTAACCTTCTTAGGCATAAACACAATCCTTTCTAATTTAATTATGTATCAGGTTGCTGATATAAATTATCTGCCTAAAACCTTTGCGGCAATGTCAGGATAATTGGTAATCAGAACGTCAACACCGGCATCAACCAGCTCCTGCATCATTTCAGCATCGTTAGGAGTCCATGCCTGCAGAGCGATGTTGTGTGCGTGCAGATCAGCAGCAACGCCTTCCTTAGCACAGAAATAGGTGCGAGCGTAACACTTGCAGCGCCTTGGGAAGCAGCATATTCACCGATGTTCATCAGCCAGGTGTCGGTTAAAAGACCGCATTTTGCTTCCGGCATCAGTTTTTTGATTCTGGCAACAGTGTAATGGTTGAAGGAAGAATACCAGATCTGTCTTCCAGACCGAATTCCTTGACCATAGCAATGAGCTTTTCTTCAATGCCTTCATATTCAAAATAGCTGGTTTTGAGCTCGATATTGGTAATCAGCTTGGTGGTTTTCAGCCAGGTGAAATATTCGCGTAATGTAGGAATGGTTTGGCGAGGGAAGAAGCCTTTGACATTAACGCCTACAGAAAGCATTTTCAGCTCTTCCAGGGTATGGTCCTTCAGCCAGCCGCTGCCGTTAGTGGTGCGGTCGAGCATTTCGTCATGCATGATAACGATTTCACCGTCTTTGGTGAGCTGGATATCCAGTTCAATGCCGTCAGCAACAGTTTCTTCTGCTACCTTTTGGAAAGCAAGCATAGTATTTTCAGGATAATAGCCGCTGAAGCCGCGGTGCGCAAAAATTTGAACCATTTCTATTCCTCCTTGAAATTTTCAATAATGTTCAACACTATCTTAGCATAAGATAAGCGAAAAAACAAGTGGGACACAATAAGGCCAATAGGGATAAAAAACGGCCAAAAGCAAGACTGCAAGTGCATTTGCTAAATATGCGTAAAATTATTGACAATTCTGTGTCACTCTGTTAATATGATATCAGATTCAAAACGGGAATCTCTATAATAATAAATTTCAACAAAATTCAACAAGGGATTTAGGAGGATGAACATGAAAAAGATCGTAGCTCTTCTGTTAATGTCTGTTATGATGTTGCGCTGACCGGTTGCGGCGGTTCTGACAAAAAGGATGAAAAGGCAGCAGGTTCTGACAAAAAGGTTGTTTTGAAGCTGAGCCATGTATTTTCTCCCGATGAGCAGCTGTACAAATCCATGGACAAATAAACAGCACACTTCACAAAGCCTTCGCGGGTTCGCCCGTGAGGGCTTTTTTATTGTCCGAAAGGAGGCGGCAGGCGTGAAGGCATGGGCTGAACAGTTCTACAATTCGGACGCGTGGCGCGCGTGTCGTGAAGGCTTCTTGCAATCGAAAGGTTATCTTTGCGAACGATGTTCCACGCCCGACAATCCGGTTGTTGCGAAGATCGCACACCACAAAATCTATTTGACGAAGGAGAATATAAACAATCCGTACATTACGCTTTCATGGGATAACTTGGAGGCACTTTGTCAAGATTGCCACAACAAGGAACACCACAGAGGCGAACGGAAGAAGCGTTATTCTTTCGAACGCAAACGGCAATCTTGTATATCCCCCCCATTCGCCGCCGAATTAGGAGGGCGAAACACCGAGGGCGGGAGGTTAAAAAACTCCGCAGCGCGCGCATAACGGGTGTACCGTGGGGGGTGTGGTTGACGGTGCAGAAGGGGGCGTTTTTGTGGCGACAAAGAAGGAGCTTACGAAAGAACAGAAGATCAAAAAAGAGATTGCCCGATTAAAGCGGGTTTTCAAAGACCTTGACAAAAACAAGTTGCAGACCGTGGAAGCCTGATAAAAAAACGCCGCGTTCATGGCCGTTTCGCTGGAAGAGCTACAAGAAATCATCAACGCCGAAGGCTATGTTGTGGAGTACCAGAACGGCGAAAACCAGAAAGGCACGAAGCAGAGCGACGCGGTGAAAACCCATATAGCAATGACGAAAACCATGCCGCAATCATAAGCAGTTGACCGATCTTGTGCCGCCTGAAAAGAAAAAAGAAGTAAATTGCAGGCGTTGAGGGACGAATAATGCCCTTTGCGAATTACATTTACGAATATTTTTCAGGTATTCAGAGCGGGAAATATACGGTTGGCAAATGGGTTCGGCTGATTTATGAAATCATCATAGCGGGGCTTGAACGGGGCGAATATTTCTTCAATGCGAAGAAGGCCAACAAAGCGATCAAGTTTATAGAAAACTTCTGTCACCATTGCGAAGGCCGCGAAGACCTTTTGAAGCTGGAAGTATGGCAGAAGGCTTGTGTTTCCGTTATCTTCGGGATCGTGGACGCGGACGGCTTGCGCGTCTTCCGTGAAGTGTTTATTGTCATAGGCCGGAAGAACGGCAAGACACTTTTTGCGTCGGCCATTATCGCATATATGGCGTATCTTGATGGAGAATACGGCGCGAAAATATATTGCCTTGCGCCGAAACTGGATCAAGCGGCCATTGTTTACGATAACTTTTACCAGATGTTGAAGAAAGAACCGGAGCTTGCGGAGCTGGCGAAAAAGCGGCGTTCCGATATTTACATAGAGGACACGAACACGGTTGTTAAGCCGCTGGCGTTCAATGCAAAGAAAAGCGACGGCTTCAACCCGCATTTGGTCGTCAATGATGAGGTTGCAAGCTGGCGCGGCGACGGTGGTTTGAAGCAATACGAGGTTATGAATCCGCGCTTGGCGCACGGCGGCAACCGCTGATCCTGTCCATTTCCACGGCGGGATACGAGAACGACGGCATTTACGATGAATTGATGAAGCGAAGCACGGCTTTCTTGAAAGGCAATAGCAAGGAACGCCGCCTTTTGCCGTTCCTCTACATGATCGACGATGTAGAAAAATGGAACGATATTGAAGAGCTGAAGAAGGCAAACCCGAACATGGGCGTTTCCGTGTTCCCTGACTTCTTCCGCGAGGAAATAGCGGTTGCGGAAATGTCCGCAAGCAAAAAGGCCGAATTCCTGACGAAGTATTGCAATATCAAGCAGAATTCTTCTATTGCGTGGCTTGACGCGCACATAGTAGAAGGCGCAACGGCAGAAATCACGCTTGAAGACTTCCGGCATTCTTACGCCGTGGGCGGCATTGACCTTTCGCAGACAACAGACCTTACCGCGGCAACCGTCATTGTGGAGCGCGGCGGCAAGCTATACGCGTTCACACAATTCTTTATGCCTGCAAATCGCGTCGAGCGGGCAACGGCGATCGACGGCGTGCCCTATGACATATTTGTGAAAAAAGGCGTTGTTACCCTTTCCGGCGAAAACTATGTAGATTACAAAGATGTTTATAACTGGTTCGTCATGCTGAAAGAAAAATATGAAATCTATGTGCTGAAAGTCGGGTATGACCGTTACAGCGCGCAATACCTGATTGACGACATGGCGGCATACGGCTTCCACATGGACGATGTTTTTCAGGGTGAAAACCTTGCGGGCGTGATCCGCGAGTTTGAAGGGATTTTGCTTGATGGCAATTTCAAAATACCGGATAACAGCTTGTTAAGTCGCATTTCCTGAATGTAGCCTTAAAGCACAACATGGAAACGCGCAAGTTCCGGCCTGTCAAGATTGAACAGCGGGCGCGGATCGACGGCTTTGTATCAGTCATTGACGCAATGACCGTCCGGCAAAAATACTATAACGAAATCGGCGTAATGCTGAAAAATGCGGGGTGATTTGAAAAATGGGAGTGTTTGAAACTATCTTCCGAAGGCCGCGGAACAACCTTGTTCCAACGGGCTACTTCAAAATGCTAAACGGGTACACGCCCGTTTTCACAAACGCGCCCGAAAGTGTGTACGAAATGGAGATCACGCGGGCGGCTATTCATTCATTCGCTACTTTTTGTAGCAAATTGAAGCCGGAAATTACGGGGAGCGCGAAAAAGCACCTTGAACGAACATTGCAGTTCAGGCCGAACCCGTTTCAAGACACGACAAAGTTTCTTTACAGGCTGGCGACAATCCTTGCCGTGAATAACACGGCTTTTATTGTGCCTCTTGAAGACGAATTCGGCGGCATAGCGGGTTATTATCCCCTATTGCCGCAGAATTGCGAGGTTTTAGAGGTCGGCGGCGCGCCCTTCTTGCGTTACACCTTTTCCAACGGACAGCGGGCGGCGATCGAGTTTGACCGCGTGGGGATTTTGACGCAATTTCAATATTCAGACGATTTTTTCGGAGAGGACAACCGCGCCTTGCGGCCAACAATGCAGTTGATCCATGCGAACAATCAGGGCATTATAAACGGCGTTAAAAATTCGGCTTCGATCCGGTTCCTTGCCCGTATCGCTAACATGCTTTCGCCGGAGGACATAAAGAAGGAGCGGGAACGCTTCACCGAAGACAACCTTCCGCGGACAATCAAAGCGGAATGATTATCTACGATCAGAAAT
>ENA-OQCS01000221-OQCS01000221.1-human-gut-metagenome-genome-assembly--contig:-NODE-221-length-30811-cov-3.194271_pt1 | contig 30811 bp, 32 predicted proteins | sample MGYA00242757_ERZ504575 | MGnify/ENA primary metagenome ERZ504575 (study PRJEB26092, sample SAMD00036297) | human gut metagenome | host: Homo sapiens | study: EMG produced TPA metagenomics assembly of... | reverse complement strand
AAAACAACAAAAAAACATGTCGTAAATTAGCGGTGACAAAAAAATAATAATTTGCTAATCAGCATTTATCATTGAATAATAATCCTGAAGAGATTCCCTATCCGGATTTTTCGTTTTATCCAATATTGAACTATATGGATACCAGTGTACATACTTCCTCATATTCTTGCCAGTCAAATCTGACATATCACTAAAGTAGTATCTGCCATTCCACAAAAGAACCATCGAAAGTATACATGTCAGCAATATATATCTAGTGCCAAATACAAAGCGATTGCTTTTCCATAGCTCAACTACGAAATCGCTTAAGAAAATAATACCAATGAGGCATAAATAATTAAAAAAACGGCTGATGAAAGGAAAGCAAATCACCAATATGCCAAGCAAAAGAAATATGGGATAGAAATCATAAAACCGAGATCTCATACGTAATATCCGGTTTTCTATCTGCATCAATACACAAGGAAAAAGAATGTAACCCAAAAAAGCAATCAGAATGCCCATAAAATTCAGATTTTCTGATACTTCCGTATAATTAACCAACTTTATAAATATAATTGGAGGGACTCCTAAAGAAAAAGCCGCAGCAATGATAAAGTCTATATTTATAATGATTCCTGCAACAACTACAAACAGCCAGAAAATGCGTCTTAGCGTAATCCTTATACCGTATATTAAAGGAAAAACAAACGATATCGCAGCACCATAGTGGAAAAGGAATGCTATAATTGCCAATAAATAATAAGCAACGTATTTTTTATTCTGCAAGAATTTCACACTGACCAAAAAGACAGAAACGGCCAATGCTTCTCTCGCTATTTCCATATTTACCAAAACATACAAAAATAGGAAATAAAGAAAAAACTGCTGTAAACTTATTTTTCGTATTAGAAGAGATGAACCAAAAACAACCGAATTTATTATAATTGAATGAACTATCTGAAAAAAAATAAAATCGTTTATAGTTGATTTTATTAAAGCCACGAAAAAAATAAATAAAGGCTCCCATCTATATGAAAAATAATCAGCTAAGGATAGGTCGGACAAATAAACCTGCTCCTCTTCAAAAAAATCCTGATAAGCAAAAGTATCCGCTCCTATTCGATATCTAAACCCAGAAACTACTACCAACAGCAAGTAAATGAAATAATATCCTAAATTATAACCTCTCTTATGACCTAAAAAGTCATAAGAAAAAGACAAAAAAACAATAACAGTAAAATTGGTATATACGGCATTCTAACTCAGATACAGTTTTACCTTTTTATAATTCATGTACATTTCTATTCCATAAAAAGCAACTGCCAATATTAATATGATATATCGAGTCATAGGAGTCATATTGCAATTCATTACAGACATAGAAATGCTCAATGCAGGCAATATCAATATTACAAAATAAAATTTACTAAAAGGAATATAATACAGTTTATTAGACACAATCCAACTAATTACAACCAATATCAGATATGTTAATATCATCGAATAAATCACTCCTTCTATTCCCCAAAATACAATAAACAGGTACATACTTACCACATTAACAATCAAAGACACAAAATAATTATAAGATACATACTTTGTTTTCTCCGTATATTTAGGTCCGATATCAATTACTTCTTTTATTATTGTCAAAGCAAAATATAGCGACAAACTGCCAATATATTTATATGAATAAAAAAAATCCGGACCTGCAACTATACTAACAATATCTTCAGATAACAATGACAATACCGATACTAATAAAAACAAGAAACAAGAAACTAAAGGCATGAACTTCGCAAAAAGCAACCGGTGGTTTTCCTTTGCAAACTGTTGATACATAAAAGGAAGCCAAGCCATCATAAAAGCTGTTCCCAAGATTTGCACGCCAGAGGCCAACTTTAAAGAAAAAGAATACAAGCCTATTATTGATGTTGTTAAAAAAAACACCATAAAGAGCCGATTGGAATAAACCATCATCACACTTCCCACACGAGCAGGAAACTGAGGCAAAGCATAACTAAAGCTCATCATGAGATTTTTCCATGAGAAAGAAAAAAGCAAATATTGCTTTATATTAGTATACAATACGATAGAAGTCAATACGAGTGTCAATAACTGACATATCAAAACCCATTCCAAGCCTCCATCCATGAAAACAACAAAAACGAATACGGATAACAATAGCAATACGACTTTCAATATTACTTGGTAAGTAAAAAGTAAGTTCTTTTTTTTCATACCGAAGTATAATCAAGCCAAGCATTGAAAAGTTTATAAAAGGCAACTGGATTGCAGACAATATAACTAATAAATAATAAGCAGAGCTGGAAAAAAGCAAACTGGAAATATAATATGACAACAAGCATATTATAATTGAGAAAAAAAACGATAATGAAATGACCGTAATTAATATGCTGAACAAAAAGATTTTTTTATCATCCCCCTCCCATTTGTAATAGTATCGTTTGAAGCGATGTTTCCAATTGCAGCAACGCAAATACAGATACTATCCCCATAAGTACCTGACATAAATCAATCATTCCATATTCGGTAGTTGTAAATAAACGAGTATAAATGGGCAGCAAAATGAAAGCCAATATTTCTCAATGCTCGTTGCAACACCAAATGAAAAAAAAGACTTTAGGAACTCTCTCATTTTCTAGTCTCTCAAATACTATTCTGCTTCAAAAAATCTAAAAATCTTTTAGGGGAAACAATCATAGAATCAACACATTGTGATTTGTCTAGAGCTTCCTTTATAAAATCCACATCTATATCCTCAAGAGTAGAAAAATAGGAAAACTGCTTGTCATTGAAATATTCCTTTGCTTTTATGAAAGCATTATTTGTCAGCAACTTTTTCTTGTAAGCAATTGCTTCTGCTGCTCTTAAAGATGACCCGGACTGTGATGTATCCATCAAAATTTCCAAAATACACTTTGTCTGGACAATTTTAGATACAATAACTTCGTATGGCAACTTATGCTTAGAATCAACAATATTAAAATCACATTTTATCCCACAACTTTCCAGCCGATTCCGAAGTTGTTCTATTATCGCCCTTCGACCTTTATCCAAACCATAAAAAAAGATATCCGATTCATTTTCCTCCTTAATCGAAACATTCAATACGGAACAAACCTGATTGTAAAATTGAAAATTATGTTCAACTGCATCTATTTCATTAAAAGTTATAATCATGTCAAACTTTTCCCGATTATTTTCCACAAACCGCAACTGTTTCTCATTGACTCGGGAAGACAATGTATTTGTAAACATGTAGAACAATTTTGAATGCGGATATTTTTTTTTCAAATATTCCAAAAAAGGAAGGTGAGTAGAACAAACATTCTGTTCGTATATAATAAAATACACTTGTTCATATCCATGTATGGTTTGTAAAGGATATAAATATCTATATATAAACTCAGGAACCATATTCTCCCATCCATATCTTGTCATAAAAAATAGAATATTATATAATATTTTGCCTGACTGATAAATCATTGGGAGCAAAATACAAAACATCTTTATTATATAGATATCATTATTTACAACTTTCATGTAATCTGAATATCCCCAAAAACATATTTAATTCTCATTATAATACAATAAGCGCTAACTTCCTTCTCCTATCTCCTCCACCAGCGACGCATGCACAAACGTCGTCGCCACCGCCATCACCCCCTCGATGTTCACCACCACCCTCCTATCATGGCGCACACGCACAAACACCCCTTCCACTCCTTCGAAGATGCCGCCGGTGATGCGTACCCGGGTTCCTTGGGAGAGGTTCAGGCTCGGTGGGTTCAAGATAGGAGCACAGCCTGGTCGTAGGTGCCAGACACGGCGATGAAGCTGCGCATCTGTGAGTCCGGGATGACGATGCTGGTGGGTTTCGCGGTCCATGATATAACGGATGGGGATGTTCATGCCCGGTTTGTTCTTTATTTCGTCCATACGCTCACGGGTGGAGCGGACGAAGACCAGGTTATGGACCGCAGGAACAAGCTTGCGCAAGCGGCGCTCTTTCCTCACGACATACTCATAGCGCATGGGAATATAGTTTTCAATGCCCTCTGCATCCAGGTATTCCTTGAAAAAAAGCTCTCGGCTATAGGTGACACGCACTGCATACCAGTGCATTTCTGCATTCTCGTTCACAAAAAAATATGATTGGGGGACACCGGAGTAGCGAAGTACCTCCCGGTCAAGTAATGTAATGCGGTTACTTTAAATAGACTATGTGCATTCATTTTATTTCAAGACCCTCCACCATCTCGGAAGGAAGGCGACGAAATAGTTATATTCAAGCATCTTGCGATAAGCAGTCATAAACGAAACGTTTATAATAAAAAAAAATGTTTTATGACACGCTCCGTTTAATGAACGCAAAGGTAATGTCAAGAAATGAAAGTACAAAATATTCTGATTGATAAAATGATAATCTTTTTTAATGCAGGTATCATCGCACTATATATCAAATAATTACGTTCATTAGGTAAGATACACGCGCACGCGCGTCATTTCTTATTTTTTTAAAGAAAGAGTGTGTTACATATATAACCATAGGTTCCGGTACCTCACCCTATACATACAGACTACACACACGCTTCACTACTTCACAGGGATACCACAGAATTTCGTAACTATTCAGCAGATGATGCTTTATGATAATTTTCAGACGCTGATAACACAGATGACACGGATTATTTAATTTCACGTCCTCAGAAGCGTTGCATCAGGTAAGAAAAACATAAAATCTGCGTTATCTGTAATTGTACAGACTCCTTTTTTGTTAATTTTGCAACCGATTTACTAACTTAATATAAAATTATATTTTCAAATTGTAATTATGAGAACAAAAAACGCCAATTAGCGTGATGCAAATCAAAGGGAGGGATTACCAAGTGCTGTACACCAAAGAGAGCAAAGAGGTGCAAGTGGCCCTCGACCTGCTTTCTATGGTAGAACACAAGTCGTTAACCGTGGAATACAAGGAGCGGAAGGCTTTCCTGACACCCTTCATCCCACTGCTGATAAATCCCCAAAAGGAACACGGACTGAAGGTGTAAGCCCCTTCGCCAAGCTGCTGCATCTACTTGTAAACTTTATGGACGCGGACGGAAGCGGCAATACGCTGAACCCCGATTGCATTGAGGATGAGATATATAAGCTCTTCAATGAGCTATATCCCAAGGAGTAAAACGGACCAAGGAATTCAAATTGTAAAAAAACGGCTGTCCCACTGCGGATGGCCGTTTTTGCTTCCTAAGGAAATAAGCGGCATCTTTGCGCCGCCAATAAGGCAAACTTAATACAAGTAGAATGGAAAACATTCCAGTTACCACCTACCGTGGTTTCAGCGCCGTCAGCGGGGAGACAACCTTCACGCAGGACATGGCTGACATAAGAAACGGCAAGCATGCCAAGTTAATCATCAAAATCGCCAGCCTCGTGGCACAGGGAAAGGTGGAGGAAGCCAACCACGTCAAGAAGCAGCTTCCCTTCAGGACCTCACGGCCAACTACCGGGAAAGAAGGCTCGCACCGAGCATCACCCGCTACAACCCCGTCATCACGCTCGACATCGACGACCTGGAAGAAGGACAGTTGGAGCAGACCCGGACCCTCATCAACGAAGACCCGCACACCCTGGGCAGTTTCCTCTCCCCCAAAAGGCACGGCTACAAGCTGTTCGTCTTCATGCAGACGGAATACACCCGGCGTCTGTATGACCGTCTCCGGCAGGGCGAGGTGACCTACGCCACGCTCGAGGAGATACACCTGAAGCTGTACAGCGCCGCCAAAGAGCACTACGAGGCCCTTCTCGGAGTAGAGGTGGACGGAAGCGGAAAGGACATTTCGCGGGGATACTTCATGTCCTTCGACCCGCATGCCTATATCAATGCCGCACTGCTGGAACAGATTTCCCCGTTGCCGGCACGCATCATCCCGCCTGCGAAGAAGGAAAGCGGCAAGAAGAGGACGGCTGCCGAAACGGTACACCCCCTCCCCGCCTCCGTTGCCGCCACGCCGCAGGACGCAAAGCCTTGGGAGAAGCTGATATTCTCCCAAGCCGTGACCGCCGTGAAGCGCACCACCAGGTTCCGGGCAGGCAACCGCGACAACTTCCTCTTCGCCCTGGGCAACAAATGCTACAGCAAGGGCCTGGACGAGCAGACAGCCATCAGACTGGCGAAAAACGAGTTCGGACAAGAGTACCCCGACGTGGAATCCCCCCTGCACAATGCCTACATCTATACCGACAAGACCAGCGAAGCCGCCACAAAGAAGGAAGAGAAAAAGCCCGTCATCAACCAAGTGATGAGCTTTCTGGAAGAGCACTACGGCATCCGCAGGAACCTCATCCTGGACCGCCTCGAATTCATGCCCTACACCCCGTCGGCAGATGCCGGAAAAGGTTACCGCCCCATGCGCGGAAAGGACTACAACACCATGTTCGTAGACCTGCAGATGGCCGGCATCTCCTGCTACCAGAATTTCCTCAGAGCCGTGATAGACTCCAACTACGCCAAGGAGTTCAACCCCTACACCGACTATCTGTACGCGCTTCCCCTGGGACGGGACGGACTACATCGCCCAACTTGCCGACACCCTGACGACCGAGAACCGGGAGCTATGGCAGAAGGGCTTCAAACGGTGGATAGTGGCCTGGTGGCCTGCGCACTGAGCGACGAGGACATGAACCAGCTCGTCATCATCCTCTACAGCGAGCAGGGAAAGGGAAAGAGCAGCTGGATTCGGCGCCTGCTGCCGCCCGAGTGGAAAGAGTACTTCTACAACGGCATAATAGACCCGAGCAACAAGGACGATGCCCGCCTGCTCGCCACGCGAATCATCATCAACATGGAGGAGTTCGAAGGCGTGAAGCCCGGCGAGCTGGCAGCATTGAAGCGAATCATCGCGCAGGACAACGTGACGCAGCGCAAGGCCTACGACATCGAAGCCTTCACCCTGCCCCGCCACTGCTCCTTCATCGCGAGCACCAACAACCGGCAGTGCCTGCAGGACATCGGCGGAAACCGGCGTTTCCTCCCCATCACCATCACCGGCATAGACTACCACACCCCGGTGAACCATCCCGGTATCTACGCCCAGGCGTCGCCCTCGCTGAAAGGCGGATTCAGATACTGGTACGAGGGCGAGGAGATAGAACAGTTGAACAAGCACAACGAACGGCACCGCATGAAAGACCCCGTGGAGGAGAACCTCTTCGTCTTCTTCCGCAAACCGCTGCCCGAGGACCTGCAGACAAAGTGGCTCCCTGCCAGCGTCATACTGACCAAGCTCAGCATATTCGGGAAGGTGCAGGTGAACCCGCACACCCAGCTGGTACTGGTGCAGGCACTGGAAAAGTACGGATTCGGTACACGGACCAACGAGCAGGAGACGACCGAATATGAGGTAGTGGACATCCAGACATATCAGTAACCGGCATTCGAGGAGAAGAGAGAAGCCCCGTAACATATATTGTTGTGCATGACAACATATATTGTTACGGGGCTTTACATATATTGGCGTTTTCTTTACAAGGTTTCCCTATTTCCGGCCGGCATCCTGTTAGGGTTCTCCCAGATACTTCACCAGCACTTTCACTTCCAGCGGAGTGAAGGTGCGCCGGTATTTGTTGTAGCCCACCTTCTCCAGCTCACCCTTCAGCGCCTTGTTGTGGCGTATCCATGCCGCCAGGGTATAGATGGCATTGCTGATGCAGTAAGTCGGGTTGTAGAGCATGGCAAGCTCCTCCTTCGAATAGGCGTGGATGCGGAACGGACGAAGGTCTTCCTCCTCCTCTTCCCTCTTTTCTTTTTCTGTTTTCATTCCTTATGTTATTGGTTGATTATTACACCATAAAGATACTGAATATCAGCGGTATGACCAAGCATATACAGACATAAACGGGCATCGGACGAAGAATTTTTTTTGAACAGAAAGGAAACGGGAAAGAGACGGCGTAACCCGAAGAAGCATGAGCAGAAAAAGCCGGAGGAGTACTTTTGCAGCACCCCTCTTCCCCCTAAAGGAGAAAGAGAAGAGTATTGCAATACGAGACTTTAATTTCTAATTGTTAATTTTTAATTATTTAATTGTTTATGGGAGTACCATTCAAGAAAATTGCGAGGAAAGATCCTCGAAAGGCAGATGCGGTGGCAAAGTTCTACCCGCAGCTGGTGACACTGGGCGACAATGCGACGCTGGACGACATTGCGTATGTGATGAAAGAGAAGAGTTCGCTGACGCTGGGAGACATCCAGAGTGTATTGACCAATTTTGTGGAAGCCATGATTACGACCCTCTACAGCGGCCAGTCGGTGAATATCAAGAACTTCGGCGTATTCAGCCTGTCGGCGCGTACGGCAGGCGTACTGGATGTAAAGGAGTGTACCGCCAAGAACATCAAGGCGGTGAAAATCAATTTCCGGCCTTCCAGCACCGTAAGACCGGACATCGCCGCCACGCGTGCCGGGCAGAAGATTGACTTCTACGACCTGGAAGCATTGGTGAACAAGGGAGACGGTGAAGGAGGAAGCTCCGGCAGCGGTTCCGGCTCGGGAGACGGAGGCGGTTCGGACGGAGACCAGGGCGAAAATCCGTTGGGATAAGTATGACTGATTTTACTACCGATTCGTATGTTCAACTTTTAAAACGTATATAGCATGAAAAAAAGTATCTGGGATAAAATTCTGAAAGTCGTAATTGCAGTAGCCTCCGCCATCTTAGGGGCATTGGGAGCCAATGCGATGAACGTGAGCATTTAAGTCGCCGGAAAGAAAGGACGGCAGGAAGAGGAAACCCCGAAAAAGGTTTCCTCTTTTTCTTCCCTCTCTATACAGCGCAGGATACGCCAGTCGCAGCTACGCACCCAATAGCGGAAAGCCATGTTCGGGCGAAAATGCTCCGAGAAGTCCAGCAGACGTTCCAAATCGAACTCCTCGGAGATGACACCGGCACCGCACAGACATGACTTCAAGAGAATTTATGGAATGAATACGTAAAAAGGATAATTCGGTCGGCATATGATGCCGGAATATCAGACAAATTCCTCGACCATATACATATCACTGACAAAATCGTCAACAATCTGTTCCAGGTTTTCGCAGGCTTCGTCAGGCGTTTCACCGTAGGCGCTGCACAACACATTATTCATAAAATAAGCGTAAAAACCACCGCCGCTGCCGCCTCTACGGTATAGTCATTTCTGTTCAGTTTCATATTCGGGCCTCCTTCTTTTTACGCTGCAAAAATGAGGAAAAGTTGTTACGAGGAGATGTGAAGGAGGTTACAATAGTATGTAGATTGGTTGGCTTTGATGCAGTGGAAAATAAATGGATTGAATATTAGGAGTTTTCATTTATTCAGTTTACCTTTGATTAAAAATAAAAGCAATGGGTAAAATTAAACCATATAAAGAGCAGGACTCTTCCAAACAAACGGCACAAGAACCGATGATGGCAACTTATCATCAATCAGCCATACCGATGGACGACTTTATCAACAGTATTCCCCGAGATGCTTTGGCTGAAGCCCTTCTATTTGCCTTAGAAGAGAATAAAGCAGGACACTGTATATCAAACTCCCAAATAGAGAGTATGATAAATGAACGCATGGGATGGAAATAGTCTGGTCTAAGTTGGCTTATGAGCACTTTTTAGAGATACTTATTTATGTAGAGAATAATTTTGGCATGTTGACGGCACAGAAAACACGTCAAAAGATACAAGACAAAGTAAATCTTTTAGCAAAACATCCGTATATAGGAATTATAGACAGTAATTTTTCTACTCTATTTAACAACATTACTGTCCGTCATTTAAAACTTTCCCCTAACGTGATATATTATTTGATTGATGAGAATAGGATTGTCATTGCAGCAATGCTTCATTCAAAACAATCTCCGGAAACTGTACGTAAAACAATCTCAGAATTTCTGAAGCAATATAAATAGCTGTTCATCAATTCATGATGAGAGATAACTCTATAAATTAAAACCGAGAGGACGTATCAAGATATACAATCACCCCATTACGCGATTAACGCAGATAAAAGTTTCTGATTATCAGAACTCCTAAAATCATCTGTGTTAATCCGCGTAATCCGGGGTGGGTATTATTAATAGGAACGTGCGAAAATCACGCGGCAGGCAGAAGGCTTGCCGGTAACCATACACTTGCCCGGTTCCTTGTCACCCGGAACAAATGAATCGAAAGGAATACAACGGATGGTTGCTTTGGTCTCTTCCTTGATTTTCTCTTCGGTTTCGGTAGTCCCGTCCCAATGAGCCAGAATGAAGCCGCCTTCTTCAATCTTTTCCTTGAATTCCTCGTAGCTGTCCACGCTGGTGATGCGGCTGTTACGGTAATCGAGCGCTTTCTTGTAGACATTTGCCTGAATGTCCTCGAGCAAATCCTTCACGTACTCTTCGATACCCTCGCAGGAACGCGTCTCCTTCTCCAGTGTATCGCGACGCATGATTTCCATTGTATTGTTCTCCAGGTCGCGGCCACCCATCACCAGACGAACGGGAACACCCTTCACCTCATAGTCGGCAAACTTGAAGCCCGGACGTTGTTGTCGCATTGTCGTACTTCACGGAAATGCCCATCGATTTCAGCTTGGCAACAATGCCTGCCACTTTCTCGTCAATCTTAGCCAGCATCTCCGCATTCTTGTAGATAGGTACGATGACTACTTGTATCGGAGCCAGGTGCGGAGGAAGTACCAGACCGTTGTCATCGGAATGCGTCATGATAAGCGCTCCCATCAGACGGGTGGAAACACCCCAGGAGGTAGCCCAAACATACTCCAGCTTGTTCTCCTTATTGACGAACTGTACATCGAACGCCTTGGCGAAGTTCTGTCCCAAGAAGTGGGAAGTACCGCTCTGCAAAGCCTTTCCGTCCTGCATCATCGCTTCGATGGTGTAGGTGTTGAGGGCACCGGCAAAACGCTCGTTGCAGACTTCACGCCCTTTACCACGGGCACCGCCATGTATTTTTCGGCAAACTCGGCATATACATTCAGCATCTTTACCGCTTCTTCTTCGGCTTCCTCGCGAGTGGCATGTGCCGTGTGTCCTTCCTGCCAGAGGAATTCGGCGGTACGGAGGAACAGACGGGTACGCATTTCCCAACGGAACACGTTTGCCCACTGGTTGCACAAGATAGGCAGGTCGCGGTATGAATTGATCCAGTTCTTGTAGGTGTTCCAGATGATGGTTTCGGAAGTGGGGCGGATAATCAGCTCTTCTTCCAGTTTTGCAGCAGGGTCCACCACCACACCGCCGCCATTCGGATCGTTCTTCAAACGATAGTGCGTCACGACGGCACACTCTTTGGCAAAGCTTCCACATGTTCCGCTTCACGGCTGAGGAATGATTTCGGAATAAGCAAGGGAAAATAAGCGTTGACGTGTCCCGTTTCCTTGAACATATCGTCCAACTGACGTTGCATCTTCTCCCAGATAGCGTATCCGTAAGGCTTGATCACCATACAGCCGCGTACAGCCGATTGTTCTGCCAAATCGGCTTTTACCACCAACTCGTTGTACCACTGAGAATAGTTCTCACTACGTTTGGTAAGGTCTTTCAATTCTACTGCCATTCTATTTCGTTTTTTAAAGTTTTCGTTGATTTCTCTAAACAGTCGGCAAAAGTACAAATTTTAAAGGAAATTTATTTGAAAAACAAATAGTATTTTTAATAGAACCGAAAACACACTAATCTACATATTCTATTTTAATCACAATCTTCCTGCTTTTAACAAGTTCCCCCTTTCCCCGAACAGAAGGCTGGTGAATGTCCGAAGGGAAAAACAAGAAGAAACTGCCGGCATCGGCAGAGTAGTGTTTTATCCGGGAAGAGGTATAAAAAGCAACATCCTTTTTTGAATTATACGCCTGACGTACTTCGACGTCACTTGCCAGCCCCATCTTTTCATTTCCCCAGAGTACATACTGAAGGTCGACAAAACGGAGGTGACTTTCAATATTCCCTTTCTCCACCTCTTTGGGAATGTATTCACTGACCGTAGCCCAGCATTTCCCCTCCAGAATGACATGGTTGCCAATGGACAGCGCTTCCAAATCATGTTCGGCAAGAAAGCGGAATGCAGCATCCCAGACATCCTTGTTCTTATGATATTGGCAGGCAAATTCAACAGCATTGACTGATTTATGGGGAGAGACAGTCCAGCCATTGGACCAAACGGCACTTTTCATCCATTTCTTCGCATTTCCGGAAGTCCACTCCGGACTTGTCTGTGCTGATAAATACATACAAAAGAGTATTAATGAATAAATAATTGATATACGCTTCATATTTTTTATTTTATCGTGAATTGAAACTGGTCATAAGATTCCGTACGCCATGCCTTGTCCTTGGTTTGAGGAGAAAAGCCGAAAAGCGGAGAATAGGTCCTGACCTGCACCGTATGTCCGTCGGGCAGGAATTCGAGCAGACGCAGCCAGCCGTCTCCCCCGTTTCCACTCATGCCGCCACCCAACGCCTGGCAGTTGAACATCATCTGGTGCACATCGTGTCCGGCTGCATTCTTGTCGGTACGGAATCCCGTGGTATAGTCCAACCGTTCATTCGGAGTGGCATAGTGTCCGCACAACACAAGACGGATGTTGGCGGAAGGTTGCACCAGCTTCTGCCAGATGCCTTCGCCCGTATTGGACGGGGTTATCTTATAGCCTTCTTTGGTGATGCGCTTGCTGTCGAAGCCGGTAAGGTAGGAATGGGTGATGAGAATCACCGTATGGTCCTTGAAGCGCGGGGCAGCCACCAGCTCCCTGGCCCATGACAAGACCTCGTCGCGCGGGGCAAATTCAACGGCAATAATCAAAATCCTCCCCCAATGCTCGTCCGTTATCTCCATGGCGGCATTCTCCAGCGTAGGCAGGCCGTTTCTGTTATTGGTGGCGGCCACGATGGTCTTTCTCCATAGGCTGTTGCGCTCTATCGGGAAATATTCCGGGAAGCGGGTCATCGAGTCTCCGAACGGGTGTAGCCGTAATCATGGTTTCCGGTAGAAATGAGATAAGGGACCTTGTTGTCCAACCGCCCGAAAGCCCGCGACACAAATGTCCACTGCTCCCGGCTCGTAAGATTCCCGAAACGCGGGAAGGGAGGTAGAATACATTCATTCTGGTCTACCAAGTCGCCCGTACAAAGCACCGCCTTTACACGGAGGGAGTCTATATGATGAGCGGTCCACGCCGTCATCAGCTCAAAAACCGGCTGGTTATAGTCATACTTCACGTAGTTTTGCGGGTCGCCCAGCAGGACGATGGAAAAAGAATTAGGATTGCACAAATGCTGCTGGTTGGTATTGACTTGTGCCCGGAGCTGGAGGAATGCCAGCAGGCATCCCAAACAAAGAATGATTCTGTTTTTCATGGTTGCGTACTGAATTGATAAATACATGTCTGTTTATAAAGGTCTCCTTCACGTAATACGATGGAGGGGAAATGCGGATTGTTCGGTGTATCGGGAAAGCACTGGGTTTCAAAGCAGACGGCGCTACGACGCGGATACACAGTGCCATGCATGCCCGTGAAGCCCGGCAAATAATTGCCGGTGTACATGATAAGCCCCGGCTCTGTGGTATAGATATCCATTCTGCGCCCACTGGACGGACTGATGCAGGTGGCGGCGAAAGAGAGCTCATGCAGCGCGGGTTTCTTCAAGACAAAACAGTGGTCATAACCGTGGCCGTTGAGCAACTGCAAGTCTTTCCGGTTGATGCGTTCGCCTATGGAATGGTAGTCGCGGAAATCAAAAGGCGTATCGCCCACTGCCCTGACTTCACCGGTATTGTTCGTATTCATGTCGATAGGCAGGTAGAAATCCGCGTTTATCCTCACCAGATGGTCTTCAATGGAAGTAGTGGGAGTTCCCATGCCCGCCAGGTTAAAATAGGCATGATTGGTGGGACAGAACAAGGTGTCGCGGTCTGTCTCCGCCTCATAATCTATACGGAACCCATTGTCGTCCGTCAAGGTATACATCATCCTTACCGTAACATTGCCCGGAAACCGGCTTCTCCATCGGCATGGAATGCCGGAGGAGAAGTTGGTTTTCACACGGTTGCTGTGCTTCCCACACCACCGTGTGAAAACCGTTATCACCACTGTGCAGAGTATTAGAAACAGAGTTAAGCTGTAAGTGATAATCTTTTTCTCCTACACGGAAAGCGCCGTGCAATATGCGTCCGGCTACGGGGCCTATAGTAGCTCCTATATAATAGTCCTTGCTTTGCCTGCGGGCCTCTTCCAGCGTATCGAAGCCTATGACGACATTTTCAAACTTACCATGACTATCAGGAGCCATGATGGATAAGACGATGGCCCCGTAGTTCGTGACGCACATCTCCATACCGCTGCCATTGCGCAGTATATAAAGGCCGGTATCCTTTCCGTTGATTACGGACCGGAAATTATCAGGATTCAATCCCGTCAGGTTGGTCTTATCTTTCATACTTTCTAAACTTCGGGATATTCGTTGCACAACAGATGTTCGGCCGGAACATCCTCTTCTATCTGCGGGAAACGCCCCTTGGGGGTGAGGAAACGGTTGTCTCTCATGTCATCGTTCACTGTAGAGACTTCGCCTACCAGACAATGGTCGTCCTCGGCCCAGAAAGTATGGTAGAGATAAGGCTCATAACAAATGCTTTGTCCGGGAGCAAGACGCACCGTTTCTCCGGGAGCTACCCGTGTACTGACTCCGTCGATGGAAACGACAAGCGGTTCTTCAGTCAGCATTTCAGTTTCCTTGTCGGCCTTCCACAGACGCATGCAGAGGATTCCTCCACCCCGGTTGATGATGTCTTCCGTTTTCAGCCAATGGAAATGGGTGGGAGTCACTTGTCCGCAGCGGACAAACATAATCTTTTCACAATAGGGTTTGTCTTTCTTCTGCAGACTTCCATTACGGAGGGTTACCAGAGTCAGGCCGATTTTCAGGAAATCGCCCCAGCCGAAGTCGGTCAGGTCCCAGCCCATGGCTCTTTCCCGGATATCATTACATTCCGGTCCTTTGCTTTTCCAGTCGTCCGGAGTCCAGTCCGCCCATGGCGGCAACATGAAGTGGTACTTTGTCATAAATGCTTTGGCTTCGCGGATATATCGATTGATTTCACTGCGTTTCATGTTTATCTGTTTTTTAAGGTTTTACACTTTATTTCTTCAATAATTCCTTCAACGGGATAGCCTGGAACTGGATGTCGGCTTGGCTCCCCTCATAAAAGATACCTATGGTATGCTCGTCAATGGAGGTCATGCAAGAGTACCCCGCCCCCCTACCTTCATCCAGCAACGTCCAATACTCCTCGGGCCAAGTTTGCCCGTCATCGAAACTCACCTTAATGGTAATGTTGTTACGGCGCTCTTTTGAATTAGGATTGGCAAAGAGTAATACATGACGTTCTTCTCCGTCTTCAATATAATCATGGCGCAGCAGGATGCCTGGCAAGCGGTTCAATGAGAGCTCTGCGCGACGTGGGATGTTCCGTCCACGTTTTTCCCAAATCGGCAGTGACGGCAATGGCCCGCCCATTACCTTCCTGACGTCCCCGGTTGCTGCGCTCACGCATGTTCAACATCAAGGAATGGTCTGAAAGTTCTACCACCTGACATTCGTTGGTATTGTAGTAGGCCGGTTCGCCTACGGTCCAGTTTTCGCCCTTGTCTTTACTCCACATGATTGTAGAGAACTGAAGCCCGTCTTCGTTCCGCCCCTCTACCGGAAATACCAATGTACCGTCTTCCATTGTGATGCCACGACCCGGTCCGGGAGCAAGCAGCCACCATTTTTCCTTTTTTACTTGGCGGGTAATGTTACGCGGCTCACTCCAGGTAAGTCCGTCGTCAGTACTCTTACTAATCAGGAATTGGGAACTCTGTTTAACGTCATATCCCGGCTGAGAACCGTGTGCACGCCACTGATGGTTCCATACGGTCGAGGTATCGGTAAGATTCTCTATCCATTTGCCCGTCTTGGGTCCAAGATCCGTGCATCCATAACCCTATGACATAGAGGTCTCCGGTGAAATCATCCGACAAGATGCAACCATCACTCACTCCATTATATTTCTGAGGTAGCCCGCCCCATTCTTTCATATCCAGAACAGTCTGCATGGGTTGCCAAGTCCGCCCTCCATCTTCACTGCGATTGATGGCAATATCAATGTCACCCTGCAAATCGTCATCTCTTTCATTGCGTGCATCATACAAGGCCAGCAAGGTACCTTTCGTCGAAGTCACCAATCCGGGAATGCGGGAAGTGTGTACCCCGTCCTGACCCGGCTGCCGCAGGGCCACTCCTATACGGAGCGGCTTTACTGCGGGCAACTGGCGGATGCCCACCAGCCCAAGTCTGTCTGGACACTGCTGCATGAGATTTCAATCTTGCTTGTAGCCTGCGCCGCATCATCCTCAGTCGGAGTGTCACCCAGCATGTCAGTGTATCTTCCTCTATCTGCCGGCCTACCTTAAAACTCAATTGTTTGTTCACCGGTTTGGCACTTGCACAAACCTGCCCACAATTCTCATCCAAGAACAGCGAAGCGGAAACGACATCACCGGAACGGACAGTTCCATCCAAAGTGAAATTTATCTTTTCCAACTGATATGCCACGCCGCTGTTCCTAATCAGACGCAGACACAATACCGGATTATGCTCCTTCAATGTCAACACCGGATATACCGGTTGCCGAATCTCCACCTCTATCTTATCCGTATAATTTTGGCATGCCATGATGCCCCAAGCAGACAAGACCAGTAAAAGTATAGTCTTATATCTCATATCATCCCAATATTTATTTGTAACCTTCCGTTTGTGTTATATTCGGATTAGTATTGAGACAAGCAGGAGCAATAGGCCACAAGGTAACATTCTTCTCCCCTTCACGCCCCTTCAAGGTCTCAATAAGCTCGAATTCCTTATTAAAGCGAAGGTATGCCCACCATGCTTTTGATTCTGCGACAAACTCTTTCAGTATTTCGCTGATAATGGCATTGTCTATGGCATCCTGAGTCCTTGCCGTGTAGTAGTTGTCTACCCCATAAGCACGCTTGGCCACTACATTCAGATTCTGCAAAGCGGCATCCGTATTTCCCAAGGCATTTTCCACTTCAGCTTTCAAAAGATAGGCTTCGGCCAAACGATAGACGGGGACATCACTGTCAAAACTACGCGTATCATTGGCAAAGGAGCCTTTGAACTTCACAACCATCCTTTAATCTGTACTTCTTCCGTCAGGAACTTATCCTCGAATACCCGTACTGAAACATCCGTACGCGTGTCACGTGCATCCTCAGCCAGGAAATCGCAATAGGCTTGCGTGGGCACAACATACTGGGCATGGGAACCGGCAGGAACCTCATCCTCGGTATATCCGGCTTCCCTCAGCCGGGTTCTGTCACCGTTAGGTGCCAGATAATAGGCGAAAAAGTTGGGGGATGTTCCCGGAGTCACATTTTCATTGACGATATAGGGCAATGTCCAGATAAGCTCAGAATTGGCTTCGTTGTTTAAATTGAAAATATCGGCAACGTGGGAAGAAGTGCATATCCGGCTTTCAATACCGCATCAACAGAAGACTGCGCCGTACTCAGAGCCGCATTCCCTCCTCCCAGACGCTTTGCCTTCCATAAGTAATATTCAGTACGCAACATGTTGATGGCAGCCGGAGATGCCTTATGGAGAAGCTTGGAAGAAGCGGGCATCAACCTTAAAGCTTCTTCTATATCGGTTTCGACCTGAGCATATACTTCAGAGGCCGCCGTACGGCTGGGATACATGTCCTCCTGCTTTTCTGACTCAAAGCCGGAAGTCAGTAACGGACAGTCACCGAATACCCGCACCAGAGTAAAGTAACAATATGCCCGTAGGAAATAGGCATTGGCCATCACCTCATTACGTGTAGCTTCATTGGTGAAAGAGATTTCCGGAGTATGCTTCAGAATCAAATTTGCACTATTAATGGTAGTATATATGCTACTCCAATTTGTACCTGCATCACCGCTCAGCAATACGTTTGTACCCACTCTATTAAAAAACGCATCATTTACCGCCCCACTCTCATACCAGTTTGAGCGCATCTCTCCATAGATGTTGAGCAAATCGGAAAAGGCGGAACGGAATTGAGTATATGCTCCATTTACCGCACTCGTAGCATCGCTCTCCTCTGTCCACATGGACAAGCTGGTGAACTGGCTGGGCTGTATCACATTCAGTCTCCATGACATGATGTAAAAAACGAGACCCCACTTATAAGAAGAATGCCGGATAATATTTTTATTTTCATAATTCTTATTTTTCGTATTAAACTTCTTTTATCACAAAGTAACTTTACATCCGATAGAGAACTTACGGATAGGCGGATAGGTGTTGAAACTACCGGAATAGGTACTTGATGCACCTACTTCGGGAGAAAGGCCTATTACTTCCGTAAAATAATGCAGATTGTTTCCGGCCAGGGTCAATACCAGCCTTTCAGACCAATCTTTGCCAGCAATGCCTGAGGCAGAGCATATTGCAGAGAGATTTCACGGATACAGAGATAATCGGCTTTCTGGGTGAAAACATCGGAGTTGTCCCGGAAATTCTTATTCAACTCATCGGAGTCATTGCCTGAGAAACGGGCATACTTGGCCTTACTCGGGTCATCCCCCACATTCCAGCATTTTAGGATTTCAGCAGGCAGGCTGGTGTTTCCATTCATGAAATTACACATCTGGCGTTGCAGATAACCATTGGAAATGGAGTGCCCCAAAGCAAAATCAAGATAGACATTCAAAGTGAAGCCCTTGTAGGTGAAAGTATTGTTCAAACCTCCGGTGGTATGGGGAATCGTATTTCCCAGCAGGAACATATCATTGCTGTTGATGATATTGTCTCCGTTCAGGTCTTTCCACTCATAGTCTCCGATAGTCTTTTTTCCGACACCCAGTTTCTGTTTCGTGGTCCAGTCCCAACCTTTGGATGAGGTGTCATAACGGGCATTGGCAGCCTGCTCGGGAGTTGTAATGATAAAGTCTTTCTTATATCCATAGAAACGCCCCAACGGTTCACCCTCGGCAACACCTCCGAATTCTTTGGTCGTGCATCCTGCATTTTTACAGAGTATCCTCCCTGGCGGTTCTTGTCCCGTCCGTTTTCGGGCAGTTTAAGTACCTTGTTTTTTACGTAAGTAATGGTGAATTTAGATTCCCACGTGAAATCCTTCTTGACAATGTTACGTGTTGTTATTTCAGCATCGAAACCACGGAAACGTACTTTTCCAAGATTGGTAAGGATGGAACCGTATCCCGACGTATTGGGCAATACTTTGGAAGTAATCAGGTTATCCGTAATCTTATTAAAGTAATCGATACCCAGAATGATGCGGTTCTTGAACAAGCCTAAATCAAAACCTAAATCCAATTGTGTGGAAGTCTCCCATTCAAGAGCCTTGTTAGGCATGGCCGAAGAAACGGTCGCAGCACTTTGATCGTAACTGGTGGTAATGGCATACAATCCTAATGCATCGTAATAGCCGATGGAGTTGTTACCGGTCTGCCCATAACTGCCACGCCACTTCAAATTACTTATAAAACCGATATTCTGCATAAAAGGCTCATCACTCATAACCCATCCGACAGACAATCCGGGGAAGAATCCCCATTGGTTGCCTTTGGCAAAACGGGAAGAGCCGTCCTCACGGAAAGTAGCAGTCAACATATATCTTTTCAGATAATCATAGTTCAATCGGCCGAAATAACCGATATTCACATCTTCCTGCTTGGTCGACGTTGCATCGGAATAAACAGAACCTCCGTTCAATGTCGGTATCTTGTCGGAGCTGTGTCCGGTAGTGGCAGCATACACATACTTGTACAAATATTGCTGATAGGAATATCCTACCATCGCACTGATGCTGTGTTTATCGGCAAACGTTCTTGTATAGCTGGTGTAGAATTCCAGTTTCTTCCGTTGCTCATCCGTCATGTTGGTAGTCGCCTTCCGCGTTCCATTCATCGGGTTGGCACGCATGAATGTATCTCCATGGCTGTTTTGCGTAAACAAAGAAGCGGTGCCCACAGCATGCCATCCTTTCAAAACTTCCCAATCAAGAGAGCCAACTAACCCCAAACGGTTGGTACGCTGATTGTTATCATTAAAATACGAGTAGAAGCTCGGATTCGGAGACGAAGAGTTGGGACCTGGCGTCGGGGTTCCGTACCATTCATTGTCAGACACCCAATATTTACGTTGAACGGCCGGGGTCATCAGTCCACGGGAAATCACCTGATACTGACTGGCATACTCTTCGCTATTCGTCTGGCTGTAATCTATGTTGCTACTGAAAGTCAGGTTCTCTCTGATTTTGGCAGTTACATTAGTACGGGCGTTAAAACGGTCGAATGCCGTGCCTACACCTACACCGGAATCTTTCATATAGCCAATACTGCCCACATAGCTCAATTTCTCCGTACCTCCTTCTATCCCCACATAATAATTTTGCCAAAGAGCATTCTTGAAACAGGTACTGGCCCAATCATTATCTTCAAAAATCAAAGTCTTACTGGGATCCAACGGATCAGCCACAGACTTCCATCCTGCCGGAATACTCTCTCCATCCCTCAAGTAACGGTAGAAAACTTGGAAGCATCCGTATTGCCGGAACTATAAGCATATCCGTCAAGGTATAACTTTTCCGGACTGGGTCCGGAAGCCCAACGATCGCGCATGATAGTAACAGCTTGGGTAGCATCCAGATACTCAATCATCCGCTCCACATTCTCGTTTGCAAAGGAAGCCTCAAACGTCACTCGAGGAGCACCGCTTTTTCCTTTTCTTGTCGTAATCAGGACAACTCCATTCGATGCACGCGAACCATAAATAGCAGAAGAAGCGGCATCTTTCAAGACTTCGATAGATTCGATGTCATTGGGATTGATACCCGCTGTACTGCGCTCTACGCCATCAACTAATATAAGAGGAGAATTACTCTGACTGATAGATGAACCACCACGAATCAAGAACGTAGCCTCTGCACCCGGAGTATTGTTCTCATTGTACACGCGTACACCCGCAATTTTACCCTTCAGCCCTTCTCCCACAGTATTGATAGGAGTTGCCTTCAATGTTTCTCCATCCACCTTGCTGATGGCGGATGTTACGGTACGCTTGGATTGGGTACCATAACCTACAACCACCACTTCATCCAGCCCCATGGTGGTCGGTTCCATCCGGATGTTAAGAATCTTTTGATTAGTAATCAAGATTTGCTGTTCATCATAGCCCACATAGGAAAATACAAGAGTTTCCCCCTTGCTTACTTTCAGCTGGAAAGCGCCATTCATATCCGTAATAACTCCTCGAGTCGTACCCTTCACAGCGATGGAAACTCCTGGAAGAGTTTCACCAGTATTGTCCACTACTACACCTGATAGGTTAAATTCTTGTGCCCAAAGCAAAAATGGGCAAAATAGTAGAAAAGTTATGAGGTGAAAATGAAATATTTTTCTCATCTTTGTTACGATTTTAATAATAAATTGTTTCAGTAATTTATTTAAGGGGAAACGGGAAGTGCCAATACTCTGTTTCCCCTCCTTTCGGGGGTCAAACTTAAGTTGGCCAATGAGTTTTTTCATTGGATGTATTGTTGCAATATCTCCATAGGCAATCGTTTTTAGTTAATTAATGTATTTGAAGAATTCCGTATTTTTCAATTCGTTTCTTGTCTCCTCCAGCTCTTCTTCAGAACAAGGAGCTATCGGCAATCGACATGGTCCACAGTCTATTCCTGCCAGTTTCATGAATATCTTACCGGCTCTGACTCCTCCCCCATGCTTTATCAGCACATCAATGATTTCAACAGATTTCCATTGCATTTCACGGGCTGTTTCAAGGTCTCCCTTTTCCATGGCTTCCATCACAGCTTTGTATATACCCGGAACATAGTTGTAGGTACTGCCTACGGCAGCCTTAGCTCCAACCGACAATCCGGTAATCAGTATCTCATCAAAACCGTGCAAGACTTCGAACGCCCCACCGTCCGCATGAATGCACTGCTGCATCTCCATCAGGTTGTTATGAGTAAACTTGACTCCCACCAGATTGGGAATTTGCTTCTTGCCCTCTATAAGGAACTTGTGTACCGGCAAGGAAACCCCGGTTATGGACGGCATGTTATAGTAATAAAACGGCAAGCGGGAAGCCGATGCAGCTATCGGCTTGAAAAAACCTATCAGCTCATCTACAGAACCGGGCTTGAAAAAGCAGGGCGCCATGGCTGCTATCATATCAGCTCCAATAGCTTGCGCATGGGCTGCCAGCTCGGCACACTGAACCTGCGACATGCCACCTACATGCACTATCACTTTCAGTTTTCCCTTGGCTGCCTCCATCCATTTTTCCGCAACAGCCTTTCGTTCTTCTGTTGTCAGAGAAACGGATTCTCCCGTCGTGCCACAAATAAACACTCCCGTCACACATTTCTTTTGCATCAGAAACTCTGCATACGGCCCGATCACCTGCAAATTTAAGGAACCATCTTCGTGCATTGGCGTAAATGGTGCAGCGATTAATCCTGTTAAAAGTCGTTTGTTCATAAATAAAATTATATTATAATTAATGATAGGTTCAAACCTATTTTTTCTTAAAGAACAAGCTTGCCAGATAACCTATGACAAAACATGAGATAAAGCCGGATGCCGTGTACAAAAGCAAATGGAACGTCTGGAATCTGGCAACAAACAATTGTACGATGATACTTGCGACTATACCAATGATTGCTCCTCCGGAATTGGCGCGTTTGGTAAGCATGCCCAACATGAACAGTCCTCCCATACTGCCCAATATGAGCCCGAGTATCTTGTTAAATTCGTCCCACAATGAAGCGATATTCCATGTTGCCATAAGAAAAGCAAAAGATAGACTAATGATTCCTATCACACAAGTTGCCATACGTGCCGCATGCAATTCATTGCCACCCTCTCCCTTATGAAAGAAACGTGAATAAATGTCTACTATATAAGCTGTGGCTGCCGAATTCATACTGCCGCTCAAAGTGGACATTGCCGCAGCGAAGATGCCCGAAATCAACAACCCTACAATACCGACCGGTAATTGGGTAAAAATATACCACGGAAAAATAGCATCGCCGTTAGGAATACTGATACTCAGATTCTCAGGATACACCTTGTAATAGGCATAAAGCGCAGTGCCTATAAAGAAGAAAATCAGTGTGGCGGGAACAGTCAGTATCGCATTGGTCCATACACTCTTCCGTGCCTCTTTCATCGAAGAGGTAGTGAGATAGCGCTGCACCATACTTTGGTCCGTCCCATAGGTGGTAAGATGGGTAAAACATGCGGCAATAATGACAGTCCACATCGTAGCATCCTTCAAGTCAAAGTTCGTCGCTCCCAAATCGAACTTACCGTTTGCCACGGCAATATCAATCGTTTCACCCAATCCACCGGGAAGAGAACACGAGATGTATATCACTGCAAATATCGCTCCTCCCAACAGTACAATTACTTGAATGGCATCTGTCCATACAACCGCCTCTATTCCCCCTATCATTGTATATAGAATACTACAAACTCCCATAATACCGATACATAGGAATATATCCAATCCAGTCACCACATTCAAAGCAATGGAGGCAGAAAAAAGCACAACGCCCATACGCCCTACCTGGAAAATAATAAAGGCCAGACTGCAAATAACCCGGATAAAGACATTGAAACGTATCTCCAGATATTCATAGGCAGTCGTTATATTCAATCTCCGGAAAAAAGGAATAAAGACATAAACAATGACGGGGGCAACAAACACAATACCGGTATTGAACAACACATAACTCCAGTTAGTGGCATATGCTTTGGAGGTATAGCCATGAAGGTGATGGCACTCAACGCGGTTCCGAAAAGACTCAGCCCGGCAGCCCACCACGGAATGCGTCCTCCACCCTTGAAATAGTCATTCGTACTTTTCTGGCGCGTGAAAGTAAATTCCAATTCCGGCCAATACGGCAAAATAACCGATAATCACAAGGATATTGACAAGTCCCAACCCCTTTTCCAAAGGAACAATATCCCCTTGAAGGCTGTACAGTCTATTCGTTCCGGAACTGGCATTGCTACCGAGTATAACGAAAGGAACGGTTTCTTTGTCAAGAACTTGTCATAGTGTCATAGGTACCTGGAATACATTCAGACTTGACAAGAGTCTGCGTAATTGTATGGTATTTCCATAAAGCATTCTCTTTTTTAAGATGCTGTGTATCTTCCGGCTCTTTCTGAAAAAGAAGTATATGGTTGGCTCCGCTGGCGACAGCAGCACATATTCCTTTCGGAAAATCCGAACCTAATGAACTCCATTTACCAATTGGGGGTTATAGACATATCCATCAGTCAAGCAAGAAGACAACCCTTCTTCCGTTTCCGTCTGTCCACCCAATAAATACAGACAAGGGGAAACGCCGTTGTTCTGTACCACGAGAATTGCATCTTCCCGGACGCATCCCGGATAGCCCGGTAGTTCTTTCCATCCTCTGGACTTGTTCGACAAGTCCAGCACAAAAAAGAATCCGATAACCTGGACGGACTTACCGACTTCCTGCCTCCAAACAAATATACCTTATTGTCCAGTAGTGCTCCTGCCGCGTTAGACAACGGAAAAGGAAGTGGCGGCCAATCTTCCGAAACATTCAGTTTGCCCTGCTGCATTGTGACAAAAAATACATCTTCGTAGCATTGGGAAGAATCACGCCCTCCAATACACAAGATACCGTCAGAGAGTGTTATGGAAGCGCCATAAGCCAACGGCTTGGACAACACATCTTCATACAAAGCGAATCCGGCATTTTCAGAAAGGCATACCGCATTTCTTCCCCATCGGCTATAATCGTCGGAAGTGCCGCCTGCCAATACAATTTGTCCGCCAAGTACTCCGGAAAAGAGTCCCAAAGTGTTGTGTTCCTCATTAAAAACACTCTCGTTGCCCCACTTTATCTGCTCAGAATGAGAAGCATCTGCAGCTCTCAGGCTTTGACCCCAAAACAAACAAAGGCATACCAATGCAACACAATTATTTACAATCCGTGTCATTTGTCATATTTTTATTGTGATTGACCCTTATTCTGTTCTCCTAACACTGCCCTATCATAAATCAGCTTCTTATAGACATAAAAGTGTTGCTCGATAGCATTTCTGTAGCCCATTTCATCCTTATTCTTGATAAAGTTCAATAAATCGGTGTGAGTTACAATCTTTTCCTTTTTCTCCAGTTCTATATTTATAGCTTCCACCCGTTCCCTCAAATTGGTTTTTACAAAGTTCATAACCGGATGAATGATGCTTTGGAACTGTACAATCGTCTTATTCCCCGTTATTTCGTATAGTTTTGAATGGAAAGTATATTCGCTGAGATTGGCATATTCGTTGTTCCCCAATGCAACGCCTGCATTAACAATCTCTTCCAGTTCCATAATATCCTGCTCTTTAATATTATGAAATATGTCACTACTGATTCCTATCTCCAAGGCAACCCTAAATCCCAAAAGATCGAGAAGTGATTCCTGGCTCATAATACGGGGATCAACCACTCTCTTCATTCCCCCTAAGATGAAAGGCTCAGTTAATATCATTCCACGACGTGTACGGCTTTCAATCATTCCCATCATTTTCAGACGGCTAAGAGCTTCCCGAAGAACACTACGAGCTACCCCCAACGCTGACGACAACTCAATTTCGTTAGGGATAGAATCACCCACTTTCAAGTCCTGACTTCTGAAATAATTCAATAACTTGTCTTCCACTTGGTCTACCAAAGTAATCGACTGCCATCAATTTTTAAGTTTTCCATATATTAAATCGTGTTATTATTAGTCCTATTAGTATTATTTGTCAGACAAATAAATGGATAATTTTTAATAAAAGCAACATATAAAGAATATATTATTACTTCTTTTATATTTATTAACTTTTAAAGTGTTGCATTTTTGTAAATTTACTATTCACGATGTAATATATATTTCGGCTATATTACATATGCGAACAAACAATAAGAAAAACAGAAAAAGGGGAAAAACAATATAAGTGCAGCTTAAAAAATAGTTTAGAAGAATTATTAATACCTGAGAATGAATGTTCTTAAAAAAGAAAAAGACTGAATAACTAAGTATTCAGCCTTTTATAAAGAGCGGCAAGCGAGACTCGAACTCGTGACCCTCAGCTTGGGAAGCTGATGCTCTACCAACTGAGCTACTGCCGCATAAACATTTCCAAGGTCATGCCTTAAAAACGGTGGCAAAGTTAATAAATTCCTTCCTAAAAAAACAAACGTTTCGTCAAATATTTCTTATTTTTGCTCGGGAAAACAAAGATATTCTTTCAAAATACAGACTAAATACCAATGAAACGAATCATACTCATCACCGGAGGAGCACGTTCCGGCAAAAGCACCTATGCGGAAAAGCTGGCACTCGAGCTCTCTCCCACTCCCGTTTATCTTGCCACAGCACGCATTTGGACGAAGAATTCCGCCAGAGGGTAATCCGGCATCAGGAACGCCGGGGACCGGAATGGACAAACATCGAAGAGCAGAAAGAACTCAGCCGCCACCGGCTGGAGGGACGGATCGTCCTGATAGACTGCATCACCTTATGGTGTACCAACTTTTTCTTCGACCTGCATTCAGATACCGACCGGGCACTTGCCGCAGTAAAGGCAGAGTTCGACCGCTTCACGGCACAAGACGCAACCTTCATCTTTGTAACCAATGAAATAGGTATGGGAGGAACTTCCGAGAACGAACTGCAACGAAAGTTCACGGACATGCAAGGCTGGATGAACCAATATGTAGCCGCCCGTGCCGACGAAGTGATACTGATGGTATCCGGCATCCCACTTACCGTAAAAAACACTCATTCATAAAACAACAAACAATTAAAATTCAACAGACTGATGAAAACATTTCATATCACCCGCCCGGATGAGTCAATCCGTCCCGCATTGATTGACAAAATCAACAACCTGACCAAACCCAAAGGTTCATTGGGCATTTTAGAAGAACTGGCACTCCAAATCGGACTCATACAACAGACATTATCCCCCGCCTTGAAACATCCGCAAAACATTATCTTCGCCGCCGACCACGGCATTGTAGAAGAAGGGGTCAGTCTGTCTCCAAAGGAAATCACCTGGCAGCAAATCAGCAACTTCCTTCATGGAGGGGCAGGTGTCAATTTCCTCTGCCGGCAGCACGGCTTTACCCTGAAAATAGTAGATGCAGGAGTAGACTACGACCTCCCCTACGAGAAAGGCATCATCAATATGAAAGTACGTAAAAGCACCCGGAGTTATCTGCACGAGGCAGCCATGACGGAGGAGGAAATGGAGATGTGCCTGGAACGGGGTGCCGAGGTGGTGCGCCAATGCCATGAAGAAGGCAGCAATGTCCTCAGCTTCGGTGAAATGGGTATCGGAAACACCTCTTCATCCTCCCTGTGGATGACCTGCTTTACCGGTATTCCTCTGGAACAATGTGTCGGCGCAGGCAGCGGACTCGACAGCGCGGGCATCCGCCACAAATACGAAGTGCTGAAACAGTCTATGGAGAATTACAAAGGCGACGGCTCTCCCCGGGACATCATCCGCTACTTTGGTGGACTGGAAATGGTAATGGCCATAGGCGCCATGCTGCAAGCTGCCGAGCTGAGGATGATTATCCTTGTTGACGGATTCATCATGACCAACTGCCTGCTTGCTGCCGCCAGGCTCTACCCGGAAGTGACGGATTACGCCATCTTCGGACACTGCGGAGACGAGTCAGGCCACAACTGGTACTCGACGCCCTGCATGCCCGTCCGCTGCTGAATCTGGGGCTGCGTTTGGGAGAAGGAACGGGGGCCATCTGTGCATATCCCATTGTCGACTCGGCCGTGCGGATGCTCAATGAAATGGATAACTTTGCACATGCCTCCATCACCAAATACTTTTAACATGAACAATGTCTTGGCTGCATTCATAATGCTCACCCGACTGCCCTTCTGGAAAATCAAGGAAGTACCGGCAGAATGTTTCAAGCATGTGGTTCCTATTGGCCGCTTATAGGCTGGCTGACGGGAGGCGTGATGGCGGCAGTGCTGTGGCTTGCCGGACAGATTATGCCGGTGTCATTGGCATGGATTCTTGCCCTCATCGCACGCCTGCTTGTCACCGGTTGCCTGCACGAAGACGGACTGGCGGACTTTTTCGACGGTTTCGGTGGCGGTACCACCCGAGAACGGACTCTTGCCATCATGAAGGATTCCCACATCGGAAGCTACGGTGTCATCGGATTGATATGCTATTTCCTGCTGTTGCTCCAACTTCATCACCTGCCACTGGGACTTCTCTGCATCCTTGTGCTCAGCGGTGACTGCTGGTCCAAGTTCTGTGCCTCCCAGATTGTCAACTACCTGCCCTATGCCCGGAAAGAGGAAGACAGCAAAAGCAAAACCGTCTACAACCGCATGAGCCGGCACGAGTTACTGGCCGGATTTCTTTGCGGCCTGCTTCCTTTCGTACTGCTGCTGCCTATAAAACTGTGGATTGCCACCCTCTTCCCACTGCTCACCTTCTTCCTGCTCTACCGATTGATGAAGCGACGCCTGCAAGGATATACGGGGGACTGCTGCGGGGCCACTTTCCTGCTATGCGAACTGTCCTTCTACTTGGGAAGCCTTATTCTAATTATAAATTAAAACCAAAAATTAAAGATGGAAGTAATACTCATTCGACACACTTCGGTAGATGTCCCTCCGGGCGTATGCTACGGACAGACCGATGTTCCCCTGAAACCAACGTTTGAAGCGGAAGCCGCCGTGACAGCAGAAAACCTGAAGGCATACCTTCCGTTCGACCACGTCTACACCAGTCCCCTAACCCGCTGCGTGCGCCTCGCCACCTATTGCGGCTATCCCGATGCAGAACGGGACAAACGGATTATGGAAATCAATTTTGGCGACTGGGAGATGAAGCCGTTCGAGCAGAATGAAGACCCACGCTTGCAGGAATGGTATGCCGACTACATGAACGTGGCAGCTACCGGTGGAGAATCTTTTGCTATGCAATACCGGCGTGTCAGCCAGTTTTTGGACGAAATTAAAGAAGAAGCCCTATACACGCGTTGCCATCTTCGCACACGGAGGCGTATTAATCTGCGCACAACTCTATGCCGGAATCCTTAAAGCCGAAGAAGCCTTCGACGCATTGACGCCCTACGGCGGCATCGTCCGCATCAATCTCGACAAGGAATAGTGAACGAAATAGTAGGGCCTTCCTCCGCTTCGGTTTGCACCTTGTAGATACCTCCAAAATAATGAATAAAATGGGCATTGATTTCATGGCGAATCAAGCTCGTTTTATTCTCAAAATGTACCTTTGCAAACGGGGCGTTGACCACATCGAAATAGAGGGCCGACCTAGTGCGGTCCCGTCTGATGCGGATAATCGCCTCATAACGGGAAGTGTCATTCTCTGACGGAGTCAGCAGGCTGACAAGCAATGTATCGAACCACCTCCGGTCCGTCCTTGCAAGCTGTTCCTTGAGATCGGTCTGCAGGCTGACAGACACAGTGCTCTCCCCACGACCGTTCACTTTATCCAGCACCTCACTGCACAACTGAATAATGTCACACTCCTCGTCCTCATACTGAATCTTGCCGGACTCCAAGCGGGACAACTCCAGAATGCTGTTGACATAATTCAGCAGACTTTCCGCATTGGTCTGAATCATCTGTCCGTACTCCCTCTTAGTCTCTTTATCCAGCTCCTCTTTCCCGGTCAGCAATTCGGCAAAGCCCACCACCACATTCAGCGGAGTACGTATATCATGGCTGATTTCCGATTTCAGACGTTCCTTCGCGATGTTGTCCGTCTCTGCCTGCAAAGCGGCTTCAGCCGTCTTCTTCTCTATGACAGCAATCTTTCCGGAGACATAGCGAGTATACAAGTAGAAAAGCAGCATCAGCAGCAGGCAGACACCCAGGAATATAAATCCTATACGGTAATTCATGTCCTGAATCTTCTGCTTCTCCAACAACAGCTCGTCAATGTGGTAAATCTCCTTTACCTGCTTCAACTGGTTGGCCGAGAAGGCATTGTTCAGCGAATCCTGCTTGCGTATGAGGTAGCGCCGGGTCTCGATGGCCCCGTCAATGTCCCCCTTGTCATATTGCGTACTCGCCTTGTAGTTTATCAAAGTGGCAAAGGTGGAGACGTAGTTGTTCAGTACCGTAGGGGTCACCTCGTCTATCAATGCGATGCTTTTGTCATACTCATCGGTCTTGGCATAATATTGAAGCTGTATCAACTGGACATTCAGCCAGAAGACGGGATCTACATGCGGCTCAAGCAGTTTCTTTACTTTCTCGATATGCTCGTGCGCCACTGTAAAGTTCTTCTGGTTCATGTAGTGCAGGATATACTTCACTTCGCAGTCAATCTCGAAATTGCTCCAGTTCTTCCGTGTCTCGGGTTCTTTGGAAATGACCGCCTGCAACGTCGTGTCCATTTCATGCAAATAGGGCAGCTTCAGGCTGTCTTTACCGCCATTGCCGTATACCTGGGCAATACGCGACAGTATATCCACCTTCAGGCTGGTCTTTGTCTGGGGAGAGAAATTCCGGTAAGCCTCCAAGAAAGAGTCCAGTGCCTCATTCGGGCGGCTGGACACTCCGTAGGCACATCCCAGACTGTTATACGCCGCTATCATCCCATTATTGCTATGGTGGAGTTTTGATTCCTCCAACGTCTCCTTA
>ENA-OQCS01000220-OQCS01000220.1-human-gut-metagenome-genome-assembly--contig:-NODE-220-length-30870-cov-4.193638_pt1 | contig 30870 bp, 36 predicted proteins | sample MGYA00242757_ERZ504575 | MGnify/ENA primary metagenome ERZ504575 (study PRJEB26092, sample SAMD00036297) | human gut metagenome | host: Homo sapiens | study: EMG produced TPA metagenomics assembly of... | reverse complement strand
TATAAAGAATACATTTAAAAAGAGTATTTACAGTTGAAAGAGAGGATTGGCGGCAATGTCATCATCTTTTTTTTGCAGCAATAAGGATAGCATTTGGACGATATGATGTGGCACATTTTCATGCGGAAGGACCATGTGCTATGATATGGTTACCTAAATTATTGGGTAAACGTTGTATTGCTACAATTCATGGTTAGATCATCAAAGAGCAAAATGGGGAAAATTTGCTCAATGGTATATATTATTGGGTGAAAAGATGGCAGTAAAATATGCAGATGAGATTATCGTTTTGAGTAAAGGTGTACAATCATATTTTTGGGAAAATTATCGAAGAAAAACCATATTTATTCCCAATGGAGTAAATAAAGCAGAAAAACAAAAAACTAATGAAATTGTTAGAAAATTCGGGCTAGTTAAGAATGATTATATTTTATATGTTGGAAGACTTGTTCCAGAGAAGGGGTTAGTTTATCTAATTCGTGCATTTAAAATGATTCATACTACTAAAAAGTTAGTAATAGCAGGTGGAGCATCAGATACAAATGAATTTGAAGACGAATTAAGAAAATTAGCGACAGGCGATGAGAGAATAATATTTACGGGATTTGTTCAAGGTAAAGTTTTAGAAGAACTTTATAGTAATGCGTATATTTATGTTTTACCATCAGATTTAGAAGGAATGCCGTTAAGTTTGCTAGAGGCAATGAGTTATGGAAATTGTTGCTTGGTTTCTGATATTGAAGAGTGTTCTGCAGTTGTTGAGGAAAATGCTATTATTTTTAGAAGAGGAGATATTAGCGATTTAAAAGATAAATTACAAATGGCAATTGATTCAGAAAATTTAGTAAATATGATAGGAAGTGTGTCAGCAGAATTTATTTGTAATAAATATAATTGGGATGATATTACTAAAAAGACAATTGATTTATATTATCAATAATTAAAGGTGAGAAGTACGATGAAAATACAGTTAAGAGAGATGGGGACTTTTTTGGATATTTTATTTTTTTATGGTAAGTGCGGTATGCTTATCTGTGCTAGGAATCGAGAATAGCATATCTGATATACGTTATTATTTGTTGGCATTACTTATTTTTATAGGAATAATAAAGGTACTTATTAAAAATAGTAAAGAAAAGTTTGATAGTAAGAAAAGAATAGCTGATGAACTATTATATATAATAGGAATAGCATTGATTTTTTTTATAATTTCAGTACAGAGGGCAATGAAAAATGGATATGCATTGAGTTTTAGAACGATAGTTCAGATATCGCTAGTTTTATTTCCAGCGTTATATGCCTATGTATTGGTTAATTTATTATCTACAAAGACTATTATATATTTATTTGAAATTACATTTATAGGGAGCATTTGTTTCTACATATATGAAGTGGGAATAGGGGAGTTCTTGAATATCAATAATTGGTTATCAATTTCATATCTACATTCATACAGTCCATTTGAAAATAGTACATATGCAGATGTATTTCTGTATAGTTTTTTCTTTTTTAACTATTTTAGACATACAGATATACTTGAGAAGAGAAACTTGCAAATATATAGTATATTATCGTTGATATTTGTTTTTTTATCATTTAAAAGATTGCAGATATTGACAGCAGTAGTTATTTTTGTAATAAGTAGTTGGATTAATATGAGAAAAAAAATAAAATACAGATATGTATTGGGCATAGCATTAATGTTTGTTGTAGGAACTGTTATATATCAAAAGTTTGTAAGTGGACAAATTAATATTTTAGGAATTGATCCTTATTATTTTACTACGGGAAGAAGTTATATTTTGGGATTGTGGAAAAGTAAGAATTATCTTTCTTATGGCTTCGGTACTAGTATGTTGGTAATTGATAGATATTTGGAAATGGATTTAATTCAAATATATATGGAATTAGGAATATTTGCGTTAGTTATATTTTCAATTGTATATTTTTGGATAGTCAGAAAAAATACATATGCCACAATACTGATGGTTTATTCTTTTGGAAATATGCTAACAGCTTCGAGTTTACCAAGTAGTTTAGCATGGGTACTTACATTTGTCCTGGTAACGATAATTTCGTCAGATAAGAGAGAAAATATAGGTTTTGAACAGAAACAATATAAAATAAATAGTAGATTTTTTCTAAAAAGAGTTTTTTGTTTTAAGGTCAGGAGAGAAAATAATGAATGATTTAATATCAATTGTTGTGCCAGTATACAATGTTGAAAATTATTTGGATCGATGTGTTAAGTCGATTATAGCTCAAGTATATACAAATATTGAGATTATTTTGGTTGATGATGGATCGAGTGATAACTCGGGAAAAATTTGTGAAAAATGGAAAAAAAAGATAAAAGAATTATCGTTATACATAAAAAAATGGAGGACTATCATCCGCAAGAAATGCAGGAATAGAAATTGCAAAAGGGAAGTATATTGCGTTTGTAGATAGTGATGACTACATTTCAAAGAATATGTATAGTGAGTTATATAGAGTATTAAAACAAAACAATTCGGACATCGCTATTTGCGGAAGAAAATATGTTTGGGATAATGGAAAAAGATATTGCAGATATCATTATGATAAAAGAATAGAAAATTATAGTTCAAAAGAAGCAATTCGAGAAATGAATTCGTTTCGCAAATTTGACATGGCAGCGTGGGATAAATTATATAGAACAAGTTTATTTGAAAACATAAGATTCCCAGAAGGAAAATTGAGTGAAGATTATTATATAATGTATAAGCTTTTTTTAAAAAGTAAAAAAGTAGTATACTATGCATATCCTTTATATTATTATTATCAGAGACAGAATAGTATTACGAAAATAAAAAAATTAACTTTGATTTTATTAATGCAGCATACGATCAATGATAGAGGTATCAAGAGCTGTTCCTGAATTGAAATCATGTGTAAGTATAGCGTATGCATCAGCCAATATGACAGTTTACAATTTTCATATAAAAAATAAGGTGAAATGCACAAAAGAAAATAAGAAGAAAATGAAAAAGGCAGTCAGATGTAATTTTAAATATATATGCAAAAGTTCAGATATATCAATAATAAAGAAAATACAATCGTTACTATTTATAACTAGTATTCCTTTATATAGAGTTATGTTTTACTTTGCAAAGAAAGTAGATAAAGTATAGAGAGAATGTCATTAAGGAGCAGTTTATATTATGAGTTGGTTATAGAAAATGTGATTAAGATGTAGTAGATATAATTTGTATTTCTTTATATTGTCTTTGGAATATATGACATGTTTATAGATTAAATGACTTTATTACAAGAAATGATAATGAGTAAAGAAGTTGTGATTGTAAAAGTTCTAAGTGGTATTGGTTAATATAGTATGAATAGAAATATTGTAAAAAATCAATACTCAGCAATAAATAGGTTAAGATAATTATGAAATTTAAATCAATGAAATTCAACTTAATAATTAATGTATGTAATGTAGTTTTATATAAGATATTTCCTTTGATTACATTCCCTTATATAACTAGAATTTTATTAGAAGAAGGTGTAGGTAAATATAATTTTACAATATCATGTATTAGCTATTTTCAATTAATAGCAGCACTTGGAATTGTTACATATGCAATAAGAGAAGGAAGTAAAATTCGAGATAATAAGCAAAAATTTGAAGTATTTGCCAGACAGATTTTTGAGATAAATTTGATGACAATGATAATAGCGTATCTTATATTTATGTTATTTCTTATAGTAAATCCTTTAAAGCAATATACATTTAATGTTAATTATATATAGTGCAGTGCTATTTTTGATACTATAGGGGTAAGTTGGATATATTCTATTTATGAAGATTTTGTTTATATAACAATTAGAAATTTTATATTTCAAATAATCTCATTAGTAGGTTTGTTTGTATTTGTAAAAGATGAACAAGATGTAGTGAAATATATAATTATAACAGTAATATCAGCAGGTGGATCTAATATTTTAAATTTTATTCACAGTAGGAAATATGTGAAGTTATTAAAATTTACACCAATATACAATATTACTGAAACTTTAAAGCCTATATTGATTATTTTCTTTGCTCAAATTGCGTCAACTATATATTTAAATATGGATACAATCATGTTAGGGTTTATGGCAAATGATGCAAGCATAGGATTGTATTCTGCAGCAACGAAGATAAATACGGTAATAACTACATTAATAACAGCAATTAATGCAGTAGTTTTGCCACGTCTGTCATATTATGTTCAATCAAATGAAAAGAAGAAATTTGATGAACTTGTAAAAAAAGTGATGAAATATTATTTATTTTTAACTTTACCATGCATAGTAGGTTTATTACCGATAACGGAACAGATATTGACCATATTCTGTGGATATAGATTTGTAAATGCAAGTATAGCAATGAAAATTATGCTGATTGATTTATTCTTTTCTCTTTTGAATGGATTTATAGCATATCAGATATGTATACCATACGGCAATGAGAATGAGGTTTTGAAGTCAACAATATTGGGAGCAGTTACAAATACGATTTTAAATTTTATATTAATTCCTCAGTATGCACAAAATGGTGCAGCAATGGCAACCGTATTATCGGAGTTTACAGTGTTTTTATCTTTAATATATTTTACAAAGGATGTTGTAAAATATAAAGAAATTTTTGATGATTTATGGCAATTATTAATTGCAACTTTAGCTTTTATAGGTATATATTTTATAATAGGAATAAGAATAAAAAATATATTTATATCAGTATGTGTCGTAATCTTGCTTGGAGGATTACTATATTTGATTTTATTATATAAGATGAATAATTATATAATAAGATGTGTGGAAACAGAAGCAAAAAGAGTGGTAAAAAGATTGCGTTAGACGAATGAAAGGCAAAAATGATGAAATGTGTATTGATAATACTAAATTATAATGATAGTCATAGAGCACTGGAATTGGCCCAAAAATCGAAAAAATATAATAATATTAACAGAGTTGTTATTGTTGATAATAAGAGTACAGATAACTCAGTAGAATATTTAGAAAATCAAACAGAAGCTGTGATAAAATAGATATTTTAAAGGCTAGAAGTAATAAAGGATTTGCGGCAGGCAATAATATTGGAGCAAGGTATGTGACTAAAAAATATCAACCAGAATATATTTTGTTTGCTAATACAGATACAATTTTTGAGGAAAATGATATAAATGAATGTATTAAATATATGAATGTAAAAGAAAATTTAGGACTAGTTTCTATGCGAATTAAAGATATTAAAGGAAATGAAGAAAGATCCGCATGGAGTTTTAAGAGTTTTTTTGAATATGCGATGTTTAATATTTGGTTATATAGACGTTTAACATATAGGCAAGGTGTATATACTAATTTTAACGAAAGATTTCAATATGTAAATATAGTAAGAGGGAGTTTTATGTTTTTTAATGCCAGTGCATTAGAACAGGTTGACTTTTTTGATGAGGGAACTTTTTTGTACTATGAGGAAGAAATTATTTCGAAAAAGTTGCAGAAGAGTGGATATAAAGTTGGTCTTATTACAAATCATTTTTATATTCACAATCATATAAGTGGTGCTTCGAGCAATAAATGGTTTATAAAAAAATATATGGATAAATCATTGTATTATTTTTTAAGTAAGTATTACGAAATTGGGAGAATTAAAAAAGCTTTTTTTGTATTAACAATTGGGATATCTTACATAGAAAATATTTGCATAGATATAATTAAAAAAATATTGAAAAAATAAAAGATGGATTGTTTTTATGGATAGTAATGAAGAAGATAATCTGTTCACTATGTATAAGAATATAAAAATATGAGGAGAGGAGTATATTATTCAGTGGGAAAACATGCATATTTAATAATGGCACATACGCAATTTCAACAAGTTGTAAAACTTGTTAGTCTTATTGATGATAGCGAAAATGACATATATTTACATATAGATAAAAAAGTACAAAATGCTTATGAAATATTTCAACAGGAGATAAAGCCGATAGTCAAAAAATCCAATATTTATTTTGTTTTACAACATAAAGTTAATTGGGGTGGTTATAGTCAAATAGAAACGGAGATAGAACTTTTAAAGACAGCAGTGGGAAAAAATATGATTATTATCATTTACTATCAGGTGCTGATCTTCCTTTAAAAACTCAAAGAGAAGTGCATGAATTTTTTGAGAAAAATAAAGGAAAAGAGTTTGTTCAACTTGGAACGAAAGAGTATATTCGAGAGGTAAGGGAAAGATTCCAATACTATTGGTTTTGGCAAGAATATTTAGGAAATGGAAAAGGAGTATTAAAAAGTATTTTATGTAAAATAAGATATGGAATAGTATTAATACAAAAGTTTATAGGCGTAGATAGAGTTAAAAATTTTTCAAATAATTTGGAATATGCTGCTGGGGCTAATTGGTTTAGTATTACGCATGGTTTAGTGGAATATATTTTGGCAAAACAAAAGATTATTGATAAGCTATTTAGGTATAGTTTGTGTTGTGATGAGATATTTATACAAACAATGATTTTAAATTCTGACTTTAAAAAAAATATATACCATAAGAAATTTGATGGCAGTTATCAGGCAATTATGAGAAAAATAGATTGGGAACGTGGAAATCCATATGTTTGGCATGAAAAAGATTATGATGAATTAATAAATTCTGAGTACTTATTTGCACGCAAGTTTGATGAAAATGTCGATAAGAATATTATAGATAAAATATATGGAAAACTAATGAAGAGTAATAAATGAATTACTTTGAAAACTCTCAGAGGCATTGCGTAGATTATGAATGACTATAGTAGATTAGCTATTAGCCCCACTAATTTAAGATTTTATATAATAGTTAGCACTGGGATTGGTAAAGGATTAAGAAAATATTATTATGGAAATTTGATTATTAATGAAAAGGATAATATAGGGAAATACGCAAAGTTTCAGAACGATAATTGTTAGTTAAATAGAAAATGAAATTTAGTAGATATACCTATACCTACAAGTTGAAAATAAATTAAATGAAATTCAGTGTAGGTATTGTTTTGGAGGAATGCAATGAATACTATAGTAAGAAAAATAATGAATCTTTTACTAAAAGGCAAAGGAGACTCAGAAGCATATATAAAACATTTAAGGAAAATTGGAGTCAAAGTTGGAAATAATGTGATAATTTATTCACCATATAAATGTGATATTGATGAACAAAATCCACACATGTTAGAAATTGGAGATAATGTAAAGATATTGGCAGGAACGACAATATTAACGCATGATTTCTCATGGTGTGTTACTAGTGGATTGGATGGAGTTGTATCTGGGGCAGTGGGAAAAGTTATAATTCATGATAATGTATTTATAGCTAGACATGCAACGATAATGAGAAATGTAGAAATCGGAAATAATGTAATAATTGGTGCAGGAAGTGTAGTTACAAAAGATTGTGAAGATAATGCTGTATATGCGGGGGTTCCAGCTAAAAAAATTATGAGTATTGAAGAGTTTCATAAGAAAAGGAAAGAACATCAGCTTGAAGAAGCAGTTACTGTTGTTAATCAATATTATGAAAGAACAGGGGAAATGCCGCAAAAAAATCTATTAAGAGAATATATATTTTTATTTGAAAACAGAAAAAATTATAAAACAAAGATTGTAGATCAGATTTTAAAGGATTCGGGGCATTATGAATTGTGTTTAGATGCTTTTAAGAAAACAGAACCATTATTTAATGGGTATAGCGAATTTTTAGAATATTGTAAGTTGCAAAGAGAAAATTAAATGATTAGCAAAACAGAATTAATTAGTATAATTTATGCGGGCACACCATAAGAGTTGCACTTTTGGTGTCCATTATATTGACATGAATTCAAAATCTATTTTAGTACAGAAAAATTAGGAGAGTTTAAATCAATGGGAACAAAAATATTAAGTGTAATTATACCGGTATATAATGCTGAAAAATATATAGCAAATATTCTAAAAAAATTTGAAGAACAAAAAAATGAGAAAATTGAAATTATATTGGTTGATGATGGATCAAGAGATAAATCTTTGGAAATATGTAAGATGTATGCAGATAGGAATCAGGAAATAAAGGTTTTTCATCAATCAAATTTTGGAGCAAGTTCAGCAAGAAATAAAGGAATTCAATTAGCTGAGGGACGATATATAGTATTTGTAGATAGTGATGATGATATATCGGATGGATATGTAAAAACAATTTACGAAATTTGTGAAAATATAGATGCGGATATTATACAATTAGATTCATACACGATAAATAAAGGAGCTGAAGAGTATAATAAATTCGAGTTAGCTGAAGGGGAAAATGATATTTGTGAATATTGTAAACTTGTATTAAAGCAAATAACTAATCCGCCATGGAATAAAATTTATAAAGCTGAGATTATACAAAATAATAATATTGCTTTTGATACAGGAATGGTTATGGGAGAGGATATTTCTTTCACATTAGATTTTTTAAAGTATGCACAATCGGTATATGTATGTCATTGTGCGATTTATAAATATATAAAAAATTCAGAGGGATTGTGTTCAAACGTTACAGAAGAATATTTGAAGGATTTGGATCTTTTATATAACAAAATGTTAAAATTTATGCAATGTAGAAAATTTAATATGGATACTTATGAAAATATGAATGTTAGTATGCTCAGAAGTGTTTTTAGAGCAATTGGATTGATAGTTAAAAATGGTGGATCTAGTAAGAAAATTAGAAAAATTATAAAAAGCGATGAATATAGTATAAAAAAATTACTAGATTATCAGTACTTTGGAAAAGTAGATAATTTTCGGAGATATTTAATTAATATGAATTTATATAATCTTATTTCTTTAATTATAGGTTATAAAAATAGTTGAAAATTATAAGAAATGCGAATAATTAAGTATGGGGATTCAAGAACTATATGGACAATAAAATGATCAATCCTTGGACGCAAGTAAAATCATATCATGGACATTTTGAGAGATCACAAACACCCGTAGACAATGTGGTCAACTAAGTGTCAACTTAAGAAGTGATGAAAAATCTTTTGAAAAAGACTGTTTTTAGAATGAAAATTTAAAAGAAATCCAGTAAAAATAGCGCACTTTAAAAAGCCTTCTTCGTATGAAAGCTTTTTAGAAGCTATAAAAATTAAAAAGCAACTTTTTTATTTCTGAAATGATTACGACTATAGTGGTTCAGTTGTCAAGACAAAAATCTAAGACTTTCATAATGAACTGATAGGTTGATAAGTTACTGTATCTGTAGAGACGTACGTAGGATGAACTAGTTTTCTTTACAGATAATTAAGCTACATATGACATCAGCATTGCAGGATAATAATATTCTGCTGGTGTGTGATAATCCAATGCAGAATGATATCTTTCAAAGTTATAGGTGTGAACATATCGTTTGATAGCTGCTCTGGCTTCTTTGATATTATTATATTGTGTCAGGTAAGCTTCTTCATACTTAAAACTTCGAAACCATCGTTCGATCATGATATTATCAGCCCAACGACTTTTTCCATCCATGCTCTGACGGATACCATTTTCTTTTACAAAATCGATATATTGCTGGCTGGTAAACTGACATCCTGATCTGAGTTCAAGATCTGAGGTTTGGCTATCTTAAATGCTTTATTTAATGCATTGAGCACCATTCGGGTATCAAGAGTATCATCTACTTCCCATCCGACGATACAACGGCTGTACCAGTCGATCACTGCAGTCAGATACAGAAATCCGTGTTTGATCGGAATATATGTAATGTCAATGGACCATGCCTGATTTGGCTTATCGATGACAGCGTTGCGGAGTAGATAAGGGCGGACTTTTACCTGTTGCATACGCTTAGACAGATTCATCTTAGGATAGATTGGATGAATGTCCATTTCATTCATATATCGTCTGGCTTTCCGACGACCGACTCTATATCCTCTGGCTTTTAATTGTGCAGACATCTGTCTTGCACCCCAGGTCGGATTATCCGTATGGAGATGATCAATGATCTCTTTACATGCCAGTTCATTATCAGATACTGGAGATCCTTTGTAATAAATACTTGTACGGTTGATATCAAGTAAGCTTGCGCCAACAGAAGCAGGAAGTTCTTTAGTCGTTAAAAGGTTTCGGACTAAATTTACTCTCGTAGTCAGGTCCGCAAATTTCTTCAGATTTTTTTTGAGCCAGTCCACCTGCATAGTTAAATAGTATACTAATCACGGTATAGATATTCAAGAACTATATGGACATTGAAATGATCAATCCTTGGATGCAAGTAAAATCATATCATGGACATTTTTGAGAGATCACAAACAATTAAGAAATCAGAATTAGGAGACTAATACAATAATGCAAACCTTAAAACTTCAATTGAAAATAATAATAACTGTAATATTATGTGGAATATTATTTGTCAGTAATTTTACTGTTATAAAAGCAGAGAATAAATTAACCAACATCTATTTAATGGGAGATTCAACAGTATCGTCAAGAGATAATGACTATATCAATGGATGGGGAAATCATTTGTATCGATATTTGATAAGAATCAAAAGATTGAAAAGCTAGAAACAATATCCCAATATGAAGATGCAGTTAGATATACGTCATCGAAAGTAAAGATAGAGAACTGGGCAAAATCAGGCGCTAGTGTTCGGAGTTATTACAATGATCCCAAATTATTCAAAAACGTATATAATCGTCTAAAAAAAGGCGACTACGTTTTTATTCAGTTTGGACATAATGAAATAAATAAGAATTGTCAAGGATCAAATGTAAAAACATATGTACGATATCTAACAACATACATAAATAAGATTCAAAGCAAAAAAGCAATTCCTATTTTGATAACATCTCCGCCATTGAATAATAAAAGCAAAGGAAAATATTATATATATGTTCCAGCTTATAGGAAAGCGATGGTGAATGTTGGCAAAAAAAGAAAGTACAAGTAATAGATTTAGGTAGTAAATGTGTAGAATATTTGAATCAAAGAAATTCAACGGAAGTCAGTTCCATGTATATTCCAGATAATATGCATTTTACACCGAAAGGTGCTAAAAATACTTGCAAGAATTATAGCCACGGAGTTAAAAGATAGTGATAAGTCAAAAAAATTAAGTGGAAATATTTGGTTGCCAACATATAATCTAAACAAATACTTAGTGAAAGTGGAGAAATTAAATAAAAGAAAATACACAAAAAAATCATGGAAGATAGTTCAAAAATATTATATCCATGGAAAGAAAATCATATATGATGAAAATACGACTAGAAAAGAAATTAATACTACGCAGAGTAAATTGAAGAAAGCAATCAAAAATTTAAAGAAGAAAAAAACTAAAGCAAAGAAAAAATGAGCTAGGTATATTTATTTTAGAATTTTGTAGAGAACTCTGACTTACCATTGCAGATATATAGAGCAATAAAAACAGCTGACAACTTTAAATTTACAGGGTTGGCAGCTGCTTTTATTCCTTTATATATATCAAAAAATTTATCGGAAATAAAATCCCTTAAAATTATATTTCAACACGCGATAACTAAACTGCTGAGCATCATATCGGAAACTTTTTATAAGATTTCCATCTTTATCATATTCCCCAAAGATTTTGCTGCGACCGCTACTATAAGGAATATTTCCGCCCAGATGCTGGACACTGCTTACGATGCTGGAATATGGGAGTTTAAATTCTTGTGCCAAAGTATAGGTTCCGTTTTTCTCATCAACCAGATATTTGGAATAATAAGACGTTCCTGTCTTTGGGTTGGAAGATGGAGATAAATCTTTATAAGAACTCCAGTCAAACTCTGGGAAAGCAGTGACTCTTCCATAATTGTTATTAAACATATAAACGTAATATTGTCCATCTGGAAGAGAGTCATCTTTTTCAACCGTAACGGTATGCTGTCCGGCAGGTGCGACTAAATTACCTTTTCGAGTCAATAATTTATCCTCGTAACCACTTCCTTTATATAAAGTTCCGTAATGAATGATGTAGTCTAATTCCGGTTTTTCGTAAATATTGCTGACTTTGATCAAAGAACTTTGCTCCCGGCTACTTAGGATGAGGGAATCATCATCGACGAAATCAAAAGAATTTACATGAATCCAGTCAAGATCCGTAGTTCCAGAATAATTTAGCCCTCCATTTTCTTCTTGGGTTGCGATATTTTTAATATTTGGAAGAACATCTTCAGTGTCAAGAAGTAGTTTCACCTGTCCACTTGTTGCATCGACAGAGATAATACTGTCTTCAATGGTAGTTTTGCTGTTGATACTTACCAAACATAAGATTTTATTTGTATGTTTATCATACATAAAATCATGATGTAATTGATAATCTCCAAGGCTTATGGTTTTGGTTACTTTACCAAGACGGTTTACGAATGCAAGATGGTTAATATCATAAGAATAAACCATTTCATTTTTAATAAATAATAATCGGTCAGTTTTATAATCATTTAATGGAATACGACCTCTACATACACCGTTGTTATCCCAAAGAAATACATTTGCATCGACAGCTTTTCCGTTATTCTGTAAAGCTCCCTGATCTCTTCCCATCATGGCAAACAGACCGTCTGTCATTTTGACTTTACTCTTTCCAGTTGCTGTTTTTCCATTTTTGGAATGCTAGAATCTTTTTTTGTTGTTACATAAAAACAAGTCTTACTGATCGGTTTGTTTTTCTTGTTGAAAAATTGCATGGTTATTTTATTTTTTGTATTTGGAACTAAACCGATGATCTGGTATTCATGCTGTTTTACATATTTGTCACCAGATACTGTTTGAAGTGTATGTTTGTAGGCAACAGATTTTTTATCGGTTGTTTCAATCGTAGCAACAGCATAAGATGCCTGATCAGTTTTCGCATAATAATATAAAGAAGTTGTGTTTGTTCCGTATAAATTTTCGATGATCAATGGATTTTCTGTGGAATAATCATCTTTGGACTTTAATGATTTTAATTTGGCATCGCTTTCTTTTTGATAAGCGGTTGTATAAATGTCCTTTTGTTTGTGGTTAACAGTTTGTACATCTACATCTATTTCTTTGGATTGTACGGAAGAATCAGATTTTTTAGAGCATCCGTAAGTAATACCAGCTAGTCCTAGGACTGAAAATACAAGACATAATATGTAGAATGTTTTTTTCTTTACAGCAATTCTCTTGTGTAATGTTTTTTGCATAGCTTCCTCCCTGTAATAAATAATATGTTACCATAATTTTTTCATATTTTCTTAATAAATGCAATGTTTTTTTAATAAATTTTATAATTCTGATGCCATAGATTTAAAATGACAAATCATGGTTTCTTGTTTCTATAGGATAGTAATTAATATATAATGCGTGTATAAATAAAAAGACGCGGAGGATGAATGCTTGAGATATCATAAACAAAAATGGACTTAGAATAACAAATAATGTATAATAAAAAAACAATTATTGCTATATCTATAACAGAGATTTACTTATAGATATGCTGAAAGAACAAAAAGGTTTAATTTTTGCATAAATGGAGGTAAGATCATGGGCAGATATCTAAACAGTTCAACTTCATATGTCTTATACAAAGGACAAACAGAACAGTCATACTTTGTAGATAAATCACAAATGCTATCAGAATTATTTCCATTTTTAGATTCAGGTAATACCCATATATGCATTACACGTCCAAGACGTTTTGGAAAGACAGTCATGGCCAATATGATCACTGCTTTTTTAGGAAAAAAACAGGATTCAGATTCAATTTTTAAATCATTAAAAATATCACAGAATGATTTATATAATAAATACAGGAATCAATATAATGTAATATCAATAGATTTCAGCAAGATGCCAAGAGATTGCGATTCATATACAGACTATATAGACAGGATCGAAACAAATCTGATCAGAGATTTAAGAAAAGAATATCCACAGATCGAAATTTATGAAGATGATTCGGCAGCAGATGTATTAGAGACGATATTCGAAGAATGTGACCAGCAAAGATTTGTTTTTGTACTGGATGAATGGGATTTTATTTTTCATAAGGATTTTGTTACAGAAGAAAATAAAAAGCAGTATGTGCTATTTTTAAGTAACCTTTTGAAGGATTGTTCATATGTACAATTGACTTATATGACAGGAATTCTTCCGATTGCTAAGTATTCCAGTGGATCGGAATTAAATATGTTTTGGGAATATACAATGGCATCTGAGGCGAAATATAATGAATATTTTGGATTTACAGATTCAGAAGTAGATCACTTGTATGAGAAATATACGAGGAATACACGAGAGATTCATATTTCAAGAGAAGATTTGAAAGAATGGTACGATGGTTATACGACAAAATCAGGAGAGAGAATGTATAATCCAAGATCTGTAGTTTTGGCATTGACAAATAATAATATTGGAAATTACTGGACAAGTTCAGGACCATATGATGAGATTTTTTATTATATCAGACAAAACATAGATGATGTACAAAATGATCTCGCATTAATGATATCGGGAGAGGCAGTAACAGCAAAGATTCAGGAATATGCAGCAGTTTCGATGAATTTAACGACAAAAAATGAGATCTTTTCTGCAATGATCGTATATGGATTCTTAAGTTACGAGAATGGGGAAGTAAGAATTCCGAATAAAGAGCTGATGAATAAATTTGATGATATGATTCACAAAGTATCCAAGTTAAAAGCACAAAAGTATAACAAGAAGAAGTGGAGGTATGTGCAGAAGCAATTAAAGAAGTCAAAGAAAATATTATACAGCAATGCGGCAACACAGAAATCAATTAATAGTGCAAAATCGGATTTGAAAAAGAGTATAAATAAACTAAGGAGAAAATAAATTTGAAAAAAAAGAAAATTAGTGTTTGCAATTACAGCCATCATGGTATTTTCAGCGATGATGTTAACATCAAACACAAAAGCGCAAGCTGCAGCAAAGAAGACATACACGATCACGCCAAAGTCATCACCATATAAAGGAAAGTATAAAAAAGCAAAAGGATACTACAATTCCACAACAAAACAGTATTTTGCGATCCGCTCTTATTTAGAACTGCTCGAAAAAAAGGGTGGAGGAAAATTAGTCATAAAAAAGGGAACTTATAAGATACCAAATGTTTTATATATTCCATCCAATGTTACGATCGAACTCAAAGATGGTGTAACGATTAAAAAAATCATGAAAACCAAAGCAAAGAAAATGAAACCAAGTGGTGGTATTTTTGAATTGTTGGAACCATCGAAAGCGAAGAAAAAGGGTGTGTATGGACAATATAATGGGGTTCATGATGTTAAGATATATTCAACAGGAAAGGCAGTGATCGATCAGGATTATCAAGGAAAAACTGGTCAGAATTGTATCGCACTTGTTATGTGTCATAACAGAAATGTTACGATTGAGGGAATCACATTTAAAAATATGAAATATGGACATTTTATCGAGATGGATGCATCACAGAATGTAAATGTCAATCGTTGTACCTTTACAGGATATAAAGCAAGTAAACGTCATACATCCGAGGCAATCAATCTAGATACTCCAGATAAGAAAACAAGAGGGTTTACTCATGGCTGGAGTCAGTATGACTGTACGCCAAATCAGAATGTGCAGATTACAAACTGTATATTTTCAAATCTCGAAAAAGCAATAGGAACACATCAGTATTCTGTAGAAAAATATCACACAGATATCTCAATTTCTGATTGCATGATAAAAAACTGTGTCAGCGGTGGGATTGAGATGATGAACTGGCAAAGAGTGTCTTTGACCAATACGAGATTTATGAATATTGGAAAAAACAGTAAAGGAAAATATACTTCCTATAACAGGGATCGAAAGATCAGAGCAATCTTGGTGCGAGGAGGTGTTTCAGAGATTAATATCAAGGATTGTACGTTTCAGAATCTTCCAAGAGTTATGCAGTGTATGCCATGGAAGAACCAGAATACGGCAACGCAATATCCAATGATATATAATCATATTACACAAGAAGAATACCAAAGGATTGCATCGCAGAATAAAGTGCTTCGTGGTGTTGATGTACCATATATTATTGTGAACACACGTTACAACGATTATAATTATCCAGAGAAATATTATTTTTAAAATGGATATTGGGAGATACCTTGATAATATAGATAAGAAGTTACAAGAAAGGACAAAACAAAAATGAAACAATATGATTACCTGATCGTAGGTTCCGGTTTATACGGAGCCGTCTTTGCACAGCAGGCAACAGCAAAAGGAAAGAAGGTCTTAGTCATCGACAAACGACCAAACATTGCAGGAAATGTATACACAGAAGATATTGAGAAGATCCATGTACATAAATATGGAGCCCATATCTTCCATACAAACAATAAAAAAGTATGGAATTACATTACAAAGTTTGCAGAGTTTAATCGATTCACAAACTCACCAGTTGCAAATTACAAAGGAGAATTATATTCTCTGCCATTTAATATGTACACATTCAATAAGATGTGGGGTGTGATCACACCGCAGGAAGCTGCAGATAAGATTGAAGAGCAGAAGAAAGAAGCAGGGATCACAGAGCCAAAGAATCTGGAAGAACAGGCGATCAGCTTGGTTGGAACAGATATTTATGAGAAACTGATCAAAGGATACACAGAAAAACAGTGGGGAAGACCATGTACAGAGCTTCCATCCTTTATTATTAAGAGATTACCAGTACGTTTAACATTTGATAATAACTATTTCAACGCCTTATACCAGGGAATCCCAGTGGGCGGATATACAAAGATGATCGCAAATATGTTAGGAGATGTAGAAGTTCGTTTAAATACAGATTATTTTGAACACAAAGAAGAACTGGATGCATTAGCAGAGAAAGTAATCTACACAGGACCAATTGATGCATATTTTGATTATAAATTAGGTGAATTAGAATATCGTTCCGTAAGATTTGAGACAGAAGTATTAGACCAGCCAAACTTCAGGGAAATGCAGCTGTGAACTACACGGATGCCGAGACACCATGGACAAGGATTATTGAACATAAATGGTTTGAATTCGGAAAAGACGAAGAAGGAAACGACCTTCCAAAGACTGTTATCAGTCGTGAATACAGTTCTGAATGGAAATTAGGAGATGAACCATATTATCCAGTCAATGATGAAAAGAATGGAAAATTATATGAAGAGTATAAGAAATTAGCCGAGAAAGAAGAAAATATCATCTTCGGAGGAAGACTCGGAGAATATAAATATTATGATATGGATGCGGTTATTGCAGCAGCGTTAGATATGTGTGAGAAAGAACTGTAAAAATTCGCATATCACGTATTAAGAGAACAAAGAAAGACAGGAGGTTACTGATGAAAAAATTAAATATCAAAGTCGGTATTTCAGATTTTGCAGAAATCAGAGATAGTGGATGTTATTATATAGACAAATCAGGACTGATCAGTGATCTTCTACAGAACAATACAGCAAAAGTAACATTGATCACACGACCAAGAAGATTTGGAAAAACATTGGCAATGAGTATGTTGTCTGATTTTCTGGATATCCGAAAGCAAAGTAAAGAACATTTTAAAGGACTTAAGATAGAGAAAGAAGAACAGATATGTCAACAGTGGATGAACCAATGTCCAACGATCTTTTCTCAATGAAAGATGTGGATGGGCTTGATTTCGAAAGTGCGTATCAAAGGTTACAGGCGTTAATTGCCAATCTATGCAAGGAACATACGTATTTACTAGAAAGTGATGAGATTGATCCAGATGATAAACAGATATTTTTACATTTAAAAGCAGGAAATGGGAATCAGAGTGAGACAACCTTGGCATTTGCCACATTGATGCGAATGATGCACAAGTATTATAAAAGAAAAGTTATTTTTCTGTTAGATGAATATGACGTACCGATCGCAAAAGCGAGTGACCATGGATACTATGATCAGATGCTTGATATAGTAAAGGATGATGAGCAGCTCATTAAAAGATAATACAGATCTTAATATAGCAGTGATCACAGGATGCCTGAAGTTGCAAAAGAAGTATATTTACAGGTACCAATAATTTTGTCTCTGACACGATCTCATCGACAAGGTTAAATGAACACTTTGGATTTACACAGAGAGAAGTGGATCAGATACTTGAAGATATCGGGGCATCTGCATATGCACAAGAGGTAAAAGAATGGTACGATGGTTATCATTTTGGATCGGTGGATGTATATTGCCCATGGGATGTGATGAATTATGCATTGAATTACTATCAGGAAGGGAAAAAAGAACCAGTAAGCTATTGGAAAAATACGAGCGGAAATGAGATCATAAGGTCGTTTATTGATTATGCAGGAAGTAATATTACGAGAAAATTAGAAACTTTACTGGCAGGAAATTCTATTGAACAAAAGATAGAAGAGAATCTAACATATGATTATCTCCATTCTTCAGAAGAAAATCTATGGAGTATCTTATACTTAACTGGATACTTAACGAAGGTACAAGAAGACAGCCAAAACAGCTTGGAAAAAGAAAGAACTGCTTTGATCATTCCGAATCTTGAAGTGAAAGAAATTTATCAGAATACGATCCTAAAATGGTTTGATGACAGTGTCAAAGGATGGGAACGAAAGAAATTATTTCAGGCAGTATGGGATGGAAATGAAGAATCATTGTCAGCTGAGATGACAAAATTACTTCGAAAGACCATCAGTTACCATGATTACAAAGAAGATTTCTATCATGCATTTTTACTGGGAATTTTTGCTGGAGCAGGATATTCGGTTGAGTCGAATAAAGAACATGGGGAAGGAAGAAGTGATGTAGTGGTTCACGATGTGGAACAGGGAAGAGTTGCTGTTTTTGAAGTCAAATATGCAAAAACTTTAAATGATATGTCATCGCAGTGTGCCAAAGCTTTAAAACAGATTCAAGATAAAATGTATGCAAAAGATTATGAAGATGAGTATGAAGAGATTGATTGTTATGGAATCTCATTTTACAAGAAACGCTGCATGATCAGAAAAATATAAGAAAAGAGGAACAAGAAACATGAGCGAAACATTTTTACCAGCAAATATTTTAATGCCACAGGTAGATTCTATGAAGAAATGGGCCGTGATCGCTTGTGACCAGTTTTCATCCCAGCCAGAATACTGGGATGAAGTAAAAGAGTATGTAGGAAATACGCCATCAACGTTACATCTAATGCTTCCAGAAGCATATCTTGGAAGTGAGGAAGAAGATGAAAAGATCCGAAAGATTCAATCCACAATGAAGAATTATGCAGATGATCATCTGTTGAAAACTTATGAAAATTCTTTGGTTTATGTGGAAAGAACCTTGCAGAATGGAAAGATTCGAAGAGGGATCGTAGGTGCGATCGATCTGGAACAATATAGTTATACGCCAGAACACGAAGCAAAGATCCGTTCCACAGAGAAAACAGTCATGGAGCGAATCCCACCAAGAATGAAGATTCGTTATCAGGCACCGATTGAATTGCCACACGTGATCTTGCTATGCGATGATTGGAAAAATGAAGTATTAGAAATCGTAACAGAGCAGAAGGAAAATCTTGAGAAATTATATGAATTTGATCTGATGCAGGAAGGTGGACATATCGCAGGATGGCTGGTAGACGGAGAGGTCAAAGAACAATTTTTAGAAAAACTACGATCATATGAACAACAAATGACAGAAAAATATAAAGATTTAAGTGATGATCCAATGGTCTATGCAGTCGGAGACGGAAACCATTCTCTGGCAACAGCAAAAGCCTGTTACGAGAAGTTAAAGAAAAATCATCAATGGGAACATATCAAAGATCATCCAGCGAGATATGCATTGGTAGAACTCGAGAATCTACATGATGATTCCCAGCAGTTTGAACCAATTCACAGAGTCATTACTGGAACAGATCCAGAAGAATTAATACATGCATTAAAAACAGAATGTTGCAGCGAAGAAGGACAAACAATTCGCTGCTATTATGGAAAGAAGGAAGAAGTTCTCCATTTGAATTTACATAAACATCAATTAGCAGTTGATAAAATACAGACATTTTTAGATAAATATCTCAAAGACAATTCAGGATGTATTGATTATATCCACGGAGAAGATGTCTTAAAAGAACTGTCAAAAGAAGAGCAGACGATAGGAATTGAACTTCCAGCAATGGAGAAAGATCAGCTGTTTCCAAGTGTGATGACAGACGGAACACTGCCAAGAAAGACATTTTCCATGGGACATGCTTGTGAAAAACGTTATTATATTGAAGGACGAAAGATTCAGAGATAGACGAGTGCCCAATAATTGCTTTACAAGAAAAACTTTAATGATATCGTGAAATGTGGTATGATAAAAAATAGTGTAAATAAATAATATATACAATAATGGAGGAGAAATCATGGCTATTTTAGTAGCAGGTGGTGCTGGATATATCGGCAGCCATACATGTGTGGAACTTTTAAATGCAGGATATGAAGTTGTCGTAGTAGACAATTTATATAATTCTAGTGAAGAAGCTTTAAAGAGAGTAGAGCAGATCACAGGGAAAACAGTAAAATTTTATGAGGCAGATGTTTTAGACCGTGAAGCATTAGAGAAGATTTTTGATGCAGAAGATATTGATTCTGTGATCAACTTTGCAGGATTAAAAGCAGTTGGAGAATCTGTACAGAAACCATTAGAATATTATCATAACAATATCACAGGAACATTGATCCTTTGTGATGTGATGAGAAATCATGGGGTGAAGAATATTATCTTTAGTTCTTCAGCAACAGTCTATGGAGATCCAGCTTTCATTCCAATTACAGAGGAATGCCCAAAAGGACAGATCACAAACCCATATGGACAGACAAAGGGGATGTTAGAGCAGATTTTAACAGATTCCATGTCGCAGATCCAGAATGGAATGTCGTATTACTTCGTTACTTTAACCCTATCGGAGCACATGAAAGTGGACTGATCGGAGAAGATCCAAAGGGAATTCCAAATAACTTAGTACCATATATTGCACAGGTAGCAGTTGGTAAACTTGAGAAATTAGGAGTCTTTGGTGATGATTATGACACACCAGACGGAACAGGTGTCCGTGATTATATCCATGTTGTAGACCTTGCCAAAGGACATGTGAAGGCATTAAAGAAATTTGAAGAAAAACCAGAAGTACGTATCTACAACCTTGGAACAGGAATCGGATATAGTGTATTAGATGTCTTACATGCATATGAAGAGGCTTGTGGAAAGACACTTCCATACGAGATCAAACCACGAAGAGCTGGAGATATTGCAACATGCTATTGTGATGCGACAAAAGCAAAAGAAGAATTAGGATGGGCTGCAGAAAAAGGAATTAAAGAAATGTGTGCAGATTCCTGGAAATGGCAGTCTATGAATCCGGATGGATATAGAACAGAAGATTAATTATTTCATTATCATAGCATTAGACAAAAGCTGTCGTAGAATATACGATGGCTTTTTTGAAAAATAAACAGGAGCAATAGAGATGAAGATTGAAAATAAAAGACAATGGGTCGGAGAGTTGTTCTTTTTATTAGGAACAATACTCTATATTACATACTACTTTTTTTTTATATAGCTTACTATTGGTATGTAGAGAAAGATCCGACAAGACAAATTCCAATGCAAAGACTATTTTATATTGGATTAATCTGTTTTGTGGTCAAAATAATATTAACAAAATATCAATGGAAAGAAGTGATTATTGGAGCAGCAGGAGCTGTTTTGATGTATTTATGTTGGAAAAGCTCTGGAGGAATTGATTACCCCGCAAATTATCTGATCATTCTGGCGATGAAAGACGTAGATCTTAAGAAAGTGATGAAAGCAGTATTTGCATGTGGATTTGTTGGGTTAAGCTACGGTTTTACATGGTTCTTTGTGAATGCACCAGATAAATTAACAACAGTAAAAGATTATGGGCGAGGAATGATAGAAGTACGATATAAGTTTTGCACATGGCATGCGAACACGATTCATCTTATGATCATGGTTTTGATTGTTAGTTTTTTATATGCTTATTATAAGAAAATGAAATGGTGGGCATTTGCGATCATGTTCTATTTCAACTATGAGTTTTATCAACTATCAAAATCAAGAACAGCATTTTATTGTGGATCAGCAGCGATCATTGCCTATTTTATTTTAAGATATGCAAGAAAAATTTATGAGTTTAAGATTTCACTGATTTTATTAGAGATCGGAAATCTTGTAGGGATTTTCTTATCTATATATTATGGACTTTATTCTCAATTGACAGATCCAACATTTATGAGATTAGATCAATTGATCACAGGACGATTGACAGTTGCACGGAACTGTTTTCTTGGAGCTGGAATTCCTCTGTTTGGAAGTAATATTGGTGGAAAGGTTTGTGGATATGGAATTTATACACAGGCCAATGATGGATACGTAACAGAATTAGGAATTGTAAGAACATTGTTGGAATATGGGCCAATTGTGTTTGGACTTTTTTGTGCTTTTATGCTTATAGCTGTATGGGTACTTTATAAAAAGGGATATTTTGGGGCTATGGTGCTTTTAGAAATTGGATTTATCGCATGCGGAGTAGAAGCATATTTTCCAGCCGCTTACAATTTAAAGGCATTTGTATTTGGCCTGACATTTTATCAGTTGATGGGATTATTTAAGGGAAAAGAAAAAGAAGAGAAACGAGGAAAGGCAGTCAATGCATCAGAATAATCGAATCATTTCATGGATTATATCATTTTTATTTTCAATATGCATGGTTATATCTATAAGTTATGATCAGAGAGATAACTGGTCACTGATCATATGCGATAAAAAACATATGATCAGTGCATTGATCATGACGATGATTCTTACAATGATCGTACATATGATCATGAATATATTATATTCAAAAGCGGGGAAGTCTTTTATAAGGTTAAAGACTCAAGCAAACAGTGGGATAGGAGAAAAAATATTTGATCATCATCTATAGCAGTTCCTTGGAGCATTCTGATCGTTTTATGGCTTCCAAATTATATTTTGTATTTTCCGGGTTGTTTAACTTATGATATTATACGACAGTATGAGCAGTTTTTCAGTGGAAATCTGACGAATCATCATCCTGTATTGACGACATTGTTTGAAGGGATGTTTGTCAAATTTGGAAGAAACATTGGATGTCAAAATGTAGGAATCGCAGTGTATCTGTTATTTACATTGTTATTTACAAGTGGTGTTTTCGCAATATGTTTTTATTGGATGCATAAGAAGAATACAAAGTATTGGATTCGCTTTACAGGATTGGCATTTTATGGATTGTTTCCTATCTGGTCGGCATATGCAAGGACAGCAGTAAAAGACACATTATTTTATCCAATATTTGTTTTATTTGTGTTATTTATATTTGATATAGTATTAGAACCAGAGAAGATATTTGATTCAAAAGTTAAGAGTATTTTGTTTTTAATAGTCTCTTTATTATTATGTTTGGTCAGACACAACGGGTTTTATATATTAATTTTTACGATGCCGTTTTGTATTGTAGGTGTAAAAAAATATCGAAGACAATTGATAGTTTTATTTATAATAATGGTGGCGTTTTGGGAGGTTTACCAAAAAGCAATTCTTCCCATGGCAGGTGTGAAGCCTGGCGGAAAGCAGGAGATGCTCTCCATCCCTTTTCAACAGACAGCGAGATATGTAAAATATTATGGAAATGATGTTTCGACGGAAGAGGAAAAGTGATTCGAAAAGTATTAGATTACGATACGATCGGAAAGAATTATGATCCAGATCTTTCTGACCCAGTAAAGAATACTTACAAACAGAAAGACGAATATTTAAAAGATTATTTTAACATATGGTTTGAAATGCTTAAGAAGCATCCGACGGCTTATATTCAGGCAACGTTAAATGGGACATATGGATATTGGGGTTATATGACAGAAATAAGATATCCATATGGATATTATGTACAGCCAGAAAGTATGGATGCATACCAAAAAGAATATAAAATATATTATTCAGGAAAAACAAAATATATCAGAGATATATATCATGGGGTTTTAGATACAATATATCAGAAAACTCCATTCACATTATTTACAAAACCGATGATGTATTTATGGATTTTGATTGGATTGCTTGGCATGGTATGTTCTTTTAAAAAGACGATCAGATATTGGATTGCATTTTTGCCAGTAGTGACATCATTCCTTATATGTCTGGCATCACCTGTAAATGGCGATATGCGATATATGCTTCCGATTACAGCGAGTACGATTTTATATGTTGCATTTGTAAATGAAATAATATATAAAGAATATAATGAATTTTAACAAAGGAGAATGCGTAATGGAAAAAATTGCAGTATTGATTCCGTGTTACAATGAAGAAAAGACAATTAAAAAAGTAGTGGAGGATTGGAAGAAAGAACTTCCAGAGGCAACAATCTATGTATATAACAATAATTCCACAGATCGTACAGTAGAGATTGCAAAAGAAGCAGGAGCTATTGTAAGAATGAGTATCAACAGGGAAAAGGAAATGTGATCCGAAGGATGTTTCGAGAAATTGATGCGCAATGTTATATCATGATTGATGGAGATGATACATATCCTGCTCAATTTGGACGAGAAATGGCAGAAAAAGTTTTAGAATACAAGGTGGATATGGTTGTAGGGGACAGATTATCATCTACTTATTTTGAGGAAAATAAAAGACCTTTTCATAATCTTGGAAATAGCATGGTGAGAGCTGCAATTAATCATCTTTTTAAAAGTAATATCCGGGATATTATGACTGGATATAGAGCTTTTAGCTATCAGTTTGTTAAAACATTTCCAGTGTTATCCAGGGGATTTGAAATCGAAACTGAAATGAGCATTCATGCAGTAGATAAAAATATGTTGGTTGATAATGTGATCATTGAATATCGAGATAGACCAGATGGAAGTGAATCCAAATTAAATACTTATACAGATGGTATGAAGGTATTATTTACGATCATAAAACTGTTTAAAGGTTATAGACCATTTCAGTTTTTTGGAAGTATGGCATTCTTGCTTATGATCATTGCGGCAGGATTATTTATACCCGTATTTATGACATATCTTCATACAGGTCTGGTACCGAATTTCCCAACTTTGATCGTAAGTGGATTTATAGCACTTGCAGCGTTGCAGGCATTCTTTTCTGGATTGATTTTAAGTACGATTGTACAAAAAAATAGGCAAGATTTCGAATTTAAATTACAGTTGATCACAAACAAAATAGATAATGAGAAAGATAATTAAATATGCAAGAAAGATCAAGAAAAGAGAAGAATATATTATATATTGTAGTGCCTTGCTATAATGAGGAACAAGTATTAGCTGAAACATCCAAACGATTAAAGGAAAAATGTGAAATGCTGATCCATGATGGTAAAATAGCGAAAGAAAGCAGAATTGTTTTTGTGGATGATGGATCAAGAGATCATACGTGGAATATGATCGATGAATTTCATAAAATGGATTCTATATTTTCAGGAGTGAAATTATCCAGAAATCGTGGGCATCAAAATGCATTGCTGGCTGGTTTGACAATGGCATCAGAGAAAGCAGATATTGTAATATCAATGGATGCGGATCTTCAGGATGATATCAATGCTGTAGATCAGATGATCGAAAAATATTATGAAGGCTGTGATATTGTATATGGTGTTCGAAGTGCCAGAGATACAGATACATTTTTTAAGCGTTTTACGGCAGAAGCATTTTATAAACTGATCAATAAAATGGGCGGAGAGCTTGTTTACAATCACGCAGATTACAGACTGATGAGTAAGCGGGCATTAAAAGGATTATTAGAATTTGACGAAGTTAATATCTTTCTTAGAGGGATGGTGCCGATGGTTGGTTATCAGAGTGATATTGTCACGTATGAGAGAGCTGAGAGATTTGCAGGAGAAAGCAAATACCCATTGAAGAAAATGCTTTCTTTTGCATTTGAAGGAATTACATCGTTGAGTGTAAAACCAATCAAAATGATTTTTAATGTTGGAATTTTAATCTGTATAATTAGTGTTTTGGCAATCATTTATTGTCTAGTACGGCATTTTACAAACAACACGGTAAGTGGTTGGACTAGCCTTGTTATGTCGATATGGTTTTTAGGTGGTTTACAGCTGATCGCGATTGGGATGGTTGGACAATATATTGGAAAAATATATTTGGAGACAAAGGCCAGACCTAAATTTATTATTGAACAGGTATTAAATGACTAGGAGAATGGAGATGAAGATAAAAGATTTTATATACAAATATTCGATTAGATTGTTTATTTTGATCGTAGCATATTTGATCGTAAGTTTTCCATTTCAATATACACAAGAAAAGATGAATGACGTTTCTCAGCCAGTTAGGTGGCTGGGGACGTTGTTATTTTTTATCATAGCTTGTTTTATCGTAAGATACAGAAAGAAATTAGAAGCTGTTTTTGCAAAAAAATCGTTTATTTTTTTATCATCTTTGTGATGATTTTTGCATTGCAACTGATGACAATCTATGTATTTAAGATACAGCCAGTGAATGATTTGTTATATTTGCATGATGAAGCAATCCGAATGATTCAAAATCCTATGATTTCGTTACAGCGTTTTGGTGGGTATTTTGCACATTATCCGAATAATTATGGATATTTACTAATCTTATATTGCTATTATAAATTGTTGGTGTCTTGCGGTATTTCTGTCGGAAGTCTGGTTCTTGCGGGAAATTTTTTGAATTTATTAGTAATTGATATTGGAATTTTATGTGGATATATTGCAATACGCATAGTTAAAAATATAAAACTGGCTAACATATGGATGTTGTTGTTTTTACTGAATCCGTGGACGTATTTCTGGATTGCTTATTATTATACACACACGATATCATTTGGTATGATCATGGTGTTGCTGTTGTTGTTTGTGCTAATACATAAAGAAAAAGACAATTGGAAGGGCATTTTGTACAGTGCTTTTTTAGGAATTGTAATTTATATAGGAATTAAGATCAGGATCACCAATTGATTCTCTGTATTGCAGTGGGGATCACGTTGTTTATCTTTTGGAAGCAGTATAAGTTTAAAGTAAGACATATGTGTCTGATTCTTGGAATGGCAGCAGGAATTGCAGTTTCTGTTTTTGGATATCAGTACAAATTTCAGAATATGATACCGAAACAAAACACACAAGAATTTCCAGCAACACATTGGTTAATGATGTCCTCTCATGGAGTTGGGCGATATGATAGTGGTGATGTGTGGTTTACTTCACAACTTTCAACGCAAAAACAAAAAAAAGAAAAGACAATTGAAAAACAATTCATAATTATAAAGAGCTTGAGATAAAGGGAACTTTACAGTTATCTGGAGTGAAGTTAAGAGAAGTCTGGCTGACAGGAGATGATGATTTTACAAAAATGTCTTATGTTTCAACAGATTATGGAACAGCAAACGAGTTCTTAAATGGAAAGCACAATGGATGGATCTTAATGTACAGCTATCTGATGCGGATGGCGGTCTGGTGCTTTGCATTAGTGGCAGCGATTGGAATGCTCAGAAAAAGAAACCCATGGAATTATGTTGTGATGCTTACATTACTTGGAGGAATGATCTTCCATGTATTCTGGGAAGCAAATCCAAAGTATAGCATATGCTTTATGGGTGTAATGATGTTTATGATGGTAACAGGAATTGAAAATCTTTGTGAAGAAGAAAAGAAAGAAACAAAAACAAAAGATTTCAATGGGGAATGTTATGTTATGTTTGGTCGGAATCGGATTGATTGTATGTTTGCAGCCAATGCATAATTATTTAAAACAAAATCCAGAGGCGTTAGATCAATCTTATGCAGCTAGTCAGTTTGCACAAAGTCAGACGTTGAATCTGTCATTGAAGAAGAATGAAGCAATAAAACAAAGTTTTCTTACAAAAATCAGGTTTCAGAATATTACATTCAATTTATTAAATAATGAGAATGATTTTACTGTGCGTCTGCTTGATGAAACAGGAAAAGTAATGGAAAGCGCACGACAAGATCAATTATCTTATGCGCAAAATCAATATGAGTGGAAGTTAAACAAAGTTAAGAATTCTGGGACATATGCAATAGAGATTGTAAATCAGAAAAAAGATCAAAAATACAAACTTCCGGTATACTGGACTGGAAATTATGATGCATACCCAAATGGATGTATGTATAGGAGTAACAAGAAGATTGGGAAAGCAGATCTGGTATTTCGTGTATATCAATAAAAATTTAGAAAGAAAAATGCAGATGTATAATTTGAAATACATCTGCATTTTTTATACCATATTGTATTATTGCCAATCCGTAGCTTTTACCCAATTTTCATAATCATTAAAATATTCATACATTCGAATCGCACCACGGTCAAAATAGTTTTTAAAGATCAGAGTATGCTTCTTCTGAGCGACATCAGAAGGGAGTTTTGCAAGACCTTCTGGAATAGCATCCTGTGTGTAGAATTTTTCAAAGTAATATAATTTATCGTAATGCTCAGCATTTTCATGACTTACAGCAGTGACTAATTCATCTGTTTTTTTATGATGCTGATGTCCGTATTCGCCATCAGGATTGTGTGTTACGATCTTGCTCCAGTTACGATAATTCATGACACGCCGGATATCCTGTGTGATATAGTTAGTATAAGGATCCCATGCAACCTGATGTCTGCGATAGAGGTCAGGATAGCGGAGAATCACATGTTTTGCCCCGATATCATTCATCGCAGAGTCAAAATCCCTAGCTCGACTATCATAAGAGCCATTGGTTAGGCAAACAACAAAATAGTTATTTCCAGTTTCTTTTAATTCTTTAATTTCCTGAATCATATTTCCACCACCCCATAAGAGGTCATCATCTGGATGGGCAATGATCATCAGACGGTCTCCATCTTTTAAGTCAAAATAATCCAAAGCTTCAGTAGATAATAAACCATTTTCAGCAGTGACAGTGATCGTGATATTGCACTTTCTGCTTGGATTTTTTATAGAAGTTGCGGTGATCACAGCAACACCAACTCCACGGGTAGTTACATGACCATTCTCATCGACAACGGCAACGGTATCATTGTTTGTGCTCCATGTAAGTTTTTTGTCAGATGCATTCCATGGTTTGAAATTCACAGATAAAGTCCTGAAAGTTCCGTAAGGCATACTAATCTTTTGATGCCTTGTTGTTAATTTCTTTAATGGAATCGTTACATGAAAACGTCGTTTCAAGATAACTTTTTTATATTTTGCAGTCATTGTTATGTTGCCTTCTTTTAAAGGTGTGATAACACCAGATTTACTGATCGTGGCAATGGATTTATTGCTGCTTCGAAAAGTAACGGAAGCAAGAGATGCATTCGCAGGCTTGAGAGAAACATTCCAACGATATTTGTTCGGATATTTGATCAGTGTTTCAGAAGCAGCATCTTCTTCACAGGAAATTGCTTTGATGGCAATTTCAGGTGTTACTTTTACTTTAATAGATTTTTTTGCAATGACCTTACCAGATTTTGTTCTGACCACATGACGGATCACTGACTTACCGGTTTTCTTTGGTGTCAGGATACCTTTTTTTGATACTTTTACAACTCTAGGATTAGAAGATTCCCATTTGATTTTGTAGGAAGCTTTTTTCTTCTTAGAGTATCGAACAGATAGTGTCTGGCTGGATTTTAAAGGTAACTTGATAGATTTTTCTGCATTGGTAAAATAGATTTTAAATTTTTTACCTTTGGCATATGTCTGGTGAGGACATAAGATAACAGACATGACAAGAAACAGATTCAGGCATGCCAGTTGTAAATATTTGCGTTGAACTTTCATTGATCACATCCCCTTTTTGTTTATTTGTAAATTAGCTCAAACAGGATAATTATAGACCGGTTGGCAAAAAAATACAAGCTTTTGCGGTGTATATAAAGTAAAAGTTTTTACAAAAGTATTACATTGTGATATAATACAGGTCAGTAAAATTAAGAGGAGTAAGATTGAATGAAGTTTACAAAGGAACATACAATGCAGATGAAAGGGATTGCGATCATTATCCTGTTGTTTCATCATTGCTTTTGAATGCACAGCGTTGGGCTACGGTTCCGTATGAGAAGCTTGCGACGACGAAGGGATGGGGGTATTACCCAATTTCGTTTGCACCATTTTCTTCTCATACGATACAATATCTTGCTAGTTTTTCAAAGATATGCGTAGCCATGTTTGTCTTTATGACTGGATACGGAATGTGGGTTTCTTATGAGAGTCAGAAAAAGAAAACAACGATGAGTAATTATATAAAGAAACGAATGGTCACATTAATGACAGGATTTTTGATCATTTTTGTTGTGACAGAGATTCTTGCGATTCCAACTGGACGTTTTATAGAAGTTTATGGACATGATTTTCGTAGTGTGGTCTATATGATCATTGATGCATTAGGATTAGCAAAATTACTTGGAACACCGTTATTTTGTCTGACATGGTGGTATATGAGTCTTGCAATCGTTTTGATCATGATTTTTCCATTTGTACACTCAATTATGGAAAATATCAATGGGTCGTGGTTGTTGCATCTATTATCGTTCCAAGAGCTTGTGGATTTGGACAATCAACAGATTTGTTCCGATATCTATTAGCATACACACTGGGAATGTATTTTGCACAACATGACTTGCTTGCGAGAATAAAAGAAAAATTTATGGAACAGAATGTGGCAGGAAAACTGTTGTCTCTGATAGTATCATTGATAGGTTTGGCAGTTATCATAAAATGCCGACAAAATGCATGGATTGGATGGAAATATCTAGATTTTTGGGATGGCTTTGCAGCAATGTATGTGATCGTAATTTCATATATTTATA
>ENA-OQCS01000219-OQCS01000219.1-human-gut-metagenome-genome-assembly--contig:-NODE-219-length-30932-cov-4.746372_pt1 | contig 30932 bp, 36 predicted proteins | sample MGYA00242757_ERZ504575 | MGnify/ENA primary metagenome ERZ504575 (study PRJEB26092, sample SAMD00036297) | human gut metagenome | host: Homo sapiens | study: EMG produced TPA metagenomics assembly of... | reverse complement strand
CGCAATAGCAAAGATCGGAGTAAATAATTCTTCCGGAATCCCAAGCATGCTGTATACAAATCCACTGTAGAAGTCCACGTTTGCGCAGACATTCTTAAACAGTTTTCTATGTTCCATGATCAGCTTACCTGCAATACCCTCCACACGGTCATAAAGTTTGAATTCCTCGGTCATTCCTTTCTCTTCAGCCAGTGCCTGAGCAAAACGTTTCAGGATTACTTCACGAGGATCGGAGAGAGTATAAACGGCATGTCCCATGCCATAAATCAGCCCGGCATGATCAAATGCTTCCTTATTTAATACCTTCTTGAGATAATCAACAATCTCATCTTCGTTGTCCCAGTGTTCTACATGAGCTTTCAGATCTGCAAACATGTTCTGACTTTCAGGTTCGCCCCACCATGACGCGGTCCCTTCAGAGATCCGATGGATGCAGCAGTGGAAGAGTAGGTATCTGTACCTGAAGAAGTTACCACGTGAGTTGTGAAAGTGGAGTTATTACCACCACCATGCTCAGCATGCAGGATCAGTGCGATATCCAGAACCTTAGCCTCCAGTTCTGTATATTTACCATCCGGACGAAGCATAAGAAGAATATTCTCTGCAAGGGAAAGTCCTTTCTGTGGATTACGGATGAATAGGGTCTCATCTTTACGAAAATGACGATATGCATGGTAAGAATATACCGCAATCTCAGGAAGCTTTGCAATCAGTTCCAGAGACTGACGAAGTACATTTTCAGGAGAAATATCTTCCGGATTGTCATCATATGTATAGAGAGCCAGAACACAGCGCTGCATAGCATTCATAATGTTGGCATTGGTTCCTTTCATAACAACATCGCGTACAAAACGACCGCCAAGATCTTCCATGTCAGCCATCATATCCAGAAATCTGGAAAGTTCCTCTTTACTTGGAAGCTTACCAAAGATCAGAAGATAAACTGTTTCTTCAAATCCAAAACGTCTGCCATTCAGACCACTGATAATATCCTGTACATTGATTCCCTGATAGTACAGACGTCCATCAGCCGGAATCTGTCTGCCGTTGATCAGATTATAACCATTAACATCAGAAATCTCTGTAAGACCGGTCAGAACACCCTTACCAGCGGAGTCACGAAGACCTCTTTTTACATTATATTCTACATACAGATTTGGATCGATATGATGATTCTTGAGCAGTTCCTGTTCAAAGAATCTCATTTTGTCACGAAGCTGTCCGGAATCTTCCAGACTCATCATTTCATGTTTTTCCATAATATCATTCCTCATTTCCCCGTTATTTATCTACAGCAATACTCGCAAATTCACTTATAGCAATACTCGTAAATAATGCATATTATAGTGAATTTTATTAAAAAACACTGATACAGTGAATTGCAGATGCATCCTTGCGATCAGTGTTTTACTATGGCGAACATTTGTATTTGTACCTATTTAAACATTGTACAGTAAGTGATGGGAAAGGCAAGATAAAGATTGTATTTTTTTCATACAATCATATTAAAGTGATAACGCTTTAAAATTATACAGAAGGAAAATTATGAAAAATATAACACAAAATCATGGAACGTGCTATAATAGCCAACAGAAAGCATGATAAAGGGGAAGTGAGAAAAGAAATGTCAGAAAGAAAAATGAAACGAGTTGAGGACTCCTTAACAGAGCAGTCTCATTTATTAATGCCAAAGTGTCTGAATGCCGCAGGTTATCTGTTTGGCGGACAGCTGCTTGCATGGATTGATGAAACAGCAGGTATTGTTGCCAAGCGTCATGCGGAAATGAATGTGGTAACTGTTGCAGTAGACAATATGTATTTCAAAGCCGGAGCCAGAGTGAACGATACCATCGTTCTCATCGGACGCTTACACATGTGGGACGTTCTTCCATGGAAGTACGTATTGATACTTACTGTGAAGCCCTTGATGGAACCAGAACCATGATCAACCGCGCATATTTTATTATGGTTGGAACAGATGAACATCAGCATCCTGTGGAAGTACCGGGACTTATCATTGAGGGAGTTACTCAGCAGATAGAGAATGAAGCTGCACAGAAACGTGCAAAACTCTGGAAAGTACGCAGACAGGAAGGATTTTAACAAAACAGCCGCAAATGCGGCTGTTTTTGTTTATCAGTAACATTTACTGCAAGGTCCGTATCCCATAGCTTCGGCTTCTGATCTGGATACCTGTCTGGCTGTATCCGGGTTCATTCTTCCACAGTTGGGAATGCTGTGATATTTTTCGCCGGTTGCAGGGATCCATACCATTGTTCCTAGATCTGCATTGTTGGATTCTTCCTGTTCAGGTACCGGATCAGAGTGGTAGTTTCTTCTTGCCAGGAGTTTCCACCAGTGCCACCTGCAGAAGCATTTACAGAGGAGTCTCCGGAAGAATAATCATTGCATGGCTCCTGTGACCAGGAAATATTTGTTCCATCGGAGACCGCAATGATCGTACCCTGTTTATCTGTTCGGAATACAGGGATTCCCATATCTGATAAACGTCCCATTGTATCTGCTGACGGATGATTATACTGATTATTGATTCCGCAGCTTATGACTGCGTAAGATGGAGAAGTTGCCTCGAGGAAATCCCAGGTAGTTGAACTTGCAGACCCATGATGACCAACAGAAAGAACATCGCAGTCAAGGTTCATACCAGTACTGATCATATCCTGTTCACTGGTTTCCTCTGCATCTCCGGTAAAAACAAAGCTATTTGAACCATTTTCAAGTTTGATTACAAGAGAGTTATCATTACTGTTCTGGCTGATACCATTCGGTGCAAGAACAGTGAAACTTCCGGTGCCAAAATCAAATGTTTCACCTACAGAAGGATACTGTACGATAATGGCATTTGCAGTGGCAGTATTCATAAAATTATTGAATAAATTTGAAGTATGTACATAGTCTGGCCCGAATATATTACTTACAGAGAAATTGTCTATACATGGAACAAGACCGCCGATATGATCTTCATCATAGTGAGAAGCAATCATATAGTCAATGTTTTCCACATTCTGTTCCTGTAAGTAGGAGATGATCAGATCAGCATGGCTCTGATCCCCGCCATCGTACAAAAGATTTTGTCCTCCGGACTGTACTAAGATGGCATTTCCCTGTCCAACGTCAATAAAATGAACTGCCATCTCACTGTTGCCTTCAGCTTTTACCGTCAGTGCTGATTGCGGAACTAAGGTAAACAGCAGAAGGAACAGAGATAGAATTAGTGATAGTAACCTGTTTGTTTCTTCATAAAAAGCCTCCTGAATGTTAATAACAGTTTGATTATACCATTTATTGAGAAACAAAAACATAATTATAGTAATTTCGTAAAATAATACAAATAATCCAGTCTATCTTGGAGCGGGTTTGAAAAATGCTTTAGCGTGAAGTTCTGCGTCAGATTGATTAATACTCTATCTGCTGAACTTCCTCTCCATTGTCTTCCCATGTATCAGAGTTATCCAGAGAACCATCTGTGCTGTCACCGGAACCGTCATCGCTGGGATAATCAATCTGATCGGAAGAATCATCCCCTGTCTCGTCAGACGATGTCTGATCATTGTTTCCATCATCAGAAGATCCATCTCCTGTATCTGTATTATCATTCTCCTGCCCTGTATCATCCAGAGAACTGTCCTGCGTCGTATCAGTATTGTAAGAAGAGTCATCGTAAGAAGTATCATTATAACTGTTGTCATAATCAGAATCATCATAGTTACTTTCCTGAGTGTAAATGGTAAATCCATCCTCTTCAGCCTGAGCCTCTGCCTGTGCTGAGCCTCAGCAGCAGTTTCCGGAGCTTCCGTAAGTTTGTAACAGCTTTTGACACTGTATTACCGGTAGGTGCCACAGCAGAAACCGCAAACATCGCGCCACAAAGCAGGATTGCAGTTCCGGCAATCTGAATTTCATCTATATGTCTCATAGTTTATATTCTCCTTGCTTATCTATGTTTGTTTCTTTCTATTTCTATGCATATCCAGATTATTTACAGTAATATTATATACCTTAAGTGGATTTTTTTGTAGAGTGAATTTTAATCATCTGCAGTTGATAAAGTGGGGGACTTGCCTGATTCGATTAAAATTGAAAAAAACTGGATTCTGTCTGAAAAATCTGTTATTATAAGAATCGTATGAATATAATTTCAACTTTAATACAGTTTATCTAATTATTTTCTTTCCTGTATGATATCAGGGTAAAAAAATCACCATAAAATTGAAATTATAAATTTAAAAACAGAGGTGTCATTTATGAGCTGGTATAATGAGGCAATTTTCTATCACATCTATCCACTGGGTTTAACCGGTGCGCCGAAGCACAATGACTACAGTGCTCCTGTTTCCCGTCTGAACACATTACTTCCATGGATCGACCACATCAGAGAAATCGGATGTACAGCATTATACATCGGACCTTTATTCGAGAGTGTAGGACATGGCTATGAAACCACAGATTACAAAAAGCTGGATTCCCGTCTCGGAACCAACGAAGACCTTAAAAACTTCGTGGCAGCCTGTCATGAAAAAGAGATCAAAGTTATTTTCGATGGTGTATTCAATCACACAGGCCGTGATTTCTTTGCATTTAAAGATATTCAGCAAAACCGCGAACATTCCAGATATCTCAACTGGTACTGCAATGTGAACTTCGGAGGGAATACGGAATACAATGACGGCTTCTCCTACGAAAACTGGGGTGGATACAACCTTCTGGTAAAATTAAACCAAAGAAACCCGGAAGTACAGAATTACATCTGTGATGTGATCCGTTTCTGGGTATCAGAATTTGATGTAGATGGAATCCGTCTGGATGCGGCAGATGTCCTTGATTTTGATTTCATGCGTGCCCTGCGCCGTACAGCAGCAGAAGTAAAGGAAGATTTCTGGCTTATGGGCGAAGTGATCCATGGCGATTACAGCAGATGGGTAAATGGAGAAACGCTCCACAGTGTAACAAACTATGCCCTGCATAAAGCACTTTACAGCGGACATAACGATCATAACTATTTCGAGATCGCACATACTGTAAAATATCTCCAGAATATGGGAAATCTTGATCTCTACAACTTTGTGGACAACCATGATGTAGAACGTATTTATACCAAGCTTTCAAATAAAGCACATTTTGCACCTGTTCATGTCTTACTCTATACACTTCCGGGTGTACCAAGTATCTATTACGGTTCTGAGTTCGGTATTGAAGGAAAGAAAGAGAAATTCTCCGATGACAGCCTCAGACCGGCTCTGGATATCAAAGACTATGCAGATGCAGTACAGAAGAATCCATGTACAGCCTGATCGCAGCTCTTGGAAAGATACGACAGCATACACCTGCATTAAGCTACGGAAGCTACGCTGAACTTCAGCTTACCAACCGCCAGTTTGCATTTGCCCGTGACCTTGACAGAATACGTGTGATCGTTACCGTAAATAACGATGATAATGCAGCAGATATGAGCCTTCCGGCAGGAAACTGCGCAGAATATATCGGAACCCTCACAGGCTGTAAAGTACCTGTTCAGGATGGACGTATCAATGTAACAGTAGCCGCAAACAGCGGTGAAATCTGGGTTCCGGCGGGTGAAATGCCAGAATATATACCAGTAAAAACAGAAACTGCAGATATCGAAAAAGTACAGGAAGAAACAGAAGAAACAACTTCCACACAGACTGAGTCTCCTGCACAGAAAACAATAACCGCAACAGAAGAAACCGCAGCAGCAAAAGCAGAAGATATTCAGCCTGAAAAAACTGCCGATACTTCAGCCATATCAGCAGAAAACAGTTTTCCGGAAAATACGGAAGCCGCTGCTGAAAAGGAAAAGACAGTAATTGTAGATATGAATAAATCCCCGGAAGACATGACTGTAGATGAATTACAGCAGGCAATCCTTGCCAAAATGGCAGGTAACGGCCTTGTTACAGACCAGATGAAGAAAACAGTATATGATAATATCTGGCATGATTCTCTGGTAAACTGGCTCAAGAGCTTCCACTAATCAGATTATCGTTAATATTTTTCATCTTTTCTTCCGGTAACAAAAGACGAAATTTTCCTTATGACAATTTTTTTTGCCGTTGACTAAATATTTTTTTGGTGGTAAGATATGGATACAGGTTATTGAACAAGGATAGCTGTTCGGAATCTTGCAATGTAAAGATTGGTTAAACAGCTATAGACATTCAATTACACTAAATCGTACGGGAGGAATTCATTCATGAAAACACTTGAAACTAAAAACGCACCAGCAGCAATCGGACCATATTCTCAGGCAAAAATGACAGGAAACTTCTTATTTGCATCCGGTCAGATTCCGGTAGACCCGGCTACAGGTGAAGTTGCAGGCGATAAAATCGAAACACAGGCAGAGCAGTCCTGCAAGAACGTAGGAGCAATTCTTGAAGAAGCCGGACTTACATTTGACAATGTTATCAAGACTACATGCTTCCTTGCTGATATGGCAGATTTCGCTGCATTCAACGCTGTGTATGAGAAATACTTCACAAGCAAACCGGCCCGCTCCTGCGTTGCTGTAAAACAGCTTCCGAAAAACGTACTCTGCGAAGTGGAAGCTATCGCTGTAGCTGAGTAATTCAGCCAAACCACAATATAATAGATATTTCAAAACAATTTCTGAATCTGATTCAGATGGGGAAAACAGCCAGGGAAAAATCCACCTGGCTGTTTTGGGTTTTCAGGCTACCTGCAATTGCTGATATTTGCTATAATAGTATAAAAGAATTCCGGCAAAATGAAAGGTAAAAGTTATGAGATCAATATCCATATATGCACTTACGAGAAATCAGAATACAGATTCTCTGTCAAAACTGGAACGTCAGTTATCCGGTCGGGAATATTTCCTCAAAATACGGGAATGGGAACTTCAGAGTATGAAAGCACTGGTACGCCAGTTAGAATCGCATATGACTAAAGTCTGTTCCCTGCGCTTTTTCTATTCCTACCAGATTCCAAAACTCGGGAAAGAATTTGATCTTCTCCAGATCAAAGACGACCAGATTATAAATATTGAACTGAAAAGCGGGGCTGTATCTGAGGAGGCAATTCGTAAACAGCTTATGCAGAACCGTTATTACCTTTCCGTTCTTGGACGCTCCATACAGTCTTATACGTATATCAGCAGTCAGAATCGCCTTGTCAGGCTTACCAATCATGATCATATTGCAGATGCCGACTGGATAGAGCTGTGCAGATCACTGCAAAAGGAGAGCAGTGATTATCAGGGGAATATTGACGATCTGTTTCAGGCCGAATTATATCTGATTTCCCCAATCACAGAACCGGCCCGTTTCCTGAAAAAAGAATACTTTCTGACTTCCCAGCAGCGGGATATCCAGCGCCAGATTTTAAAGAAACTCCGTATCAGCCGGTTCGGATATTTCTGTTTTACCGGACTTCCAGGAACAGGAAAAACATTGCTTCTCTATGATATCGCCATGAAACTGTCCAGGCGTCAGCAGATATGCATGATTCACTGCGGTAATGCCGGAAAAGAATGGAAAATACTGCATAAACGTTTACAGCGTATTGCTTTTCTTTCGGACAATCAGCTGACCGAAAATACAGAGCTGAAACATTACAGTGCAGTTCTGGTAGACGAAGCACATTTGCTTTCTTCAGAAAAACTGCAGATTCTGTTAACGCAATCGGAGGGGGAGTTTCCTGTAATATTTTCCAGCGATTCCGAAGATGCCATATGTCCTGAAGAATTAGGGGTAAATACATTAAAACTCATAGAAAACCTGCCGGAAATCCAGATGTTTCACTTAACCAACCGCATCCGTACCAATGCGGAACTTTCCTCATTTATCCAGAATATGCTACACCTTACAGACAGAAAAACCTCCAAACCCTATCCGCATGTTTCTGTTGTATATGCAAATAATGAAGAGGAGACTGCTGCCTTACTGGAAGATTATATACATCAGGGTTATGAATATGAGATTACTGCCGTGAGAGACATAAAATGTCTTGTTATCATATTGGACGAACGATATTACTATGATCAGAACAGATATCTGCGTTCAAAACATTTCAAAGAAGGCAGGTCTGATGTCCGTAATTTATTTCACCAGCTGAATCAGGCCAAAGAGGAACTTTCTATAATTGTTAGAGAAAATACATATGTATACGAAACATTACTCACGCTTTTACAGCCTGATACTGTCAGATAAAAACTGCAAACTATCCGACTCTCCCTTGAAATCCCCCACCATTCCGTATATAATAGGAATATTGTGGGGGATTTTCCCTGCTTAACACAATGTTGATACAATAACCTCTGAAAGGAATACTATGAGAACTCTAGCTTTAAGCGATGAAATTTTAATGAAAGTTGACAAGGCTGCCCGTTACATCGGTGGTGAAGTCAACTCTGTAATGAAAGATAAGAATGACGTAGATATCCGCTTTGCCATGTGCTTCCCGGATGTTTATGAAATCGGTATGTCCAATCTGGGCATGATGATCCTCTACAACATGTTCAATGAACGTGAGGATGTCTGGTGTGAGCGTGTCTTTTCTCCGTGGATGGATCTGGATAAAATTATGCGTGAGGAACATATTCCTCTCTTTGCCCTGGAATCCCAGGAGCCTGTAAAGGAGTTTGATTTCCTTGGTATTACCCTTGGATATGAGATGTGCTATACCAATGTGCTTCAGGTACTTGACCTGAGCCATGTTTCACTTCTGGCAAAGGATCGTAAGGAAGATGACCCTATCGTCATCGGCGGCGGTGCATGTGCATATAATCCGGAACCGATCGCAGAATTTTTTGATATGTTTTATATTGGCGAGGGTGAGACTGTCTATGATGCTCTGTTTGATGCATATAAGGCAAACAAGGCAGCAGGCGGCTCCAGAGCAGACTTCCTGTTTGCAGCTTCCCAGATTCCCGGAATTTATGTTCCCTCTTTATACAATGTAACCTACAAAGAAGACGGCACCATTGCTTCCTTTACACCTGCAAAAGAGGGCGTACCTGAGAAGTCTGTAAACACTGATCACCGATGTCACTAAAGACTACCGCGCGATCAAAGCTCCTGTAGTTCCATTTATTAAAGCTACTCAGGATCGTGTTACTCTGGAAATCCAGCGTGGCTGTATCCGCGGATGTCGTTTCTGTCAGGCAGGTATGATCTACCGTCCTACCAGAGAGCGCAATGTGGAGGATTTAAAGGCAAGTGCCAGAGAAATGCTTCAGAATACAGGACATGAGGAGATTTCCTTAAGTTCTCTAAGCTCCAGTGATTATTCTGAGCTGAAGGAACTGGTAAACTTCCTGATCGAAGAATTTCATGGCAATGCTGTCAATATATCTCTGCCATCCCTGCGTATCGATGCTTTTGCCCTGGATGTTATGAGCAAGGTACAGGATGTAAAGAAGAGCAGCCTTACTTTCGCACCGGAAGCAGGCTCCCAGCGTCTGCGTAATGTTATCAACAAAGGTCTGACAGAAGAGAATATTCTTCATGGTGCAGGTGAAGCATTCAAAGGTGGATGGAATCAGGTAAAGCTTTACTTCATGCTCGGACTTCCAACTGAAACAGAAGATGATATGAAAGGTATTGCTCATCTTGCTCAGAAAATTGCAGAAACTTATTATGAAGAAGTGCCGAAAGAAAAACGTAATGGCAAGGTTCAGGTCAATGTAAGTACCTCTTTCTTTGTACCGAAACCATTTACTCCATTCCAGTGGGCAGGTATGTACAGGGAGGAAGATTTCGTAGAAAAAGCAAAGGTCGTAAAAAACGAGATCCGCGCACAGGTAAACCAGAGAAGTATCCGCTACAGTTGCATGAGCCGGATGTCACGATCCTTGAAGGCTTCCTTGCCAGAGGTGACCGCCGTTGTGCGCAGGTCATTCTGAAAGCATACGAAAAAGGTGCGATCTATGATGCCTGGTCAGAGAGTTTTGACTATAATATATGGAAAGAATCTTTTGCGGAAACCAACACAGATATTGATTTCTATACTCTCAGAGAACGTTCCACAGATGAGATCCTTCCATGGGATTTCATTGATGCAGGAGTGACCAAGAAGTTCCTGATCCACGAATGGGAACAGGCAAAGAAAGAAACCGTAACACCAAACTGCCGTCAGAAATGTTCCGGCTGTGGTGCTATGCGTTATGGCGGAGGTGTATGTTATGAAGGTAAGAATTAAATTCAGCAAAGAGGGTCCTGTGAAATTTGTGGGACATCTGGATACCATGCGTTATTTCCAGAAGGCTATCCGCAGAGCCAATCTTCCGGTTGCTTTTTCCGGTGGATACAGTCCGCATATGATCATGTCTTTTGCTGCACCATTAGGAGTTGGTACGGAAAGTCTGGGAGAGTACTTCGATCTGGAGCTGGCAGAGACAGTTCCTACTTCAGAGATTACAAGACGTCTGGATGCAGTGATGGTAGAAGGGGTACATGTACTCAGTACCCGTCAGGTTGAGGACGGAAAGGCGGGTAAGGCAATGTCACTGGTGGCAGCAGCCGATTATTATGTAGAATTTCGTCCGGGAAAAGAGCCTGAAATTTCCTGGAAAGATAAAATCAGTGATTTCCTGGCGCAGCCGGAGATCACAGTAATGAAAAAGACCAAACGAAGCGAAAAGGAAATTGATATTCGCCCGTTTATCTATAAGATGGAACTTCAGGGAGACAAGATCTTTATGATGCTTGCTTCCGCAAGTGCCAATTACACAAAACCGGAACTGGTAACAGATACATTCTTCTCATGGCTTGGCATAGAACTTCCGGAATTTGCTTATTCCATTAAACGTCTGGAAGTATACGCAGATAAAGGAACAGAGGAAGAACATAAATTTGTAACTCTGGAAGCACTGGGTGAAGAAGTTGAGTAAACTGATTATTACCCAAATGAATATCCGGCAGATTCCATGCTATGTATGTGCGTATGAAGAAGACGGTAAAGTAATGGAACTGCGCTTCGAACCTGTTGGGGAGAAATCTTCTCTTGGAAATATTTATGTTGGACAGATAGAGAATATAGCTGCCAATATCGGTGCTGCATTCGTACAGATTTCTGCCGGGGAAAAATGCTACCTGCAGCTTTCCGATGCTCCAAATGCGATTTATGCTTCTGTAAAAAAAGGTGACCGCCCATTAAAGGCAGGAGATGAAATCCTTGTGCAGATCAGCCGGGAAGCAATGAAGGGAAAACTACCGGCTGTAACCACGAATCTGAATTTTACAGGCAAATATCTGGTTCTTACAACCGGCGATAAGAAATTTGGTCTGTCTTCCAAACTTTCCAATGATGACAGAAGCCGTATCAGTAAGTGGATGGAAGCAGAAGTTAACCGTCCGGATAAAGAGTTTGGTATCATCGTTCGTACAAATGCAGCAGATGCATCAAAAGAAGAAATACTGAAAGAACTGGAATACCTGAAGGGCTTGTATCATAAGGCTGCTGTAGACGGAAGATCCCGTACCTGTTTCAGCTGCGTATATAGAACAGAGCCTTTTTATATCTCTGCAGTCCGCGACGCCAACAGCCGGAACCTGGAAGAGATCATAACAGATATCCCTGAGATATCCCGACAGATTTCTGACTATCTTAACAGTAACAGCCCGGAGGAAAAAGAGAAGCTGCGGTTTTATGATGATAAACTTCTCCCTCTTTACAAACTTTATCGTCTGGAAACTGTCTTAGAAGAAATCCAGCATGAGAAAGTCTGGCTGAACAGTGGTGGATTTCTGGTGATCCAGCAGACAGAAGCCTTCGTATCCATTGATGTAAACAGCGGAAAGTTTACAGGCAAAAAGAAAATGCAGGAAACTTACCGAAAAATCAATTTGGAGGCAGCAAAGGAAATTGCCAGACAGCTGCGTCTCAGAAACCTGTCCGGAATTATTCTGATTGATTTTATTAATATGGAAAATCAGGATCATCAGGATGAACTGTTCCATGTCCTGCAGAAATATCTGCGCAAAGATCCGGTAAAGGCAAAAGCAGTGGACATCACTCCACTGCACATCCTGGAACTTACCAGAAAGAAAGTGCGAAAACCTGTGATTGAGGAAATCAGAGAATTATAGTTTACCATAAAATAATTATGTAAAGCAAACGAGCATCTGCAATTCTCATCGATATTTTTCCGTAACTGAATAACTGCTCTGCAGTTTGTATTTTATCACAGATCCTGACGGATACCGGATTGAAATTGTACCTGTAAAATAAAAGAAAAAAATTCAAAGAAATTGAAAAAAACTTATTGACAAATCGAATTTTGTCCGCTATTATAAATGAGATGCCGCACAGAGAGGTACAAGCACCGAAAGGTCACCATATCTGGCGAGTAAAGATTATAGGAGGTGCCACAGATGTACGCAATTATTGCAACAGGTGGTAAACAGTACAAAGTTGCTGAAGGCGACGTAATCAGAGTTGAGAAACTCGGTGTTGAAGCTGGTGAAACTGTTACTTTTGATAATGTTATTGCAGTAAGCAATGACGGATTAAAAGCTGGTGAAGATGTGAAAGATGCCAGTGTTACCGCTACTGTAGTTGAGAACGGTAAAGCAAAAAAAGTTATCGTTTACAAATACAAGAGAAAAACTGGATATCACAAGAAAAACGGTCACAGACAGCAGTACACTAAAGTAAAAATCGAAAAGATTAACGGTTAATCTGGTGTCATTATGATTACAATTACAGTTAAGAAGAGAAATGGAAATTATCTGGAATTTGTTTCGAAAGGTCACGCCGGATATGCAGAGGAAGGACAGGATATTGTCTGTGCTGCTGTTTCTGTACTGGTGATCAATACTGTAAATTCTCTTGAGACATTTACAGATGATCAGTTTGAAGTGCAGGAAGATGACGGCTATGTATCTTTTCATTTTACGGCTCCGGTTACTGAGAGGGGAACCCTTCTCATGGATTCGCTGATTCTCGGATTAACAGAAATTGAACATAGTTATAACAATCGATATTTGACAGTAAAAGTCAAGGAGGTGTAACAACATGATGAAAATGAACCTTCAGTTATTCGCACATAAAAAAGGAGTTGGTTCTACAAAGAACGGTCGTGATTCCGAATCCAAGAGATTAGGTGCGAAGAGAGCAGACGGACAGTTTGTTAAAGCTGGAAATATTCTTTACAGACAGCGCGGAACTAAGATCCATGCTGGTGAGAACGTAGGTTGCGGTAAAGATTATACTTTATTTGCACTTAAAGATGGTGTCGTAAGATTTACCAGAAAAGGACGCGATAAGAAACAGGTTTCTATCGTTCCAGTAGAAGCAGAATAATCTGGTTAAGCGAAGGCTTCAAATCTAATATGGGTTTGGAGCCTTTCTTTTATAGTAGAATTGCTATAGATTAAAAGAGTTATATGATATAAAAGAAACCATAGCAATCCTTGTAAATAATGCATATTGATCCGACTCATCAGAGCGCGAAATCCTGCTGAACGGTCTCAAATGCATTAATTTAAGAAGATTACTATTACGAAATAATCATTAGTAAAGGACAGAGGTGTGTCATATGTTTGCAGACAGAGCGAAAATCTATATCCGCTCCGGTAAAGGCGGCGACGGCCATGTAAGTTTCCGCAGAGAATTATATGTTCCGAATGGCGGTCCTGACGGCGGCGACGGCGGTCGTGGAGGAGACGTGATATTTGAGGTAGATGAAGGCCAGAACACCCTTGGCGACTACCGACACAGAAGAAAATATAAAGCAGAAGACGGACAGGAAGGCGGCAAAAAACGCTGCCATGGTGCCGATGGAAAAGATGTTGTATTAAAAGTTCCGGAAGGAACGGTTATCATGGATGCAGAATCCGGTAAAGTAATTGCTGATATGTCCGGTGAAAATAAACGCCAGATCGTATTAAGAGGCGGAAGAGGTGGCAAAGGAAACCAGCATTATGCGACTGCAACCATGCAGGTTCCGAAATATGCACAGCCAGGACAGCCTGCGCAGGAACTGGAAGTTCTTCTGGAGCTGAAAGTAATCGCAGACGTAGGTCTGGTTGGATTCCCGAATGTCGGAAAGTCCACATTCCTTTCCCGTGTTACCAACGCACAGCCGAAAATCGCCAACTATCACTTTACAACCCTGAGCCCAAATCTTGGTGTTGTAGATACTGAAAACGGTGGTTTTGTGATCGCTGATATTCCCGGTCTGATCGAAGGTGCTTCCGAAGGTGTGGGACTTGGACATGAGTTCCTCCGACACATTGAACGTACCAGAGTCATTATCCACATTGTAGATGCAGCATCTACAGAGGGACGTGATCCAATCGATGATATTTACAAGATTAATAAAGAACTGGAAGCTTATAATCCGGAAATTGCTGCGAGACCACAGGTAATCGCAGCAAATAAAATCGACTGTATCTATACAGAAGACGGCGAAGAGAGCCCGATTGACAAACTTAAGGCAGAATTTGAGCCAAAAGGAATCCAGTATATCCGATTTCCGCTGTCAGCGGTCAGGGTGTCAGAGAACTTTTATTCCATGTGAAAGAACTTCTTGACAGCTGCCCACAGGAACCTGTAGTATTTGAACAGGAATTCTTCCCTGAAGATATGTTGATCGGAGAAAACCTTCCATATACAGTAGAGCAGAGTCCTGAAGATCCGACAATTTTTGTTGTCGAGGGACCGAAGATTGAAAAGATGCTTGGCTACACAAATCTTGATTCCGAAAAAGGTTTCGCATTCTTCCAGAAATTCCTGAAAGAGGGAGGCATCCTGGAAGAACTTGAGAAGGCAGGCATTCAGGAAGGCGATACTGTGCGTATGTACGGATTTGATTTTGATTACTATAAATAGTATAAATAGATTCAATAATGAAACAGATGTGGTAAGACGGATGATTTTGTCCGTTTGCAGAGAATAACAGAGGAAAATAAAAATGACAAGTAAACAGAGAGCTTATTTAAAAGGTCTTGCAATGACCATGGATCCAATCCTTCAGCTTGGAAAGGGTGGTCTTACTCCTGAGAACACAGCCGCAGTAGATGAGGCGCTTGCAGCCAGAGAACTGATCAAGATCAGTATTCTTCAGAACTGTCTGGAGGATCCGCGCCAGATGGCTGAGGTTCTGGCAGAACGTACACGTTCCCAGATCGTACAGGTTATCGGCAAGAAAATTGTTTTATACCGCGAAGGCAAAAACGAAAAGAAAAAAATTGAATTACCCAGAAAATAATACGGAGTTTTTATGGCTGACATCAAACACAGAATTGGTATTATGGGCGGTACTTTTGATCCCATCCACATGGGGCATCTGATTCTGGGAGAGAAAGCATACGAACAGTTCCGACTGGAAAAGGTACTGTTCATGCCTTCCGGAAATCCGCCTCACAAGAGAAACCGTCAGGGACGTGCCACAGATGAAGAAAGAGTTGAAATGGTCCGCAGGGCGATTACCGGAAATCCTCACTTTGAACTGTCGCTGACTGAAATGCATGAAAATGGTTATACTTACACTTATCATACGCTGGAAATGCTAAAAGAGAAGAATCCGGATACTGATTATTATTTTATAATCGGCGCAGACTCCCTGTATGACTTTGATACATGGCGTGAACCGGAAAGAATCTGCAGAAACTGCATTCTGGTAACTGCTGTAAGAAATCATTCCACAATTGCAGAGCTCGAAGCAGAAATGAACCGTCTTTCGCTTAAATATAATGGCACATTTCTGACACTGAATACCACAAACCTTGATGTATCCAGCGAAATGCTCAGAAACTGGATCAGCGAAGATAAAAGTGTGCGTTACTATATTCCTGATCCGGTGATTGAGTATATCAGAGAAAACCAGATTTACAGTCTGGCCGAAAAGAAAGGATGATCTTCCGATGGCAGAGTATGATTTTATAAAAATGCAGAAAAAATTAGCAAAATATCTGGATGAGGATCGTTATGAACATACGTTGGGAGTTATGTTTACATGTGCAGCACTTGCCATGGTTCATGACTGTGATCTGATCACAGCCCAGACTGCCGGACTGCTCCATGACTGTGCAAAATGTATTCCGAACAAAAAGAAGCTGAAAATGTGCAGCCAGCATCATATTTCGGTATCTGAATTCGAACAGGAGCATCCTTTTTTACTTCATGCCAAGCTTGGAGCTTACGTAGCTAAGGCTAAGTATGATGTTACAGATGAAAATATTCTTTCTGCCATCACCTGGCATACTACCGGAAAGCCGGAGATGACACTGTTGGAAAAAATCGTCTATATTGCCGATTATATTGAACCAAAACGTGATAAAGCTCCTAATCTTGCAATTGTACGTAAACTGGCTTTTCAGGATCTTGACGAATGTATGTATAAGATTTTGGGTGATACACTGGCTTATCTGGAGGAAAATCCGAAAGATATTGATAATGCTACGAAAGATGCTTTCTTGTATTACAGGGATTTACACATGAAAAGACAGTCCTGAGTATAAATTGTCTCGACTGGCAGAGTTTTACATATAGGGGACAGCACAACAGGGAGAACAGATTACGGATATAAATATTTATTTAGAGAAGATATATGTAGCTATTCAATAGTCTGTTAATCATGAAGATATTGAACAGTTACAAAAGCAGATAGAAAGAGAGGTTGTTTCCATGAACAGAGAACTTGAAATGGCAAAACTTGCCTGCCGCGCACTTGATGAGAAAAAAGGAAAAGATATTAAGGTAATAGATATCCATGAAGTATCTGTAATTGCCGATTATTTTGTAATTGCAAGTGCTTCCAACCAGAATCAGGTTCAGGCTATGGTTGACAATGTAGATGAAACACTTGGCAGAGCCGGATTTGAAGCAAAACAGATTGAGGGAACCAGAAACTCCAGCTGGGTTCTTATGGATTACGGCGATATGATCGTTCACGTATTTGACGAAGAGAATCGTCTTTTCTATGACCTCGAAAGAATCTGGAGAGATGGTAAGGTTCTTGACGTTAATGAATTTCTTGAGAAATAAGTAGAAAAAATTGTTACTGTTCACTCTGTTCACAGCAACATGCTTGCGATGCACAGACTTTATGCTAATCGCATAGTCGCGCGGTATGTCTCGGGTTTTCTGTGACCTTCGTTCACAAAAAAACACTCGCGGGATATTACCAGTGAACAGTAAGAAAAATTTACAGTTATTCGGTGTAGAACTGCGTAGCGAGGCGGATGATTTTATCCGCCTGACTTTGTGAAATTTGCAAAATAAAATACAGAGGAAATCAGATATCATCATTAAGAGATACCTGATTTCCTCTGTTGTTTTTTTGAATTGATATAGTATAATTTGCAGTGTATGGGAATTTGCTTGATTCGGTTATGAGCAAGTAGCGAAGCGGATTGCGAATATCTGCCTGACTATTCACGTATCAGTTATATTACTCATACAAACGGAACACACCAAATACTTTGCCAAGAATCTGAAGACCTTCATGTACAAGGATTGGCTCCATTGTATCATTTTCCGGCTGGAGACGATAGTATCCTTTTTCTTTATGGAAAGTCTTAACTGTAGCACCGTCATCGATCAGCGCAACAACAATATCTCCATCCTCTGCTGTGGACTGCTGTTTTACCAGAACCTGATCTCCGTCAAAAATTCCGGCGTTTATCATACTTTCCCCTTTTACTTTCAACAGAAAGCTCTGTGAATTAGGCATAAACTCTGCAGGGATAGGGAAATAGCCTTCAATATTCTCAACTGCCAGAAGTGGCTGTCCGGCTGCCACAGTTCCTATGATGGGAACATTCACAACCTCTCTGCGGACCAGATTAAAATTGTCATCAATAATCTCAATCGCACGTGGTTTCGTTGCATCTCTGCGGATATTATCCATTTTCTCCAGTGCTTCCAGATGTGAATGAACGGAAGAAGTAGATTTCAGGTTGACTGCCTCGCAGATTTCACGAACTGCCGGCGGAAATCCCCGGTTCAAAATCTCATTCTTTATGTAATCAAGAATCTCCTGCTGCTTTGGCGTGATTCTTCCATATGGCATAATTATACCCTCCTTTTTAAGTTATTTTTTGTTCGTACACTCTTCATAACCATTCAGCAGTCTGCTATTCTATGAGATACTGAACAGTTTCTGATTTTTTTATCATATCATAATTCCTGACAAAAAGCAAACTTATATTCTGAAAATGTGTTCTTACTTATGTGCTCCCGTTACTGTTTACTCCATTCTCAGTAACGGGATTATTGGTTACAGTTAACACACCACTATCCTGCGAGGTGTTTTGGCATGAATATGCCAAAATCCCGAGACATACAAGCCAAAATTCCATTACCGCAGGCAATCTGGAATGAATTTTGGCTACGTTACTGTGAACGGAGTGAACAGTAACGATTATTGTGAATTCTTTATGAATAAACTTGTTTTTAAATGTGCAAAGTGTTACAATATTTTGGAAAATGGTGTAACTATTCAGCAGTCACTGTGAAATCGCTGAACAGTTATAGAATGATTATGAACTGCACAAAAAGGAGACATTCCATTGTCTGATAATAAATCAAAAAAAATGCCGGGAATCCTGGCAAGGCTTCGCATGGTCGTGGGGCTGAATATCGGAACGATCATGTTTGGCATCTTATTCATATATATGGCATTCAGTGCCATATTATATTTTACAACTACTCATATTGAGTCCTATCAGGTTACATCAGGACCTTTATCCCGCAACGAAACATATACCGGTCTTGCCATACGTGAAGAAAGTTTATGCAAGGCAGATTCATCAGGCTATATTACTTATTATGCAAGGGAGGGCAGTAAGATCAATGCTTCCGGAGCGGTGTACGGACTTAGTGATACAAAAACAGCTTCTGCTCCGGCATCTCTTGCCCCGGAAGAACTTTCAAAGGTACGGACTGATATGATGAGTTTTTCCAAAGGATTCAGTTCAAGTAAATTTAACAGCACCTACAGCTTTAAATATGAACTGAAGGGAAATATCCTTCAATATGCAGAGTCTGGCAATACCTCATCTGCTCCTCTTACTTCAGATGAGGACGGTGAAGGAAATGACAGTGGTGACAATGACAAAACAGCAGATATTTATCCCGGAAATCAAACTATCTGCCAGTCCCAATCTGATGGTATCGTTTTATATTCCATGGATAATTATGAAGGAAAAACAGTAGATGCTGTAAAGGCAGAAGATTTCGATCAGATTCTTACCATGAAACAGATTTGAAAACTTCCGACAAGGTAAAAGCAGGAGATGATATTTATACCATTATCACAGATGAACGCTGGAGCCTTCTGATTCCTTTGAGCGACAGACAGGTTGAAAAACTGAAAGACCGTTCTACAATACGTGTCAAATTTTTAAAAGACGATATGACACAAAACGGAGATTTTTCCATTATTACCATAGACGGTGACAAATATGGACAGATTGATTTCAATAAAGGTCTGATTCGTTATGCATCTGACCGTTTTTGGACATTGAACTTGTAACCAACACAGTTGTGGGTCTGAAAATCCCTCTTACCTCTATTGTAACCAAGGATTTTTATGTGATTCCATCCAGAATGGCCACTACACAGGATAATCAGACAGGTTTTACCCTTTATGAGGGGAAAAATAAAACAACATTTAAAAATGTGAGCATTTACGCAAGCATTGATGATTCATCTGTCTCCAAACTGGCAGTGGATGAAGCAGAACAACCTCAGATTTATTATGTTGACAAGAGTTCATTTAAGGAAGGGGATGCCCTGATCAATACGGATACCGGTGAAAAATATGTGATCGGAGAGACAGATACCCTGGAGGGAGTATACTGTATTAATAAAGGCTATGCGGTTTTTCGCCGTATTGAAATACTTGATGAGAACGAAGAATATGCTATTGTATCTAAAAACACCACCTACGGTCTTTCCAGATATGATCACATTGTTCGAAACGCTGATAAAGTAAAGGAAGAAGACATTTTATACTAATTAAGGAGGCTTAATATGTTAGCTGATAAACTAAACCTTGTGAAAAAGAATATTGAAGAGGCCTGCGATACTGCAGGGCGTTCTCCCCAAGAGGTAACTCTTATTGCGTCAGTAAGACCAAACCGGTGGAAATGCTGAAAGAAGCATATGATGCGGGTGCAAGAGTGTTTGGGGAGAATAAGGTTCAGGAGATCGTAGATAAATACGATCAGATGCCATCAGATGTACAGTGGCACATGATCGGACATTTACAGAGAAATAAAGTGAAATATATTATTGATAAAGTATCTATGATACACTCTGTAGATTCTGTCCGCCTGGCAGAGGCCATCGAAAAAGAGGCAGCAAAAAAAGATATCTGCATGCCGGTTCTGATCGAAGTAAATGTAGCAGGAGAGGAAAGTAAGTTTGGCCTTTCAGTCGAAGAGGTATTACCATTCCTGGAAGAAATTTCTTCTTATGAGCATCTTCAGGTAAAAGGACTTATGACAATTGCACCATTTGTAGCAAATCCTGAAGAAAACAGAGAAGTTTTTCAAAAATTAAAGAAATTAAGTGTTGACATTGCGGCCAAAAACATTAATAATGTTAATATGAGCGTCCTGAGTATGGGAATGACAAATGATTATCAGGTCGCAGTTGAGGAAGGGGCCACTATGGTGCGCGTGGGAACGGGTATCTTTGGCGAAAGAGATTACTCAATAAAAGAAGATTAAAATAAGATTGGAGATTAAAATGGGCGTTTTAGATAAATTTTTAGATGCCATCAAATTAAACGATGATTACGATGATGATGGATTCTTAGATGATGATCTGTTAGATGAGGAAGAAGATGATGACTTTCTCGATGACGATTTCGATGAGAAACCAAAGAAGAAATTTTTTGATAAATTCTCTAAGAAAAAAGAATCCGACGATAATGATGACTTCGATGATGTAGAAGAGAAAGCAGTAAAGACAGCTCCTAAACAGGCATCTGCTCCAAAACAGACCGCTTCGGCTCCGTCTAAGGTTACGGTCAAACAGGAACGCGCCGAACGCCAGACACGTCCTGCAGCATCTTCCAAGATTACTCCAATGAGAAGCAGCCGCAAATCAAATCAGGGCCCAAACATGGAAGTCTGTGTGATCAAACCTTCTTCTATGGAAGATACGCGTGAGATTGCTGACACTTTAGTAGATAATTCTACTGTTATTTTGAATCTGGAGGGAATTGATGTGGAACTGGCACAGAGAATCATCGATTTCACGTCCGGTGCATGCTATTCTTTAGGCGGCAGCCTTCAGAAAGTATCCAGCTATATCTTTGTACTTGGACCGTACAATGTAGATATTACCGGTGACCTTCAGAATATTCTGGGAGGCTCTGCTCCGTCTGTAAGAGCAGGATATTGATCCAGGATGGAAAAAGACGAATTTTTTCTTAAGAGAATCCGGGAATTGGCAAATCTCTCCTGGCAGAGAGATATCGTTACATTTTCGGATTTTCTTAATTTAAATGAACAGAATATAGTCAGTAGCCTGAAACATCAGTTTCCCCAGATTGTTATGGAGACGTCCGGAGGCTATGAGAATGCGGAGCGTCAGATGGTTGCATTTCATCCTGATGCTCTTGCTTTTACATGGGAATATCCCATCGACTGTCTGAGGATTGAACCAAAGGCTCTTAAATTCTCTGAAGAGCTTTCTCATCGTGATTATCTCGGTGCACTTCTCAATCTTGGAGTAGACAGACATGTGATCGGTGATATTGTTGTTCAGAAAAAAGCTGCCTGGTTTTTCTGCCAGAACAAAATGACGGAATTCTTTCTTGAAAATCTGTGCCGGGTCCGTCATACCAATATTCTGATCACAAAAGTGGAGGATTCTGATGAATTTCCACGCCCTGTCCTTGAATCTGTCAGCGGTACCTGCGCTTCGGTACGTCTGGATTCATTGATCTCGCTTGCTTTTAAGACATCCAGAAGCAGTATGGTATCTTATATTGAAGGCGGGCAGGTTTTTGTCAACGGAAAACTGATCACCAGCAACGGATATGAGCCGAAAGATGGTGACATTATATCTGTACGTGGGAAAGGACGGTTCATTTTTGACGGTGTTTCTCACCAGACAAAAAAGGACGCTGCAGTGTGCGTATTATGCGCTATGTATAAATTTTGTAATAAAAGGAGAACAGGAAAATGGCAGAACAGAAATTACTTGTAAAACGGGAAGGAGATTTCCATTATCCTATTTATTTTAAAAATGACTTTCAGGATCTTGCCGGTGCGATCAGAGAAGAAGGACTTGAAAACCGGAAAATCTGTATTGTGACAGACAGTCATGTTGCACCTCTTTATCATGAGGCAGTTAAATCAGCTCTTCAGGAAATTTCCTCTGAAATATTCTCTTTTGTATTTGAAGCTGGTGAAAAGAACAAAAACCTGAATACAGTACAGGAATTATATAAAACTTTGATTGAGAATGAAATAGACAGAAAAGGTCTGCTGGTTGCGCTGGGCGGCGGTGTTGTAGGTGATCTGACAGGTTTCGGAGCTTCCACTTACCTGAGAGGGATTGATTTTATCCAGGTTCCTACTACGCTTCTGGCACAGGTTGACAGCAGCGTAGGAGGTAAAACAGGTGTTGACTTCCTTCAGTACAAAAACATGGTAGGAGCTTTCCATCAGCCCCGCCTTGTATATATGAATATGAGTACCCTGAAGTCTCTTCCGAATCGGGAATTCACCTGTGGAATGGGTGAAATTCTTAAGACAGGACTGATCTGCGATGAAGAGTTCTTCCGTTTTGTATGTAAGAATCAGCCTGAGATCAGTAAATTGGATCTGAGTATGCTTTCCAGAATGATCCGCAGATGCTGCGAGATCAAGGCAGGTGTGGTAGAGCGTGATCCGAAGGAGCAGGGAGAACGTGCACTTTTAAATCTTGGTCACACAGTCGGACATGCAGTCGAAAAAATGAAAAACTTTCAGCTGCTTCATGGACAGTGTGTTGGAGTCGGTCTGATCGCTGCCGCTTATCTTTCCATGCAGAGAGGATTATTAACAGAAGAAGAATACGAAGAGATCAGAAAAGGGTGCCATTCTTATAATCTTCCTCTTTCTGTTGATTCACTGAATGCCGGGGATGTCCTGGCAGCAACAAAAAAAGACAAAAAAATGGAAGCCGGTCATATTAAATTTATCCTTATGGACGGGATTGGTAAAAGTTTTATAGACAAAACTGTCACAGATGAGGAACTGCTCCAGGCAATCCGGGAGATTCTGATATGACAGCTGTTTCCTCCGTATCTTCATGTATGCACTGGATTAGAGGCTGTATTATTATCCTTTTGCTGACAATCCTGGATCAGGGAAGTAAATCTCTTGTTCTGGCACAACTGAAAGATCAGCCTGATATCTCTCTCATTCCAGGAGTTCTTCAATTACGGTATCTCGAAAATCGTGGAATGGCCTTTGGATTGTTTGAAGGTAAAATTCCGGTGTTTGTGATTTTGTGCCTTTTGTTTTTTGGTGTATTTATCTATGTATATGCCAGAATCCCGAAAAACAGATATTATCTGCCGCTGTCAGTAACTGCACTGGTAATGGTTTCCGGTGCTCTTGGAAATTTTATTGACAGAGTATGCAGAGGCTATGTTGTGGATTTTATCTATTTTTCACTGATTGATTTTCCGGTATTTAATATAGCTGATATGTATGTGGTATGCAGTGGCATATTACTTGTTATGCTGGTGTGTTTCAGATACAAAAATGATGAAGATTATGACTTCTTAAGAATAAAAAAGGATTAGTATTATGGAAATTCTTAATTATCAGGTTTCTGACGGTCAGTCCGGTATCCGGATTGACCGCTATCTTTCTGAAATGAACGAAGAACTGTCACGTTCTTATATTCAAAAGCTGCTTAAAGAGCAGAAAATAACCGTCAATGGTTCTACTGTAAAAGCCAACTACAAAGTTCAGGAAGGAGATGAAATCTCCGTAGCAGTTCCTGACATAAAAGAGCCGGATATACTTCCGGAAGATATCCTCTGGATATTCTTTATGAAGATGATGATGTACTTATTGTAAATAAACCAAAGGGGATGGTGGTTCATCCCAGTGCCGGACATACTTCCGGAACATTGGTAAATGCTATTATGTTTCACTGTAAGGACAATCTGTCGGGAATCAATGGTGTTCTGCGTCCTGGTATTGTCCACAGAATCGATAAGGATACCACAGGTGCACTTCTTGTATGCAAGAATGATAATGCACACCGCAACCTGGCAGAACAGTTAAAAGAGCATTCTATCAGGCGTAGATACCGGGCAATCGTAGCAGGAGTACTGAAAGAAGACGAAGGGACGATCGAAGGTCCCATCGGGCGCCATCCGATTGACCGCAAAAAGATGGCTGTCAACTATAAAAACGGCAAGGATGCTGTCACACATTATAAAGTTCTGGAACGTTTCAAAAATGCCACTTATGTGGAATGCCGTCTGGAAACAGGCAGAACGCATCAGATTCGTGTGCATATGACAAGTATCGGTCATCCACTTCTGGGTGATGAAGTGTACGGTTCCGGTAAGAATCCTTATCATCTGCAGGGGCAGACGCTTCATGCAATGATTCTTGGCTTTGTTCATCCATCAACGGGCGAATATATGGAGTTTACAGCTCCTTTACCTGAATATTTCGTTAAATTATTAGAAAAATTACGAAAGTAGTTTGCATTTTTTTGGAAATATTGTATAATATGTCTATCGAATATGTAACAGAAGGGAGTGCAGACTATGAATAGTACGAGTTCAATTATTACAATTGGTCGTGAGTACGGCAGTGGAGGAAGACAGATAGGTCAGGAAGTTGCCAAATATTTTGGTATTAAATGTTATGATAAAGAACTTCTCGAACACGCAGCAAATGAAAGCGGTATCTGCAAAGAACTTTTTGAGAATCATGATGAAAGACCAACTAACAGCTTTTTATATTCTCTGGTTATGGATACCTACTCATTTGGTTATTCTTCTTCAGGATTTACAGATATGCCTATGAACACAAAGTATTTCTTGCACAGTTTGACGCAATCAAGAAACTGGCCTCCGAAGGTCCATGCGTTATGGTCGGAAGATGTGCAGATTATGCGTTGTCAGAGTATAAAGACTGTTTCAGTGTATTTGTACATGCAGATACAGACTGGAGGATTAACCGTCTTTCACAGAAACATAATAAAACTGCAAAAGAAGCAAAAGACATGATCAATAAGACAGACAAGAGCCGTTCCAGTTACTATAATTACTACACCAATAAGAAATGGGGTGCTGCTTCAAGCTACAATCTCTGCGTAGACAGCAGCAAACTTGGAATTGATGGTGCAGCAAAAGCAATCATTCAGGCAATTGAGATTTTTGATTCCATAAAAAATAAATAGGATTATATTTTTACAGATACTTTACCACATCCTTGGTAAAGTATCTGTTTTTGGATGAATTTATAACAGTCTTTTCAATTCATTCCAGATTGCCTGCGGCAATGGAATTTTGGCTTGTATGCTCGGGATAGTGGTGTATGAACAGTAACAAGACTGCTATAATTTTTTTAATATATATTAATTTTCATGACATTTGTTGAAATATATGCTATAATCATACCATGTTAAAAAGGAGGACATTATGAAATTTCGTTGGGACAACCGATATTTACACTGGGGTGTAACCGCTTTTCTGGTAATTGCCGCCAGTATGCTGTTTTATTATGGCATATTTCACATGAAAACCCTGATTGTGGGAATCAAAACTTTTCTGGGAATTATGGCGCCTATTATCTATGGTGTAATCCTTGCTTATATTCTCAGTCCGCTGATCAATCTCTTTGAGCAGAAGCTGATCTATCCGCAGCTGGAAAAGCATAATATTAAGTTACAGAAAAAAGGAAAACGGGCTATTCGATGGGGATGTGTCCTTTTTTCCATGTTCCTGTTCTGGATTATCATTTACGCATTACTGATGATGGTGCTTCCTCAGTTGATCCGAAGTATCATGAGTATTATTTACAGTTTTCCGTACTATATAAAAGTTATTGAAAAGTGGCTCAATTCATTTGTTGAGCATGGATGGAAACTGAATCCTGAAATGCTCGATATGATCAACCAGTACTCTGCAAAAGCACAGGAATATCTTACTACCGATATTCTTCCGCAGATGCAGGATATGCTCAAAAATGTTTCAGCAGGTATTTTTGATATCCTGATCTTTATGAAGAATTTTCTAATCGGTGCCATTGTAGCTTTGTATGTACTTGCAGACAAAGAGAAATTTGTTGCCAAAAGCAAAATGATGGTATATGCTATATTGCCTCATAAATGGGCAAATATGCTTATACGCGTTATGCGTTTTACAGACAAGACTTTTGGTGGTTTCATATACGGAAAACTTCTGGATTCTGCTATTATTGGAATTTTGTGTTATTTTGGAATGTTGCTTTTGGATTTGCCGTATCCAATTCTTATCAGTGTAATTATCGGTGTGACAAATGTCATTCCGTTTTTTGGTCCTTACATCGGAGCCATTCCATGTATTTTGCTTATTTTAGTAGTAGATCCCATAAAAGGTCTGTATTTTGCAATTTTTATCCTGCTTCTTCAGCAGTTTGATGGAAATATCCTTGGTCCGAAAATTCTCGGAGACTCTACCGGACTTTCCAGTTTTATGGTTATTGTTGCCATCATGATCGGGGGCGGTCTCTTTGGGGTTCCGGGAATGATTGCAGGAGTTCCTGTATTTGCCGTACTTTATGCTCTGATCTGGAGACTGATCAATCATTCTCTTAATGACAAAAAAAATGCCGGCAGAAGAGGAGACATATATAAATATTGACTGTCTGGATGAACAGACAGGTGAAGTACTTCCTCTTTGCAAGGAAGAAAAACACAAGGTTTCACCGGAAGAACTGGAAGCGAGAAAAAATAATTTCTTTATGAAAATATGGAATCCGCTTTCCGGACTGGTCATAACCATATGGAAATATCTCCTGCGGATTTTAAACATAATATGGGGATATATCAAAAAAGCAGGGATTTTCCTGAAGAACAGATATGTTGAATTAAAGAATAAACGAGAGAAAAATAAGTAAACCTTCACAGTTACAAAAAAACACACACAGGAGTTACTATGAAGAAAAAAAAGTTATATTTGACAGCTTTTCTTTTGGTTCTGGCACTGGCTCTGCAGGGTGGAATCTTTTCCGGTTTCTCTGTACCGGTTCAGGCTGCAGCAACTTCCAAAAAGCAGACAGGATTTGTGAAAAAAAACGGAAGCTGGTACTATTACGATAAGAACGGAAAAAAAGCTACCGGCTGGTACAAAAGTGCTGCAGGAAATCAGTACTATTTCGGAAAGACCGGTGCAGCCAAAGCCGGAATTCTGACCATCAGTGGAAAAAAGTACTGTTTTAATGAAAAAGGTAAAATGCTTACTACCTGGCAGACAGTAAATGGAAAAACGTATTTCTTTGATGAAAAAAAAGGATATATGCATACCGGATGGGTAACTACAGCTGCAGGGAATAAATACTATTTCTGGAATGACGGGGTGATACGATCCGGTTTCCATAAAGTAAATAATGTATATTACTGCTTTAATGAAAAAGGAAAAATGTATAAAAACTGTTTTCGCAAAAGCGGGAATTCCACCTATTATCTTCAGGCCAATGGCACTATGGCAAAAGGGCGTCTGAAAGTAAAGGGAAGCTGGTATTCCTTTAACAGAAATACCGGTCAGCTGGTCAGAAGCGGATGGTATAAAGAAACAGACGGTTCTTATTATTATGCAGCTTCAAATGGTAAACTTGTCAAAGGCTTCTATAAACCGGATTCCTATTATCGGTATTTCAGGAAATCAGATTGTAAACTGGTTACGGGATGGCAGACGATCAACGGACACAAGTATTATTTTAAGAAAACTAATGGAATCCGTTACGATGATATTATCCTGAAATCGTCATCTGGGAAAAGATATTATTTTGAGTCTGACGGAAAACTTGCCAGCAGTAAGTGGATCACGAAAAAAAGTGCTCATTATTATGCGAAATCAGATGGGGTGCTGGCCTCTGGATGGCTGACAGTAGACGGAAAGAAATATTATATGAATCCTTCTACATGTGAACGTGAAAGTGGGTGGGTTACTGTAGATGGAGAGAAGTATTACCTGAGTTCCTCTACAGGTGCTCTGGTTACAAATCAGTGGATTGATGATAATCATTATGTTGGAGAAGATGGTTCTCTTATTCCTGACTATCAGAACGGAGTTTCTTTCCGGTGGCCTTTAAGCTCCGGTTATTCCTATATCAGCAGTTATTTTGGAAACAGGGAATCTCCGGGAGGAGTCGGTTCTACCAATCATAAAGGAATTGACATTCCTGCTCCTACAGGAACACCGATTTATGCGGCAGCATCAGGAACCATTGTTGCCATGCTTTCACCGGCAGCGTCAGGCGGTGCCGGATATTATACCAAGATCAATCATGATGGAAAGGGACTTATCACAGAATATATGCACCAGTCTAAATTTAACCCAAATCTGAGTGTAGGAGATAAGGTCAAAAAAGGTGATATTATCGGATATGTAGGAAGCACCGGGAACAGCACCGGGCCTCATCTTCATTTTGGGGTTATGGTTAATGGGGTAAATCAGAATCCTCTGAATTATGTGAAGAGACCGTCATAATTAACCGGTTTCAGCTAGAGCGTGTCTGAAAAATCATTCCCGCAATCTGCACGCTCTACTACATCGTTTCGCAGACAAGCGAGTGGTATAGTTATTTTCATTTTATAAATATATAAAAAAGGATATATGGTATATGAAGGAAGAATCAGAAAAAACATACACTTATTACAGAAAAGCGCAATATCATGAAACAGACCAGATGGCATTATCCATCACTCTAATTATGTAAAATGGATGGAAGAGGCCAGGATTGGATATATGAGCCGGATGGGTTTCAGCTATAAGAAAGTAGAAGAGTTGGGAGTGATCTCCCTGTTGTGGAAATTTCAGTTGCATATAGAAAGCAAGTTTTCTTCGATGATGAAATCCGGATCCGCGTTGGCATTAAGCAGTATAATGGAATTTCTCTGGAATTTAATTATGAATTTTTTAATGCGAGCAGAAATGAAATCTGCACAACCGCTTATTCCAGACATTGTTTTCTAAAAGATGGGAAACTGATCGCTCTCAAAAAAGAGCTTCCGGAATTGAATCGCATTATTACAGATTGTCTGTAAAACTATAGTTTTCCGGGAAAACGAAAAGTGAAGGTATTTATTTGATAAATACAAACAATTAGCACGCAAAAATAAATCCGGAAACAATAAATGGATGTACTGGTTGGCAACAATAAGATAACATAAAAACATACGAAAGTAGTATGTTTTATGTTATCTACATCTATACGACAAACGCGAGTTTTTCATATAGATGTAGACTGCAGCTGTCTTTGCGCTGTAATCGTTTATTGACAAAGGCATTTTCTCTGCAATTATTAATCATTATCAATTTTGATGATTTATATGTCTTAAATATTCTCAACAATATTCTTAACATTAAGAAGTTATAAAATAATTTTTTTTAAGGAGATTTTTTATGGATAAATATATTGATTATTATAATGATAGCAAGAAGTCACTTACCATGAACAGACCGATATTTCAAATATTTTGAAGCTTCGAGCTGTTTTGAAAACACTGCCTGATTTCTGCAAGGATTATTTTCGTGCTATGGATCCGCTTACTACTACCAAAACACGAATTTCCTATGCGTATGATATCCGAATCTTTTTTCAGTTTCTCCTGGATGAAAATCCTGCCTTTAAGGACTATTCCATGAAAGATTTTACCGTTGATGTTCTGGATCAGCTTAAAGCTATAGATATCGAGGAATATCAGGAATATCTTAAAGTATATAAAAATGGTGATAAAACAGAAACCAATGGTGAACGTGGCCTGAAAGAAAAATTTCTGCATTGAGAAGTTTTTATGCATATTATTATAAACATGAATTTATCCAGACGAACCCAACTGTTCTTGTAGATGTTCCGAAAACTCATGAAAAAATATTATACGTCTTGATGCTGATGAAGTTGCCATGTTATTGGAGCATATAGAGCACTGCGGTGATGAGCTTACCGGACAGAAACGTGTTTATTATGAAAAAACCAAGGAGCGTGATCTTGCCATCGTTACTCTCCTGCTTGGTACCGGGATTCGTGTATCTGAATGTGTAGGACTTGATGTTGAAGATGTTGATTTTAAAAATAATGGGATTAAAGTCACCCGAAAAGGTGGAAATGAAATGGTTGTATATTTTGGACATGAGGTAGAAAAAGCTTTGAAAAAGTACTTGGAAGTTCGTAAGAATATCGTTCCTGTAGCAGGGCATGAACACGCTCTCTTCTACTCTACCCAGCGAAAAAGGATTGGCATCCAGGCTGTTGAAAATCTGGTAAAAAAATACGCAGGTGCCATTACGACCACAAAAAAAATCACACCACACAAGCTTCGCAGTACTTACGGTACTACTTTGTATCAGGAAACAGGCGATATTTACCTTGTAGCCGATGTATTAGGTCACAGAGATGTAAACACCACAAAGAAACATTATGCAGCTATGGATGATGCAAGACGTCGTAAGGCGGCCACAGCGGTGCATTTACGCGAAGATTAAAAACATAAAAAGATAAGTATGAAAAATGACAGATATGTCTCTGGAGTTTTGTATAAACTTTAAATAACAGACATAAGACATATCTGTCACATACTTGATTCTGTTTGGATTATGATATGTTTTTCAGAATTCTATTTACTAACTGTTAAAGCTATTTTTATTTATCAAAATCAGTTTCAAATACGCCTTCCGGAGTACGTATTGTCAGTAACCCAAGATTGAATTCATCATCCATTACAGTAATATGATATTCAAAAATAACATC
>ENA-OQCS01000218-OQCS01000218.1-human-gut-metagenome-genome-assembly--contig:-NODE-218-length-30980-cov-3.648883_pt1 | contig 30980 bp, 50 predicted proteins | sample MGYA00242757_ERZ504575 | MGnify/ENA primary metagenome ERZ504575 (study PRJEB26092, sample SAMD00036297) | human gut metagenome | host: Homo sapiens | study: EMG produced TPA metagenomics assembly of... | reverse complement strand
ATCGTTTCAGGTCAGATCAATGAGGCGATGAATGAATATAACCGGAAAAAGAAAGAGGAAAAATAAATTATGAAGCGTTGCTTGCTCCCCTTGCGGAACTGGCGGATTATGAAGAAATCCGGAAAACAGAACAAAAGAAAACGGAATGATACAGATCTCGGAACGAAAAATATATGGAGTTCAGCATTAAACGCTGCGGCTCGATTACGAACTTTTTGCATTTTGATATTGAACCGGGCCAGCAGATAGCAGTGCGCGGACCTTACGGCAATCATTTCCCTGTTGAGGATAAATTGAAGGGCAAGGATTTACTGTTTATTGCCGGTGGTATCGGTTTGGCGCCGCTGCGCAGTGTAATCAATTATATGCTGGACAAGCGTGAGGCTTACGGCAGCATTGATGTTGTTTACGGCGCACGCAGCAAGGAAGATTTTGTGCGTTATGACGAGCTGACGAATGTGTGGCCGGTGCAAAAGGATACGCGTGTGCATCTGACGATTGACCGTGCGCAGGAGGGCTGGACGGGCAATGTCGGCTTTGTGCCTAATTTCCTGAGGACCTGAAGTTTACGCCGGATAAGACGGTGCTGCTGTGCGGTCCGCCGATTATGATTAAGCTGTGCCTGGCGGCGTTGATTGAGATGGGCTTTGAGAAGAAGCAGGTTTATACGACGCTGGAGCTGCGCATGAAGTGCGGCGTTGGTAAGTGCGGTCGCTGTAATATCGGCAAGAAGTACGTGTGCAAGGATGGGCCGGTGTTTACCTGCGACGAGCTGGATGAGATGCCGGACGAATATTGATTATATTTTGCGTCGCCATAAATATATCGTTCCAGTCAGGAGCAATTTTCCTATGCCTTAGGGCATAACGCAAATTTCGTGCGGAAGCAAGACGGAACTTCGGTAAAATTTGTCATATAGTAACAGTAAGTTACGTACCTTGTTCCTGTGCTTCCAAGCACTCATTTGCTAAAATTGCTATTCCTTACACGATATATTGATGGCTCGTAACGAAGCTGTTTCGTTTATAGCAGATTTTAGCTTTGAGATTCTGAAATACGTTTTGGAGAAGAAAATATAAGGAGCAAAAATATGGAAGAAATGGTAACTGTTTACCTGCTGGGCAAAAAGTACAGTGTCCCGGCAACCCTGACCATTATGGATGCCATGGAATATGCAGGCTTTAAGCTGGTGCGCGGCTGCGGCTGCCGCAGCGGCTTTTGCGGAGCCTGCGCAGTAATTTATCGTTTAAAGGGCAGCACGGAGCTGAAGGTTGTGCTTTCCTGCCAGACGAAGGTTGAGGAAGGCATGTGCGTTGGCAAGATTGATTCCTTCCCGATTAACAAGCGCACCTTTAATATCGAAGAGATTAAGGCAAGCGATAATATTGTCGGTCAGCTGTATCCGGAAATCTTCAGCTGCATCGGCTGCAATGCCTGCACTAAGGGCTGTCCGCAGGCCTGAATGTTATGCAGTATATTGCTTACGCTCAGCGCGGCGAATATGAGAAGGCAGCACATGCTTCCTTTGACTGCGTTGGCTGCAATATCTGTGCATCCCGCTGTCCGGCGCAAATCAGCCACAGCGCTGTCGGCCTGCTGTGCCGTCGCCTGACGGGCAAATATATTGCGCCGAAGTGCGAGCATCTGGCTCAACGTGTTGCCGAAATTGAAAACGGCGATTATGTAACGCTGTTGGAAAAGCTCAAAAATATGCCTTTGGACGAAATCAAAGACCTGTATAACAAGCGTGAGATTGAAAAATAAGGAGGTGCGGCAAGGTGAGTGCATTTACTGAAGATATGTTAAAATCTATGGCTAAGGTTGAAGCTACCCGTGCCCAACGTCTGCACGCTTCTATCGAACGCTTTACGGCAGAGGAGAAGGACGAGCTGCTGAAGGAGTTCCATCCGGACTACAGCTCCAAGGCTTCAAGGTGCTGGAGGTTGGTCCTAACAAGGGCCAGAAGGTGCCGGTAGAATTGGCACAGCTGCTGGAGGCAAAAGCCGCCTGCAGGATGTAGAGCTTGATTTGGAAAAAGTGGACTATGATGTTGATGTGCTGGTTATCGGTGGCGGCGGTGCCGGTGCTTCCGCTGCGTTGGAAGCACATAACGGCGGTGCTAACGTCCTCGTAGTAACAAAGCTGCGTATGGGCGATGCCAACACGATGATGGCCGAGGGCGGTATTCAGGCTGCGGATAAGGGCAACGATTCTCCGGCGCAGCATTATCTGGATGCTTTTGGCGGCGGTCACTACAAAAATATTCCCGAGCTGTTGGAAGAGCTGGTAACCAACGGACCTTTGGCGATTGACTGGCTGAGCAAGCTGGGCGTTATGTTCGACAAGGAGCAGGACGGCACTATGGTAACGACGCATGGCGGCGGCACGAGCCGTAAGCGTATGCATGCCTGCGCCGATTACACCGGTGCGGAGATCATGCGCGTGCTGCGTGACGAAGTGCAGAACCGCGGTATTCCGGTGCTGGAGTTTTCACCCGCAGTCGAGCTGCTGCTTGACGAGGAGGGCAAAACTGCCGGTGCGGTGCTGTGGGATTTTGATGCGCAGGAGTACAAGGTTGTACGTGCTAAATGCGTAATCATGGCAACCGGTGGTGCAGGACGATTGCATTATCAGGGCTTCCCGACTTCTAACCATTATGGTGCGACTGCGACGGCCTTGTTATGGCATACCGTGCTGGTGCGCCGCTGATTTATGCTGACGCAATTCAGTATCATCCGACGGGTGTTGCTTATCCGGCGCAGATTTACGGTGCGCTGGTTACCGAAAAGGTGCGCTCGATTGGTGCGCAGCTGGTAAACAGCGAGGGCGAAATCTTTATGCATCCGCTGGAAACCCGTGATGTGGCGGCTGCGTCTATCATTCGCGAGTGTACTGCCCGCGGCAAGGGCGTGAAGGCGCTCGATGGCGTGGCGCTGTGGCTCGATACGCCGCTGATTGAAATGCTGCATGGTGAAGGCACGATTGCCAAACGCATTCCGGGTATGCTGCGTATGTATGCTAAGTTTGGCATTGACCTGCGCAAGGAACCGATTTTGATTTATCCGACGCTGCATTACCAAAACGGCGGTATCCTGATTGATAAGGATGCGGAAACAAAGCTGCCGGGCCTGTTTGTTGCCGGTGAAGCTGTTGGCGGCATTCACGGCACCAATCGTCTGATGGGCAACAGCCTGCTGGATATCATCGTCTTTGGCCGCATTGCCGGTACTAAGGCTGCCGAAGCAGCGAAGTCTGTTAAGCTGGGCAAGCTGAGTCTCACTCCTCGATAAAAGCCGGCACTCGGTTAGTCCTGCGCATCTTGAAATCGCCAGTCTCGTGGGAGACGTAGAGAATGCCGTCCATCCCGTCTCGTGATGCATACGACAGGTGAACTGAACCGCAATCCGATCCATCATTGTCGAGAAGATCGAACGAATTCGGGTCGCTCGTTGCGGCCAAACGACCACTCAGACAAGAGCCATCGTCATTACAGATTTGCCATTCCATGTCTTCGCCTGCAAGAATCGCCATAGACGGCCTGGTCGCGCCATCGTTGACATACATCCCGTCTATGCCAAAACCGTTTTCAGCGCCATCGATGAACGACTGCTCGGACCTATACCTCGCAAATGATGCACATAGCACCATTGCAAGACAAAGTGCAGAGCCAACAATAACGATCTTTACGTAGCTCTTGGCCGTCATGCCATCCCTCTTTTCGCTTGCCTAAAGAAATGCGGAAGAAGCTGTTAGTCGCGGCTTGTTTGTAGGCCCTTCTGCCCCGGTTCGGTTACTAAGGTTACTTGAGGGATCCTATAAATGATTGTTACCCATATACGTAATATGAATTTCGGACATGTCGAAATCAATCAATGGTTGCGGGAGTTTCCGACCTTAGTGAAATGCCACCCTATACCCACAGAATCAGTCTGGCTGACATGTGCCAATGGCCGCTAACGGCACTTGGTCGGCAACGGTCTTAGCCCATCGGCCACAACAGTGTCTCCTTCTGTCGCGCCGAGGGCCAGACACACAGCGGTGGCGCCGTGCCGCGGCAGCTGGACGACCGCGCGTCGACCGTGGCGATTGCACTCGCGACGACACACCTCGCCAGTTTGCCTCGCCCTATTGGCCCCAGCGCGTTGCAGTTCAATCAGCTGTTACAATTACCCACCCACAAAAAGCCCATCTAGCAGGTGCTTTGCTGTTATAGAGTCCTGGAAAGAAAGGGCCAAACCGAAGTGTCTGGCCGGACGCCAATTGTCTGGGAACTGCTTCGGATTCGACCCTCTTTTACTTTCGCCCACTCGGTGGACTTCGGGTTTAATGCTTAGGGGCAGGGATTTAACAAAGTGAAATTTTAATGAAAAGAAACCCAGCTGCCACAATTGCCATGGTGAGGGCTCGAATTGGCCATATAGATCTAAAATAGTCACGATACCTTCTCTTTTGCTGGAACGATATATCTATACAAGGTTGTGAGCGGAAAACAAAAATACGTCGATTGCTATCCGACAAACGGGTCTGGAATTGCATTCTCCGGCATTTCGGGGAGATTGATACACATGTACGAAAGGGAAACTATGTGGTGCGTTGGGTTGGAGCTGCTGCAGGCCCGATATGGATTGCGGTCTTGCGCCCCGATGTCCAAATAGGTTTCTCTCTCTAGACGGGAAGTTGCTCATGGACGCCATATATGACGGAGATGACTGGGTCGATCATTATACTTGGCGCCTGGTCGGCTCGGATGACAATGGGGATGTGGTGTTTGATGGACTATGTCCAAAGCATCTCCATCCTTTTGTCTCGTCGTTAATTGAGAGTTCCGCTCGTGTTGCCCCCTACAGCTCGGCATCGCTTCATGATACGGACGTTTTGAAGACCATAAGGGAGTCAATTGCCGAGGGCACGATGAGCGGCCCGCTGTTTTCTCGGCTTGTGGGGCTAGATGAGATTGGCTCGAAACGACTGCTTGCGGGCGAAAAGGTGGAACTCACTTATCGGTCGATGATTTCAATCCTGCGGCTAGCCGATGTTCTTCGCAAATAAATGAGGCTTCCATGGCCATGTGGCAGCTTGTCTCACCGATGGGTGGGAGCCGAGTACTTTTCGGACGATTTGCTTGGCCTCGGCGTAGTCTTGGACGGGATCTGCCGGATCATCGAAATCCTCGACGAGATATTTCAAAGCGGCACCTTCTTAAACGGCGAACGTGACAGCGGTCCTCCCTGAATTCTATAAAATCACGGCCTGACTTGGGCGGCGAATTGGCGGAGCTCGTCATCGTCCATATCGTCGAAGTGCGGCAACTACGCCAGCGCGGCCTCTGCTCCATCAGGTACCTACCGCTCGGAGACCTGCGAATCGTCTGCAAGATGTCCTCGGGGGCGAGGGCTGGGAAATCCATGCCCTCGGGAGCGGCCAAAGAGATGGATTCACCTGCCCCTCCCATGTGTTGGGACCTCATTCAGGGCATCGGCTGCATCCGGCCTTTCGCATTCGCCGCCCGGCCCTCCGGTCCCGCCCGGCTCTCCGGTCCCGCCCGGCCGACGGGTTTCCCATCTACGGCAAAACGATCGCACTTATATATATGTATTCCCGGATTGGGAATATGTTTCAGCCCACGCGAGCAAAGCCTCGGCGTACTCCGTGGTATCTCCGCTGCGCGGCTTTGCACCCTGCAATGCCGCGCAGCGGAGATACCACCTGAGACGGATGTCGATGCATCGAACCCGAGACCGGGCGCTGCGGCGGGAAGCCTCTCGCACGGACAATCTGCTCGATCTTGCTGCACCCGTCTTAAAAGGTTAGACAAACTTTTAATCGTACGACATCCGTCGAACAGTCGGGGGTACACACCACTACAGAAGGCCCACGGAACGGGGGGCGAGATGGTCGGCGACGGGTTCAAGCGCTCTCCGGCCCACGCTCCGCCAGGGAGGCGTCGGGAGGGAGGCCGTAATGGGTGAGAAGGACGAGCGGCCGGAGCGGGTGTTCCCCGGCAGGACAGACCCGTGGTTCATAGCGGCCATGGTGATTGTGGCGGGCGGTTTATCCGCGGCGTGTATCGCGTGTTTCCTGAGCTCGAGTCCCGCGCTCCTATGGGGCTGGCTCGCGCTGCTGCCCGTCCCGGCCCTCGTGGCCCTGGCCGCCCTTCCCGTCCGCAGCAACCGCCTCGAGCTCTACGGCGACCGCCTCGTCGTCGTGTACGCTGGGACGCGTTCGGTGATACCCTACGCCCACGTGCGGAGCGTCCGGCGCACCCAGGACGCTCTGGGCGGGGACGGGCCAACTCGCTCGACCGCGTCTACATCGAGGCGCCCTACGACGGCGACGCCATCGTCTCGGTGACCGACAACGATGCCCTCGTGGCGGAGCTGGGGCACAGGTGCGGCCTCGGGCCATACTCCCATTTTTGAGAGAGGTGCCGTCGGGCCCCCCGAAAGCCGTCTGCATTTGCAGGCCTTTATTCGAAATCGGGCGGCGCGGCTGAAAATCCCCGGCCTGAACCGCGGGGCTTCATCTACATTCGCGCAGGCGTATTCACAATCATAAAAAGATAGGCACGGGCATCCGCGTTCGCGGAAACCCGTGCCGCATTTGCGTCACCGAGATGACCGGGTAGAATATATCTGAACGCTATTCCACATTCCCGTACTTGCGCTACGGATTTGGGAAAGCGCATGTCTCAGCCTCTACTCGACACGGTCGCTCGGTCGGATGGCCCCCAGCACTGCCGCGTACTCGGTGGGGTAGAGGCGGCTTATCGTCTGAACGTCGCGGATGAGGACGTTGCGGTCGTCAGGCTCGGAGATGCCGTAGCCGAACGCCTCGAGCGTCTCGATCGCCTCGCGGATCTTCTGCTGGAACATGGGGCCGGGGTCCACCCTCAGGCGAGGTAGCCTCGCCACAGGCTCGGCAACACGCGCAGCATGTTCTGGATCTTGGACATCGGCTCGATGTCGGCGTAGACGTTGAGCGTGACCATGGCGTCCTTGTGCCCGAAGATCGACTGCAGCGCCTTGATGTCGCCGCCGTGGCGGATCCACTGCTTCGCGAAGGTGTGGCGCAGGCCGTGGAACGTGATCAGCTCGTCGTTGGTGCCATGAGGCCGTTGGTCTCCGAGAACGTCTTGAACGCCCTGCGGATGTAACTGGTGGTGGCGAAGGAGCCGTCCGGCCGCGACACGACGTAGCTGTCCGCGAGGTCGCGCAGGCCGAGGGCCGATGCCTCCCGGAGCCTCTGCGAATCGATCTCGTGGATCTCTTTCAGGAAGGGGAGCAGGCCCACCGGGTCGACGGGGATCGTCCTCAAGTCGTGGTTCTTGGTGTCCTTGATGAAGGAGCCCCTGTCCTTGACGTAGGCCACCGAGTGCCTGACCGTGATGAGCCCCGACTCGAAGTCGACGTCACACCAGCGCAGGCCGCAGACCTCGCCGATGCGCATCCCGGTGTGCAGGGCGAGCACGACCGCCCGCCTGAAGGTCGAGTCCGGCATCATCGAGGTCACCGAGTTGAGCTTCGGCACGAGGTCGGAGCGCAGCGCGTTTCTGGGCCTGGCAATGACCTGGGCGCGAGGGCGCGTCGAACGGGTTCCTCCCGATCGTGTCGTTGCTGCGCTTCAGCAGGACGGCGTAGAGCCGCTTGCCGAGCTTGAATGACTTGTTGAGCGTGTCCGGCGCCGTGCCCAGGGCGATCCTGCGCCTCGACCACGCGTTGACGTCGTCGGTCGTCACCTCGTTCACGGGGACCAGACCCAGCTCGTCTCGCTCGATGTGCAGGGCGCTGTAGTGGTAGTCGTCGCGGGTCGTCGGGGTGATCCTGTTCATCTCCAGGCAGAAGTCGATGAACTTCTCGAGCGCCTCGGAAAGCGGCAGCGCGGCGTAGTCATCCCGCTGTTCGGCGGGAAGCCCGCGCCGATAGCGGCCCTCGCCTCCTCGGCCTCGACGAGTTCCAGCTCGACCTCCGACCTGAATTCCGCGAGGACGCGCATCGCCGCCGCCTTTCCCCGCGCGCTCTGCTTCAGGCAGGCACGCGGGTGTTCCTGGTCCTCTGGACCTTCTTCCCGGTCATCTCTCGGCCACCGTCACGACAGCCTGCCATTTGCCCTTGTTCTTCCTCACGCCGCCGGCTCCGCATACGCGTAAGGTTTTATTGCTGCATTTCTCGTTCTGCATGTCTGCTCCTAAATCCGCAGTTGATTAGAAACAGGCGGGCCCACCTGCGGGAACCCGGAGAGGCGACGATTCGGGGCTCCTACCCCCGTTGATTAAATCATCGGCTGCACCGCGCTCCTCGAAGCCGAAAATATGCTATCTGGACAGACCGCGCTGAGCTGGTAAAATATGCAAATGCGGAAATGCGCTACTTGCGCTATCTGCGCGTGTTTTAACAAAATAGCACAGGTCAGGGTCATTCTGACCTCGCTGGGGGTCAAGGGGTCGCTGGTTCGAATCCAGTCGTCCCGACCAGAAGTTTGCAGGTCAGGCACCTAGTGCCTGACCTTTTTTGTTTTAATCACCATGATTATTTTGCTTAAAGCAACAACGTTCCCGCTCGATGTAATCACCGAATCAAAACGTGTACATCAGCCACCAAAATCGACATTTTTCGACATGTTTGGAGGCTGATGTACACGAATGCGAAATCCCCGCCGCCTAAAAGCGCCCTCCACATGTCTGGACTCTCTATGCTTACGCTGGATAGACATCGCCGGAACGGGTATAGTATCGAAAATTTTGTCGTTAACCAGCGGGGGAGTCCTGTGGGCATCAAAAAGAAGATCAAAAAGGAGCTTATCGGCACTTCCGATTACCCGTCGAATAAGATCTTTACGATCTCCAATTTCATCACCTTTACGCGCCTGATCCTCACCCTGGTATTTCTGTACCTGTTTGTGACGGACAACAACCGCGTCATCGCCATCGTTATCTACGCCGTTGCCGCCTCCACCGACTGGATGGACGGTCAGATCGCTCGCATGACTAAGACGGTCTCATGGCTCGGCAAGGTCATGGATCCCATTTGCGACCGTGCGCTGCTGTTCACCGGCGTCTTGGGGCTGGTGGTCCGCGGAGAGCTGCCCATCTGGGTCTGCGTGCTCATTATTGGCCGCGACATCTATCTGGGCATCGGCACGCTTATCGTGCGCCATTATCACCGTCGCCCCATCGATGTTGTCTTCCCCGGAAAGATTGCCACAGCGCTGCTCATGACCGGCTTCTCGCTCATGCTGCTCGGGTTCCCCGTTATTGACGGCCTGCATCTTTTACCTTCAGCCCTTACGGCCTTCCCGGGCCTCAACGGAAGCTCGATGCCCCTCGGCATCTTCTTTGTGTACGGCGGCGTGATCTTCTCCATGCTCACCGCTGTCATCTACTCCATTAAGGGCGGAGCGGCCATTAAACAGGCTCTCACGCATCCCGAGGACGAGGACATCGACTTTCTGAACCCTGAAATCGAAGACTGATTCGTTGGGGTATGATTACGTACGGTTCATTATTTGCGGCACGTCCGCGATAAGTTAGGGGTTGTCATGGACAACATGGTTAACAATATGCCTCAGAATGATAAGACTGCTGACGCTACCTGCGTATTCCGCGTGCCTTCAAGCGACGTCACCGTTCCCGACCTCATGGCCAACGTGCGCATCACCGCCCCCGTTCTGTCCATCGTCAAGGGTCCGCAGACTGGTGCCGCTTTTGAGCTCGAGGATGACGTGACCACCATTGGCCGCGATCCCGCGAACGGCATCTTCCTCAATGACATGACCGTTTCGCGCAGCCACGCGCGCATTATTCGCGAGGGCCTCGGCGCTCGCATCGAGGACTTGGGCTCGCTCAATGGCACCTGGGTCGACGGTGCCATCGTCAATGCAGCCCCGCTGCACGACGGTTCTTCCGTCCAGATCGGTACGTTTACGCTCATCTACCACGAGAGCACGCCGGAGCGCATCGAAACCGGTGAGTAGGGCATGGCCGAACGCAACTATCTGAGTATCGGCCAAGTCGTCAACCTACTTCGAGGCGCATACCCCGATCTTTCGAACTCAAAAATTAGATTTCTAGAGGATGAGGGCTCATTACCCCTCATCGTACGCCTAAGGGATACCGTCAGTACTCCAAGGAGGACGTTGATCGCCTGGAGGTCATTCTGCACCTGCAGAAGACCCGCTATATGCCACTCAACGTGATTAAGCAGCGCTTGGAAAACGCCACGGACCTGTCAACGCTCGCTTACGAGGTGGGCTTGCTGTCCGATGTTCCGCTCAAGACGGAGCCCAAGGAGACTAAGCAAAAGCTGCATCCTATCGAGACCATTCCCGATATGCTGGGCGTCGAGATTTCGTTTATCCGCTCGCTCGCCGAGAACGACCTCATTCGCATCATCAAGAGTCCGCAAAATCGTGAGCTCGTCGATGGTCGCGATTTCCCGATCATCCGCTACTGCTCCGAGCTGTCACGCTTCCATATCGAGCCGCGCAACCTGCGTCAGTACGTGTCTTCCGCCAACCGCGAGTCCTCGATGTTTGAGCAGGTGCTCGTGAGCATGCTCGGCATGGACACCTCCGATGACGAGCGCGACGCCAAGCTCGAGCGTGCGTTTAAGAAGCTTCACGACCTGACGGAGGGCGTGCACACCGCGCTGCTCAAGAACCGCGTTTTTGAGTCGCTCACGCCGTGGTCGAGGACGCCGACATCGATGCACTCGATGAGGAAATCACTCGCTCCGAGTCAACCAAGGCCAAAAACGAAGAGATAGCGCGCCGGCTTCGCACGAGGATTCCCTCGTAAAGCCGCTCAAGGTCGTCACCCCTTCGCAATCCGGCACCGCCACCGCGGGCAAATAACAGCTGCCGCTTATCCGGCAACCCATTGAAAGGTCATGCAATGTACGACTTCGAATCTCAAATCGTCGACATCCCCGACTATCCCGAGCCCGGAGTCATCTTTAAAGACATCACGCCGCTCTTTGGCAATCCCGAGGCGCTCAAAGCCATGACCGATACCCTCGCCGAGCACTTTGCCGGCATGGGAATCACCAAGGTCGTGGGTCCCGAGGCTCGCGGCTTTATGGTTGGCGTACCGGTGGCTGTAGCCCTTGGCGCCGGCTTTGTTCCCGCACGTAAACCTGGCAAGCTACCGCGCGAGACCGTAAGTCAGAGCTACGAGCTCGAGTACGGCACCGATTCAATTGAGATCCATGCCGACGCTATCAGCTCTAAAGATACCGTGTTGATTCTGGACGACTTGGTCGCGACGGGCGGAACCGTCGAGGCAACAGGTAAACTGGTGCGAGATATGGGCGCAAAGCTTGTCGGTTACGGTTGTATCCTTGAGCTTGCGTTTCTCAACCCGCGCGAGAAGCTCACACCGTCTAATGACGATGTGGAGCTCTTTAGCCTGGTGACGGTGGACTAGCCGTTACCCTTAGTTACTGGAAAGGAAGCTACATGCGCACAGCAAACACGCACAAAAACATGGCACGCTGCGCTGCTACGGCAACCCTCGCTTGTGTTTTGGCTTGGGCCTCGCGGCTCCTGCCTACGCCGATACCGCATCCGACCTTGCCGCTGCTCGTACGAAGCTCGAGCAGATCGGTACCCAAACTCAGCAGATTTACGATGAGCTCGCCACGCAGACGCAGGCGCTCGATCAGACTGCTGGCGAGATCACGCAAAAGCAGCAGGAGATCGCCGATGGTCAGGCCAAGCTCTCGACCTATGTCGCCGGCGAGTACAAAACCGGCGGTCTGAGCCTGCTTCAGGTTCTGACGGGCGTCGATGACCTGAGCGATATGCTCAACCGTCTGTTCTACTACGGCAAAGTTTCCGATAAGCAGGCTCAGACCATTCAAGAGGTCAAGGAGCTCAAACAGCAGCTCACCGATAAGCAGGCCGAGCAGGAAAAGAACGTCGCCACCACGCAAAAGAAGGTCGACGAGCTTAACGCCCAGCAGGCTGAAGCACAGACGTCGTAAACTCTCTGGATTCACAGCTGCAGGCTGAGCTTGCCGCTGAGGCCGAGGCCAACGCCGCGCTGCAGGCCGGCATCAACGCCAGTACCGCCGAGAAGGCCACGGTGAGCAACGAGACTGCCGGTGCGACCGAGAACACCAACAACGGTGGCCAGACCAGCAATAACAACAACCAGGGCGGCAACACTCCGGCTCCTACGCCGCACCTGCTCCGACACCGCAGCCCTCCACGCGTGCCCCGGCTCCGACGCCTTCTGCTCCGAGCCAGTCCGTCGATGGCGGTTCTGTTGTCTCGCGTGCATACAGCAAGCTTGGTTGCGCCTATTCCTGGGGCGGAATTGGCCCGAACAGTTTCGACTGCTCTGGTTTTGTTAGCTATTGCCTCACTGGTCGCTATTGCCGCCTGGGCACCACGGGCACCTTTATGGGCTGGACGCGTGTGTCCGATCCGCAGCCCGGTGACGTTGTGGTCAACTCGTACCACACCGGCATTTACATCGGTGGTGGTCAGATGATTCATGCTTCCGACTACAACACGGGTGTTATCATCAGCTCCGTTGCCGCCGGCATGAACAACAACTACATTTTCGTGCGCTACTAAGTATTCAGATAAAGCAAACGGATATGGACCTCGTGGCTTTGAGTCATGGGGTCCATTCTTTTGCCTTTAGTGCAGTCCGCTATCTAGTTTTGAATACTAGATAGCGGCCCAATCGGTCTGCAAGATGGCTATAATTGAATGGGAACGATTAGAAAGGACCCTCTATGAGCTGGGCACTTATCTCCGATTCAAGCTGCAACCTCCGCGATTGGCAACCGATCGCACCCCATACCACCTTTGCATTTGCTCCCCTCAAAATTCGAGTGGGGGAGCGTGAATTCGTCGATGACCTTTCGCTCGATGTTCATGAGCTCAACTGCGCTGTTCAGGCGGAGACGAATGCCTCTTCGAGCGCTTGTCCCAGCGTGGGGGAGTGGGCCGAGCTCTTCAAATTGGCAGACAAGACCATCTGCATGCCGATCTCTGAGGGCGTGTCGGGCAGCTACAACGCGGCAGCCACGGCTCGCGATATGGTTCTTGCCGAGGAGCCCGACCGACAGATTCATCTATCAATTCACGCGCAGCTGGCGGCAAAATGGACCTCATTTTCTTGCTGTTCGACCGCTATCTTGCAAGCAATCCGAATGTCTCATTCGAGGATGCTTGCGCATACTTCGATAGCCTTGAACAGAACAGCAAAATCCTCTTCAGTTTGTGCAATTACGAAAACCTCGCCAAAGCCGGACGTATCCCTAAGGCAGCCGGCGTCATTGCCAACAAGCTCAATATCCGCATTTTGGGCACGGCGAGTGAGGCCGGTAAAATCGAACTCGTCGGGCACACGCGTGGCGAAAAGAAGATGCTCAACAAGATCATCGACACTATGGAAGCCGAGGGCTTTACGGGCGGTGAGGTCATCATCGATCACGTTGAGAACGAAGCTGGAGCCAGGCGCTTACTGATCGCATAGTCGAACATTGGCCCTGCTCCAAGACCATCATCATGCCCTGCAACGGCCTGGATTCCTATTACGCGAGATGCACGGCTGATCATCGGCTACGGCATGGGCGTAGCTTCGGGCAAATAAAGTCCAACCAAGCAAAAAAACGGGCGGGACAAAGCGACAGATGGCTCTTTGTCCGCCGTTTTATACGTCGGCTAGCTATTAAACCCGTTGAACTTGAGATAGCTCATCAAGTAAGCCTTCGAAACAAAGGATGAAACCGCGCTGCGCACAAGCAGCGACTCACGCGTTACCTGATGCGCCGTATCGGGAACCGGCGTCTGCTCGACGGAAAACGCCGAACGAATCGATGCCTCGAGCTGATCGACACATAATCAAAGGCCGTCGGGGCATCGTAGCTCAAACGCTGAATGTTAAAGAGTGCCTGCACCGCAGCAATAGGTAGCACCTGCTTAAAGATGCAGATAGCGATCAGGCGGGCAATCTGCTCGCGGCCATATTGCTTTTTGACCGGAGCAGGCACCAGGCCGACCTTCACGTAGTTATTGATCATCGATGGCGTAATGACAGGCTGCTCAACGCAAATGGACAGCGGCTCCATCCACAGCGCAACATACTCAATAACCTGGTCGCGGTAGAGCGTCACATTGGGCAACTGGTTATAGCGCGGCAGACTCAACGTATTAAGTTTGCGCACGATATCGGACTGAATAAATGCATCGGGCAGCACAGTGGCTGAATATCCTCAGGCTTAATGCTGACCGATGTATCGGACATCGGGATAACGCGTTTGGCGTGGTTCATAAGGATCCTCCGTTCATTAGCTATATTGTATTCTAGGTTATCTAGTTTTGCATACCATATAGCCGGCAAGTAAAAGTGGTTGGACAGCACATTGATGCACCGTTCAACCACTTTGTTTTAAAGATAGCAACCTTACATAAGATATATTATCGTACTTATCCACGGAGAAACACGTATGCACTAGTTGCTGCTATGGCTCCGTCAGAAACGGCGGTCACAACCTGGCGTAAACGCTTGGAACGGATATCGCCGGCTGCGAATAAGCCGGGCGTACGGGTGGCCATCGAATCGTCGGTGACAATGCCGCCGTCAGGAGCCAGATCGACGAGATGCTCAACAAGCTCGGTATGTGGCTGCGTCCCCGTAAAGACAAAGATGCCAAACGAGCCAGGTTCAAATGACTCGGTATGAGTCTCACCGGATGCATTGTCCTTAAAGGTGATCGTCGTTGGCATGGCTTCGCCCGAAAGCTCCACAATACTAGTTTGGTACCTAACTGTAATATTATCCTTTTCGAGCACCTTCTGAACAACACCATCAGGCGCACGAAACTGGTCGCGGCGCAGCACGATGGTCACGCTGCTGGCAATATCGGACAGGAACAGTGCCTCTTCGCATGCCGAATTGCCACCACCGATTACAAAGACCTGTTTGCCGCGGAAGAACATGCCGTCACATGTTGCGCAATATGAAACGCCACGACCGCGATACGTATCCTCGCCAGCGAAACCTGCCGGACGCGGGGTGGCACCCATGCAAGCGATAACGCTCGAGGCCAGCGTATCGCCCATGTCGTGATGCACCGTAAACAGCGCTGCATCGGCATCGTAATCGATACCCGTAACCATGCTCCATGCGACCTGCGCTCCCAGGCCCTCTGCATGCTGCTGAAAACGCTCGCCGAGTTCGGCGCCACTCAAGAGCGGAATGCCCGGATAGTTCTCGACTTCATTGGTCGTGGCGATCTGTCCGCCCGACATGCCCTGTTCAATCACGGTCGTCGTTAGGTTGGAGCGCGCCGCATAAATGGCCGCAGCATAGCCCGCAGGGCCGCCACCGATAATCGCAACATCGATCGGCTGATCGGTAGTCATGAAGAGACCTCCTGTCGAAAGATTGGCGTTCTTTGCGCTCATACCCAAATTTAGGCAAACGTGACACTCATGCACTACAATGATTCTTTGCGAAACAAAGATTAAGGGGAGTTATCTATGGATCAAACGCAGACGAGCAATAGCGCTCCCCTGCCCATGCAAGCCACTCCCCAACCGGAGCAAATGACCGTTTCGCCTACACAAAAACCCCTGGTAACCATTGTGCACGCATCGGTTGGATCGGGCCACAAAGCCGCCGCCAACGCGATTGCACAAGCATTTGACCTTATCCGCGGCACCAAGGGAATCCCTGAGGATATTGAGATCGAAGTCCGAGATATCCTCGATTTTGGACGCATTAGGTTCGATGGTAATAAGACCGCGGCTTCTTTTACGGGAGCCACACGCCCCATTTACGACCTGACCTGGCGATATACGCTTACAGGACATCTGCTCTGGGGCGGCGGCACAGCATGGTCACGAATTATGTTCCCCGCCTTCAACGAATACGTCCGGACCCGCAGGCCCATAGCTGTGGTCGCAACACACATTACGGCGGCCAACGTCGCTGTGCGCCCGCGTCATCACGGGTATCGATTACCCGGTCATCTGCGTGCCGACCGATTACGAAGTCGAAGGCTTTTGGCCCCACAAGGACACCGACCTGTTCTGCGTAGCCAACGAATTTATGGCCGAGACACTTCGCCCCCGTAAGGTTCCCGAGACCAAAATCCGCATTACAGGCATCCCCATTCGCGCCGGGTTTGATACGGACTACAATCGCGAGGAAGAACTCGAGAAGTTCAATCTCCCCGCTGACAAGACCGTTGTGTTGGTGATGGCCGGTGCCAGTTTGCCTCAACCGTACGTTCGCTTTCGCGCGGAGATGGACCGCACACTCCCCTTCCTGCGCAGCTTCGAGGACATGCACTTTGTCTTTTTGCCGGGCAAGGATGAGGAATACGCCACCCGCCTCAAGACGCTCTTCGACGCCATGAAGCTCGACAACGTCACGGTTCTGGACTACGTGGACGACATGGCGGCCCTCATGCACGGCTGCGACCTGGCAATCCTCAAATCGGGCGGACTCACCGTCACCGAGTGCCTGTGCGCTCATCTGCCGATGATCCTGCTGGGCAAATCATACGGTCAGGAAAAGGCCAACACCACGATGCTTACCGGCATGGGCGCCAGCATGCATGTCACCACCGCACGAGAACTCATCGTAACTCTGCGCCATCTGCACGATCATCCCGAATCACTCAAAGCCCTACTCATCAACGGCGAAGTACTACGCGCCCCCACGCAGCCGAAGATATAGCCATCGCAACCATGGAGCTCGTAGGCAAACCCCAAAAGCGCAAACGAGCCTTCTGCCGCTTCTACTGGGGCGATAAACCCGCGCATATTCGCTAGGTCTTAATGTCCGCTAGCCTGCGGGAGGCCCTATATATCATCCCGTGCTCAAACATTCTCGCTTCGCTGCGAAACTGCGCGCGGGACGATATATAGCTCCCGCAGGCTAGCTGCGTTAACGTACTAGCAGCTATACCAGATTCCCCACCAGTAAAATCTGCAAAGGGGAACCAGAAAATATAAATACAGTAAGCCGACGCTACAAGGGGACGGTCCCTTTGTAGCGTCGGCTTACTAGAAAAGTAAATATTGTTTCAAGCGAGTAGCCGCCCGCCGCTCTCACACATATCGTTCCACGCGCAGTTTCGCAGCGAGCGAAGCGAAGCGAGAATGTTTGAGCATGGAATGATATGTGTGAGAGGCGGGCGGGAGGGATACGAGCGCCCCTAGCGACGCCGGAGGAGCCGAAGCCTCCGTTGCCTCGGTCGGTTTCGTCTAGTTCTTCTACTTCTATGAGGTTAACCGTGGGGACTTCTTGGATGACGAGCTGGGCTATGCGGTCGCCTTTGTTGATTTGGATGTTGTTGGAGGGGTCCAGGTTGATGAGGATAACCTTGAGTTCTCCTCGGTAGTGGCGTCGATGAGGCCCGGCGTGTTAACTATAGACAGGCCCTGCTTGATGGCCAAGCCGCTGCGGGGCTGGACGAAGCCGGCGTAGCCATCGGGCAAGGCGATGGCCAGCCCAGTAGAGACCAGACGACGTTCGAAGGGCTTCAGGACGCAGTCCTCGTTGGAGCGCAAATCCAAGCCGGCATCGGTGGGATGGGCGTATTTGGGAAGCTCGACGGTGGGGTCGAGACGCTTTATGTTGACGGTAATGTTGGGCATGGAATCACCTTAGCTTGTCGAGCTCTTGCAGAAACTCATCGACGTCTTTGAAATCGCGGTAGACCGAGGCAAAGCGGATGTAGGCCACCTTGTCGATCTTGGCCAAGCGCTTGAGCACCATGTCACCCAACTCATGGGACGTGACGGCCGTCAGCGTGCGAGAGCGCAGCTCGACCTCGATGTCGTCGATAATCTCATTGAGCTTCTTAGTATCGATATCACGCTTGATGGTGGCGCGCATCAAGCCGACGAGCAGCTTATTGCGATCGAACCGCTGCTTGGTTCCGTCTGACTTAATGACCTCGATTGGGTCTTCGCATCGCTCAAACGTTGTAAAGCGATAGTTACACGAGCAACATTCGCGACGGCGCTTAATGGTGTTATTTGATTCCTGCATACGGGAATCAACGACGCGGGTATGTGCCTTGCCACATTTGGGACAGCGCATGGTACCTCCTCTTAAACGATAACAAGGGTACCATGCGCAGCGCGATAATGATTACGAACGAGCAGGAACCTTAAGATGCGCACCGGCGGCGAGCGAACCATGCTCCAGATGATTGACGTTACGGATCATGTCGGAAGTCTCTTGCGTGGAAAGGCCTTCGATAGGATATTCCTCGGCAAGCGACCAAAGAGAATCACCAGGCTGAACGCGAATAGTCTCGTAGGTAACGTTGGAAACGGACTCGGCATACGCGGCGTGACGAGCGCTAAAGACCGACGTAGCGAGGACAACGAAGAGCGTAAGCGCAACGGCAACGGCGACAATCGTCGGAACCTTCAGGCAACGCGGGCCGGCGCAACTACAGCCTGCTGATTGCGAGCAGGCTTTACGGTCAAAGGCTGAAAGCCGGAGCGGCCACCCTGAACAACCGTAAAAGTGGGTTCTGCAGCGTCTCGAGTTTAAGGGCAAGGTTTCCCTGGACCATATTCGTTGCGTTCATCATGTTCTCCTCTCGCGTGTTTTGCTGAGAACAGTTTTATCAAGCCGCGCGGACAAAAATGTCTAGCGCGAGAACGAATGTTCGGTTATTATTATCTTCGAACAGTTGTTCCTGTCAAGCAAAATTCGAACATTTGTTTGACATGGGTAGAGAGGATGCCCTGATGGCTCGCAAAATTACCAAGCGTCAGCAGCAAATTTACGACTTCATCAAGGAATATCAGCAGGAGAAGGGTTATCCGCCCAGCGTGCGCGAGATGGCTTCTGCCGTGGGCCTTTCCTCCCCCAGCACCGTGCACGCCCATCTATCTGCTCTGGAGGCGCGCGGGCTACTCAAGCGCGATGCCACCAAACCGCGCGCCCTGGAACTCTTTAACGAGGACGGTTCCTCTGTCTCAATTTCTAAATCTGACGAGCCCACCGCACCTCGCGGAACGGTCTCGCTACCGCTCGTTGGTCGCGTCGCGGCTGGGATTCCCATTCTGGCCGAGCAGAATATCGAAGACACTTTTACTATCCCGACCGAAATCGCCACCGATCAGGGTTCCTTTATCCTTGAGGTGCATGGGAGCTCAATGATCAATGTCGGCATCTTCAATGGCGATTACATCATCGTCCGTGAACAAAAGAGTGCCATGAACGGCGAAATTGTCGTGGCCATGATTGATGGTTCAGCGACCGTCAAGACGTTCTACAAGGAGCAGGGACGCGTACGCCTGCAGCCCGAGAATGACGCCATGGAGCCTATCTATGCAACGAATCCCGTTATCTTGGGCAAAGTCGTCGGCTTGATGCGCCGGTTCTCGTAATGCAAAAACGCATCACTATCTTTGATACCGTCCGCGGGTTTACGATGATTTCAATGGCAGGTTTTCACGCTTGCTACGATCTCGCCTACCTGTACGACTGGGATATGCCCTGGTTTACCCAGACTGTCTTTCAAGACATCTGCGCGCCAGCATCAGCTGGGTATTTTTGTTTATCGCGGGTTGGATGTGCACCCTTTCGCGCAACAATGCTAAACGAGCGGCCAAATACGCTGCCGCAGCTTTGGTCGTCTGGATTGCAACAACGCTCGTATCGGTCGACGATTCAGTGAACTTTGGCATCATTTATTGCATGGCGACGTGTACCGCTGTGGCAGCCGTAGCACGACCGATGCTTAAGAAAGTGCCTAGCACGTGGGGCATTACGATATGCCTCGCTCTCTTCGCAGCGACATGGGGCATCCCGAAATCGACCTATTCATTCTCCTATTTGGCGTGGCTAGGATTTCCCGGCCCCTGGTTCGTTTCAGGCGACTATTATCCAATCATCCCGTTTATATTCATGTACCTCACAGGATACTTTGCTGCGCGCACCGCTCAAAGATGTGAACATCCCGCCCCAAGCTGGGCCTACGCCAATCCCGTCCCGCGCTCGCCAGCCTTGGACGTCATGCACTCCCCTTTTATCTGCTGCATCAGCCCATTATTCTGGGCTTTTTGGAGCTCGTCTACTCGGTGCGATAACGCTTGAGCCGCGGCGCGATACGAGCCGGCAGCTTCGCCACAATACGAACGCCGTCCTCAAGATATTCCTCGTGCAAAAGGGTTCCCTGTTCATGCACCAGCGTGATGAGGCGCCCTCGCGATACGGGATATCAGCAGAGAGCAACACATCGGTGGCAGCAGCCTCACGAGCAATACGGTCGACGAGATCGTCGAGTCCTCGCCCGTCTGGGCCGAGAACAGCACGGCCTCGGGATAGCGACGACGGAAACTCAATCGATCAACGCTATCGAGAAGATCGATTTTATTGAACACCGTAAGCGTCAAACGCTCGCCGGCACCGATCTCGTCAAGAACGCGATCGACTGCCTCGAGCTGGCGCTCGTAGTCCTCGTCAGAGGCATCCACAACTTTAAGAATCAGATCGGCACCAAGAACCTCAGACAGCGTGGACTTAAAGGCATCAACGAGACCATGCGGTAGCTTTTGAATAAAGCCAACGGTATCGGTAATCGTCATGCCACGACCGCCGGGAAGGCGATACGAACGCGTCGTCGGGTCGAGCGTAGCAAACAGCTTGTCCTGCGAAAGTACCGTAGAGCCGGTCAGACGATTGAGCAACGTCGATTTACCCGCATTAGTATAACCGGCCAACGCGACGCGAAAAGCCGGTGACTCAATGCGGCTCTTGGATTGAACATCGCGACGCTGTTCAACCTGCTTAAGCTCACGACGAAGCGCGGCAATCTTATTGCGAATGAGGCGACGGTCGACCTCGAGTTGACTTTCGCCCTGACCAAAGCGTGAGCCGATGCCGCCGCGTGTCTGTTCCTTGGCGAGATGACTCCACATGCCACGCAGACGGGGCAACAGATATTGAAGCTGTGCCAGCTGTACCTGTAGGCGCCCCTCACGAGTCTGAGCATGCAGGCCAAAGATATCCAGAATCAGTGCTGTACGATCGATAATCTTTACCGGCTCGCCCACGGCTTTCTCCAAATAGGATTGCTGCGAGGGCGATAAATCGTCGTCGAAGATAACAACATCGACATCCATACGATGCACGAGCCCGCAAAGCTCCTCAACCTTACCGGAGCCGATAAACGATTTTGGATACGGCTTGACCAGACGCTGTGACAAGCGTGCCACGCACTGGGCGCCAGCCGTATGGGCCAGGCGCTCAAGCTCGTCAAGCGAACGATTGAGCGGCCACGCATTGTCGCGCCACTCAACACCAACTAATATGGCACGCTCGGGCTCGGGCGCGTGGGAACAAGGGGGAAACGGGCCATTAGGCAGCCTCAATACGATGCAGGATGTCCTCAACGACCTCATCGATCGTAAACTCGTCCATATCAAACCACACGATACGGTCATCGCGCTTAAACCACGAAAGCTGACGTTTGGCATAGCGACGCGAACGCATCTTGATGAGTTCGCGAGCCTCATCCATAGAAATCACGCCATTGAAAGCATCAATGATCTCTTTATAGCCAATTGCCTGCATCGAAGTCAGGGCATCTCCCAGCCCCTGGTCCATAAGACCGCGAACCTCATCGACAAGACCCTGCTCAAACATCAGATCGACGCGCAGGTTAATGCGCTCGTAGAGCACCTCGCGATTACGCGTCAGACCAAACCATAGAGCATGATAATGCTCGCGCGGAACACTAAACTGACTTTTTTGCTGTGCATAGGAGATACCATCATCATGCATCTCGAGCGCACGAATCACACGGCGCACATTATGGGGATGAATAACAGCAGCCGATTCTGGGTCGCGCTCGGCAAGCAGGGCATGCAGCTCTTCCTCGCCAATACGCTCGGCAAGCTCCTGATAGCCCATACGACGATCGTCCTCAAGTTCACCCGAAGGAAAGTCCATTTCATCGAGGGCGCCTTGAGATACAGCCCCGTACCTCCGCAAAAACCGGCAGGCAACCCGAACCAAGGAGACGTTCAACATGCGCGCGAGCGTCAGCCTGATAAAGCGCAGCAGAATATGGCACACCCGGCTCTACAATGTCGACGAGACGCAGCGGCACCGTACACTCATCGGGCGCCATCTTTGCGGTACCGATGTCCATGCCGCGATAGATTTGCATCGCATCGCACGACAGCACTTCGGACGAAAGACGAGCTGCCAAACGGTCGGCAACATCACTCTTACCAACGCCGTCGGACCGACGATCGCAACGGCGGAAAGTCCTGCCCTGGGAGAAACCATTAGCGCGGCTCGCCCACAACGGAGCCGGACAAATACCAGGTCTTGGCAACGTCAACGTCAACATCAACGATCTTGCCAACAAGCTGATCGATGCTGTAACCCTCGGGGATAGCGCATGCACGGTCTGATTCTTGGGACTCTTGCCCAGCAGGACCGCGTCGTTCTTTTTACTCGTTCCCTCAATGAGCGCCGGCACCACAGTATGAAGCTCACCCTGGTTATACTCGTGTGCCGTAGTCTCGATAACCTTAACCAGGCGGTTGAAACGCTCGAGAATAACCTCATGCGGCGTAGGATCGTCAATCTCTGCGGCCGGGGTACCGGCGCGCTTGGAATAGATGAAGGTATAGGCCTGAGCATAGCGGACCGTCTCGGCAAGTGAGAGCGTCTGCTCAAAGTCCTCTTCAGTCTCGCCCGGGAAGCCAACGATAATATCGGTAGAGAGCGCGATATCGGGCATGCGGTTGCGAATGCGATCGACCAGGCCCAGATAGTCCTCGCGTGTATAACGGCGATTCATCTCTTTGAGGATACGCGTGGAGCCCGACTGAACGGCCAAGTGAAGCTGCGGCATGACGCGGCGTCTCGGCCATGGCGTCGATGGTCTCGGGCAGCAGATCCTTAGGATGAGAAGAGGTAAAGAAGATGCGCTCCACACCCGTATCACCCACGGCACGCAGCAGATCGGCAAAACGCGGCTTGCCAAACAGATCGCGACCATATGAGTTAACGTTTTGGCCCAGCAGCGTAATCTCGCGCACGCCCTGGCGCACCAAACCGGTCACCTCGTCGACAATTTCCTCGAAGGGGCGGCTCTTTTCGCGACCGCGCACGTACGGCACGATGCAATAGGTACAGAAATTATTGCAGCCCGTCATAATGGGCACCCAGGCGTGATACTGGGTCTCGCGATGCCACGGCATGCTCATGGCATCCGTATCCTCATGCTCATTGGTGCGGATATGACGCTTGCCATCAAGGAACGCCTCGGCAATGAGCTCGGCCACATGTGCGATGGAATGCGTACCAAAGATGACATTGACGTTATCGACGTTGGTGAGCAGGCCCTCGCCATCGCGCTGCGCGATGCAACCACCAACGGCAACCACACGCTTGCCCGAGGGTGAGGGCGGGAGGCTCTTGCAAGAGTTGCACTGACCGTACAGGCGAGTATCGGCGGCCTCGCGCACGCAGCATGTCATGAAGACAACAATATCGGCATGCTCGGATCGAGCGCATGAGGCAACCATACGAATCGAGCAGACCGCTCACGCGCTCAGAGTCGTGCTGATTCATCTGGCAGCCAAAGGTGCGGATAAAGTAGGTTTTACCGGCAAGAATATCGCGTACGGAACGCTGGTCCATGTGCATAAGTCCTAACGATGGAGAGGGGGGGGCGAATCGAGGCAAGCAGAAGCTATGCCACAGGCTTAACATCATCCATGACGACGTTATCCATAGCAGCTCGATTGATCTGGTGAACGTAGATAGAAAGGCGGATGGCCGTGCGCGACTCCCCGTTAATGAGGATGTCGGAGAACACGGGCGCGCAGGAAATATCAAAACCGGTTGGAATCAAAAAACCGCGCGCGATAGCCACGGCCTTAATGGCCTGGTTGACCGCACCGGCGCCGACACACTGGATGTTGACGGGTACACCATCTTGACCATGCCGGCGATGGCGCCGGCAACGGACGCGGGCGATGATTTGCTTGATACCTTCAGGCAATCCATGAAGAAACTCCTGCGTTTAAAAGTACGTTTTAACTGCAATAACTGTATCGTACCGAGTGGACTCGGTAAAGGCACTATTCCTCTTTGGCAAGATCGAAGGTCACGGTGATTCGATCACGCGAAACACGAATCTTTGGGTCGCCGCAAAGGTTGAGATAGTACCGGGCGGCAAGGTCATTAAAGTCGCGCTCCACAGCACGCGAAAACTGTGCCATGTCATCCTTGGCAATACGTAGCCCGCGACGATCCTTCGCGAGATCGACAGGAGCCGGCGCATGCGAGGACGAATCACGCTCGCGCAGCAGACGCGCAGTCACACCGCGAACGGGCTTAATCTGCCCTGCCAAAATGCGATGGGCCGTGCGCTCAGACATCTCAAGACCCAAACCCGAACAGATACGGATAAAGTCCTCGGCATCAGAGGCAAGGCCTAAACGGTCGACAACCGGAAGCTCGCTCTCGTCATCAATAAACAGGAGACGCGACGTATCGACCGACTTGACGCCTGAGCATAAAGGGTCGCGGCAATCTCAGACGGAGAACCAAGATAGACATCGCAACCACGCAACTCCTCGAGCGCAAACTCACAAGCAGCGCGAATAATATTATGCGGGCCGCGAGCACAGACATAACGTCCGTCCTCATCCTTGACGGCCTGGGGCCAGCTGGACTGATCGGCACGCTCACTGAGGCGGTCGGCCGCAACGCTCACCTTAAAGGCCGAGCCAAGGTCGACACCAGACGTGACCACACGGGCCTCGTCGGTGTTCTGCTTGATCGAAAACAATGCCATGCCACGACCGTGAACGCCCCAACGGTCCATCTTCATGCTCTCGAGCTTGGAGGTAACGCGGGCATCGAAGATTCGCTCTTGCATACCTGCGGAACACCCGAACCGTTATCCAGAAAGACAAGCGTGCGGACGCCATCTTCCTTGGTCGTAGCGAGATAGACTTTGTCGGCGCCGGCATCGCGAGCATTACGGAGCATTTCGATGACGATATCCTCGACATGCTGAATGTCGTGCTTTGCCTGGCGCCGCTCGGCTTCCGAAACGCGGAGACGGACATACCCCTCGCCAAGGTTCTCCTCGACGCGAAGGTTGCCCTCCCCCGACATCGACGCGATAAATGAGATGAGCTCGTTCGCGTCGCTCATGTTATTTAGCGATATCGACAGCGCGGCTCTCGCGAATCACGACGACGCGCACCTGACCGGGATACTCCATCTCTTCCTCGATCTGATGGGCGATATCGTGAGCCAGGACCGTGGACTGGGCATCGGAGATCTTGTCCGGCTGAACCATGACGTGGACCTCGCGACCAGCCTGCATGGCATAGGTACGCTCGACGCCTTCATGGGAGTTGGCGATCTCCTCGAGCTTCTCAAGACGCTTGATGTAGTTCTCGGCAGACTCGCGACGGGCACCGGGGCGAGAAGCAGAGACAGCATCAGCGGCCTGTACCAGGACATCGAGCACCGTGTTGGGGTCAACATCGGCATGGTGAGCTCGATAGCATGAACGATAACAGGCTTCTCGCCATAACGGCGGGCAAGCTCGGCGCCGATGACGGCATGCGGGCCCTCGACGTCGTGGTCAATTGCCTTGCCCAGGTCGTGCAGCAGGCCGGCGCGCTTGGCGGTCACAACGTCCAGGCCAAGCTCGGAAGCCATCACGCCGCACAGGTCAGAGACTTCGAGGGAGTGCTGAAGCACGTTCTGACCAAACGAAGTACGGTAGCGCAGGGCACCAAGGGTCTTGACGATCTCGGGGTGCAGGTCGTGAATGCCGGTATCGAAGGCAGCCTGCTCGCCAGCCTCGCGCACGCGCTGCTGAACCAGGTCGGCAGCCTTGTGATACATCTCCTCGATGCGGGCGGGGTGAATGCGGCCGTCGGCGATGAGGTTCTCGAGGGCGACACGGGCGGTCTCGCGACGGACCGGGTCGAAGCTCGAAAGAACGACGGTCTCGGGCGTATCGTCGATCACGAGGTTGACACCGGAAACCTGCTCGAAGGTCCGGATGTTGCGACCCTCGCGACCGATGATACGGCCCTTGAGGTCATCAGAGGGAATGTGCACGGAGGTAACGGTGACCTCGGCAGTGTGGTCGCAGCGCAGCGCTGAATCGCCAGGGAAAGAATCTCCTGGGCGGTCTTGTGGCACTCGGCGCGAACCTGCTGCTCGGACTCGCGAATGATCGTGGCGGCCTCGTGGGTGACCTCGCCGCGAACCTTATCGAGGAGCTCCTTGTGGGCATCCTCGCGGGTAAGGTCGGCGATACGCTCGAGCTCGGAGGTCTGCTTTGCGCAGAGCTCCTCGAGCTCACGGGAGCGCTTCTCGACCTGACCGGCCTGACTGGACAGCTGATGCTCGCGCTTGTCGAGAGCGTCGTTGCGGCGATCGAGGGATTCCTCGCGCTGCATCACGCGGTTCTCGAGCGTACGAATCTCGCTCTTACGCTGCTTGTCCTCGGCCTCGGCGGCCTGCTTGTTCTTGATGATCTCCTCTTTAGCCTCGAGCAGAGCCTCTTTTTTGAGGGTCTCGGCCTGACGCTTTGCATCACCGATCAGGGACTCAGCCTGTGCGTGTGCCGACTGGATCTTTTCGTCGGCCTCGTGAAGACTACCCTGCTTGGCGGTGCGCATGTAGGCAATGGCGGCGATGGCACCCAAAACGATGCCAACGAGCGCTGCAATGATAGGCATGCTCACTCCTTTTTATGGATTCGTTACACAACAAAGCGAACCGTCCTTATGAACGGCTCGCGACATTTGAGTAATATGGGCGCAGCTTATGCGGGTCGGATACAGATAAACATATAAACAAACTCATCACAGATGAGCACATATCACAAAGCAAATGACAGTGTTTATCGTACGTTGAACCACAACAACTGTCAAATAAATGGCCCCAGTACGGCGGCTAAAACGCGGTGAACGGCGGGACCACAAAACGCATACGCCTAAAGTGCACATTCCTCGCATTCGGCATCGAGACGTGCCTTAACGGCATCGGCGGCGATGTGATACGAGAAGCCCTTGCCCATCAAAAACCGAACCAGTTTTTCGAATCCGCGCGTCTCTGGAACACGCCGCTTGGCGAGCAGGGCTGACGCACGCGTCAAATCTCTTCGACGGCAAAATAATCCTCGGGATAACCGGGAATGTCATCGAGCACGACATGACGTCGCTTGAGCTCGGTCTCGATTTTGCGCTGTCCCCAACCGCGCCGCTTGCGTTCCTCGATAAAGTACGAGCAAAAGCGGTTCTCGTCTAAAAAGCGATACTCGGTGGCGCGCTCGACGGCGAAATCGATCGCGGGCTGCGAAAGCCGTAGCGAGCCAACTTGTCACGGACCTCACCCGTCGCATGGTCGCGGCGCGATAACATCTCGGTCACCATGGTAAGTGCACATTTACGCTCGATGAGCTGCACCGCCTCACGAAAGTTGTCCCAATCACAGGGAAGATCGGGGCGGTTTTTGACATACAGCCGCGCGACCCGCACGGGAATCCAAATGGACCGCTCAAAACCGCCCTCAAGCTCACAATCGATATGTGCGCAAGGCTTTTTGGACGCATACCCGCTCGAGAACGAGGAGGCCGCCTTCTTATCGGGAAAGACGACCGTGGCCTCGGTCACCGTATACGACATGAGCGTAACCGCTACTCGTCGTCATCATCGAGCATGGCGGAGCCATCGATGGCGTAAAGCTCATCAAACTCCTCAGGCGCAGGCTGATCGGTCAGCTCCACCTCGGACGGAGCATCGTCATCAAACTCAAGCCCGCAGGCAAGGCGGACCTTATGCTCAATCTCGTCGGCGCAATCGGGATGTTCGCGCAGGAACGCCTTAGCGGCCTCGCGACCGTTGCCGAGCTTGTCCTCGCCATAGGCAAACCAGGAGCCCATCTTCTTGCAGATGCCGCACTCGACAGCCATGTCCAGAATCGAGCCCTCCTTAGAGATGCCCGTACCGTACATGATGTCGAACTCAGCAGAACGGAACGGAGCTGCCACCTTGTTCTTAACGACCTTGGCGCGCACGCGGTTACCGATAACCTCGTCCTTAAGCTTAATGCTGTCGATGCGGCGAATGTCGATACGCACCGAAGAGAAGAACTTAAGGGCGCGGCCGCCGTCGTAGTCTCGGGGTTGCCGAACATGACGCCGATCTTCTCACGCAGCTGGTTAATGAAGATGCACGTCGTGTTGGACTTGGACAGCGAGCCGGCGAGCTTGCGGAGCGCCTGACTCATCAGGCGAGCCTGAAGACCGACCGTAGTATCGCCGATTTCTCCCTCGATCTCGGCACGCGGGGTCAGCGCGGCGACGGAGTCGACGACGATGGCATCGATGGCGCCGGAACGCACGAGCATGTCAACAATCTCGAGCGCCTGCTCGCCCGTATCGGGCTGGGAAATGAGCACCTCGTCGATATCCACGCCGATGCGCGCGGCATACGTGGGATCAAGCGCGTGCTCGGCATCGATAAATGCCACAACGCCACCCATTGCCTGGGCCTCGGCCAGGATCTCGAGCGAAAGCGTCGTCTTACCGGAGGCTCAGGACCGTAAATCTCGACGATACGGCCGCGCGGCACGCCGCCGATACCCAGCGCGGCATCGAGGGCCAGGGCGCCCGTGGGAATGGCCTCGACCTCGAGCTCGGGACCACCGTCGCCGTACCTCATGATGGAACCCTGGCCGAATTTCTTCTCGATCTCGGCCTTGGTGGTGGCGATCATCTCATCGCGCTCTTTACCCGTCGTGCGAGCATGAACGGTACGTACGGGACCTGAATTCTTGGCCATGAATAGCCCTCCTCTTAACAAACTGCATCGATAATAAACGAACGGCTGTTCGTGGTCAACCGTTCAGGCCAATCATATGCAGGCGGTCTTTCCAAAACCCAACCAAACGCCGACCAAACACTGACCAAATGCTTGACCACAAAGGACCAAATATGAACAAGGCAGGCAAAAATACATCTACAACCAGCACAAACGCCAAATGAGCCTAAGGTCCCTATCTCCACAATTAAGGGGCTCGGAGGCCCCTTAAAACACGTCTATTCCATAGAGTTGAGCACAAGGGCAATGCGACCCAATGCCTCCGTGACCGCATGGGCACGAACACACGAACGGTCACCCTCATAGTGGCAGCGCACAGAGTCCACGACCGGCACGCCCCCATCGGCGGAACGATGCGACCAGCCAATATAGAAAGTGCCCGCCGGATCGTCCTCAGTGCCACCGCCGGGGCCGGCATAACCCGTTGCGCTCACTGCAATATCGCTCTGGTACAGCTCCAGCGAACCCACCGCCATCTCGCGCGCGGTCTGATGCGACACCGCGGTATAGCGGTCGAGCGTCTCCTGCTCAACACCAAGAACGCGATGCTTAATCTCATCGCAATAGGTCACCGCACCGCCACGCAGCACCGCCGAGGCGCCCGGGATATCGGCAATCGTCGATGCGATCATACCCGCCGTCAGCGACTCAGCCGTCGAAACCGTCACGCCCCGAGCGCTCGCGTGCTCGACAATATCGCGCGCCAGCTCCTCGTTATGTGCGGAAATCTGCTCAAAAGAGTCCGTCATACCCACCAGGACCTAGACCGAAAAGACGATCTTGCGGCAGTTCCAGAAGTACTGGGCGCCCGAGATAACGGTCAAGACAACGGCAACGGCATACAGGAAGCGCGACACCGAGTAGATGCCGAGCGTCAGCGCCAACGGGCCAAGGTGCAAGCCGGCCATAGCAAAAACGCACAGGTAACCGCAGATGGAGACCATCGTGGTTGCCGTCTTGTACTTGCCGAGCTTATCGGCCGCAACGACCACACCGGCCGCACTCGCGACCATGCGAAGGGCGCTCACCAGCAGCTCACGAAACAGGATAATGAACACCGACCACACGGTCACCATACCAAAATCCAAGAACAGCAGCAGGGCCGAGAACACGAGCAGCTTATCGGCGATGGGGTCCAAGAATTTACCGAAGTCGGTGATCTCGTTGCGCGAACGCGCCAGATAACCGTCGACCTTATCGGTGCACGACAGGATCACATACAGAATGAAGGCAGCGGCGGCGAGCGGGCCGTCGAAGGTGCTCCAATCCGTACCGGCAACACTCGTGTGAGAAAGCGCCGACACGATCATGAACACCGGGATAAAGACGATGCGAACGCACGTCACGATGTTGGCGGGCGTCCAGACACTCGTCAGTTCCTTATTGCTCTCGTTAGCCACGACGCTCTCCTACTCCACAACATGACCGATAAGCTCATAGCAGAAGCTATCGGTAAACTCGACGGTCAGAATATCGCCCACGGACGCCTCGCTGGCGTCCAGATGCACCGCGCCATCGGAATCGGGCGCCTGGAACCAGGCATGGCCGATCAGCTCGGCGCCATCCTCGGTCTCTTCGATACCGTCGACGATCACCTGGCGCGCTCGCCCACATGTGCGGCGGTGGCGGCAAAACCGAGCGACTCGGCCAGGTCCATGGCCTCCTGGGCGCGCTCGAGCTTGACCTCTTCGTCGACCTGGCCTCCATCTTAGCGGCCAGGCTGCCCTCCTCCTGCGAGTAGGCAAAGACGCTCGTGTAGTCAAAGCCGACGGTGTCCATAAAGTCGATAAGGTCGCGGAACTCGTCGTCGGTCTCGGTCGGGAAGCCGACCATGGCCGTGGAACGGATCACGATGCCGGGGATACGCTCACGCAGATCGCGGAACAGGTCCTCGAGCTCCTGGCGCGAACCAGAACGGCGCATAGCCTTAAGGATGCGCGCGTCGCAGTGCTGCACGGGGATATCGATATAGGGCAGCACCTCGGGCGTATCGCGAATCGTCTCGATGAGTTCGTCAGTCATGCCCTCGGGCTGCAGATAGAGCACGCGGACCCAGACGTTGTGCGGGCCGCACGGCCTCGGCGACGGCACGCAGCAGCTGCGCCAGA
>ENA-OQCS01000217-OQCS01000217.1-human-gut-metagenome-genome-assembly--contig:-NODE-217-length-30988-cov-1.998801_pt1 | contig 30988 bp, 39 predicted proteins | sample MGYA00242757_ERZ504575 | MGnify/ENA primary metagenome ERZ504575 (study PRJEB26092, sample SAMD00036297) | human gut metagenome | host: Homo sapiens | study: EMG produced TPA metagenomics assembly of... | reverse complement strand
CTTATTTTCAATAACATAATAAGATAAGACCATTGACACCCGGGTCTCGATATCATTCACACTCGGGTGTCAAGACCGTTCACATCCGGGTGTAAAAAGCCTGTAAACGGGAATCTTCGGCACTTTTCTGCCTGTTTGAAGCAAAATAAGTCACGTGTTTCAACAAAAAAGACTGTATCTCCTACAGAAAAACATCCTCACTCCATTGAAGTCTTGTGTGTCCAGGCGACGGCCGGTATATTGGGAAAAGGTAATAGCCTTCTTTATAGGTCCGGATAAAGAGGGCTTTCGTGTTTTTCGGCGGAAGCGGTTGATGAGCTTCGACTTGATGATCGTGCCTTCCGTTCCGGATGCCTGTTGTTGTTTACATCCTGTTGTCAGCTGGAGTGCCGGCAACAGGATGAGGAGTAGTTGTTTGTTCGTGGGAGGCTATTTTTTGAGCTTGGCGATCATACATAATTATTGTCGTTATCGTCGATCGTGTTTTGAAGATCGGTCAGCTTTTTACGCATTTCGGAGGTGATATCCTGGTTTTTCAACGCGTTCTCGATGTCGGTCATGAGGTTACCGGGTTCGATATTCCGGATATAATAGCCATTTGAGAATGCATAACTGGGATAGTCGATTTCCAAATTGCCGAAATAGTCGTTATAGAGTTTAAAGAAAGAACCTTTTCCTGTTTTTTTGTCCACGATGTAATGAAAAGTCTTTCCGTTGGTCCATGATCCGGGAGCGACTTCAACCGGCGGTTCTGAGAAATCTCCAATGAAATGGTGTGGCCATTCTCCGTATCCGTGCCAGGGAATTTTATCTGTATTGGCAAAGTTGAGTGTGAATGTCGGGATCAAACGACTGTTGTCTCCGTCATATCGGTAGAGCGAATCGACGCGGGTCGGCATTATACATAAAATATTGACATCGAACGTGCCGGGGATATTGAATCCTGATATTACTTCATTACTGAAGTCCTGCGGTGCTTCCAAATGTCCCGGTTCCATGTAGCCGAGCCTGTTTCCTTTCAAATCCTGTGTCCAGGCAACGGCCGCAGAGCCTTTGAAAGGCAACAGAACTATCGAAACCTTGCCTCCGGTAAGATCGACATTGAATTTGCTTTCGGACAACGCAAGCAAAGAGGAATCGGGTCTAAGACGTTTCCTTGCAAGTCGTACACTAAAAGTTGCGATGCATTCCAAGGCAGGATATAGATGCGGTTGTTTGCCTCGTCCAATTTGCATCATACACCATTTGGTATTCGCCGGGGCCTTGTCCGATCGCACCGATGTTGGTCAGGAAATTCCCCTTGCGGTCGAATAGTTTGAATGGGTTTGGCCGACGGCCATGTACCAAGATGTAATTATCTGAAATTGTCACCCCGGTTTGTCCGACCAATGCCTCGTCCCGATTATCCAGTTTTACTATTTCCAATTTTTCTGTGAAGAAACTGAGAGGTATGCGTACAGTATCGGCCAGTAGTTTCTGGTCGCACGACATTACTTTGTCTGTTCCTGCCTGTACATATTGACCGACTATCGGGCTGTTGGCCAAAGGATCGTCTGTTTGTGCGGATTGATTTTTGCCTCCCGTTCCGCAGGATGTTGCTATTGTGATAATAAGCAAACTTCCTAAAAGTCTCGTTGTCTTGTTCATAATCTCCGGATTAATTGTTTGTATTTTGTTTGCATTAGATAGTCGGATACAAATAAATCGATTTAATTTGTTAAAAACAAACATATTACTGTTTATTCGTAAAATAACGTGCAATTCGTATTCTTTCTGCCTTTTTGCTGGTTTACTGTAATTGATGTACCTTTGTTTTATGTACAGTCGTAGGTTATATGCTAAGATTGTAGGGGGTGCAGTATTGATCGTGCTTTTATCCCTGATTGGCTCCTGGTTGTTAATAACACGGTTGTCATTTTTCTTATCATTTGTGTGTCTGCTGTTTATCCTGTTGATAACTCTGTTTATAATCCGGTTGGCAACCCGCTTGAACTATAAATTGTCCGTCTTCTTCGAGGCGATGCGAAACGAGGATACGACGCAACATTTCCCTGCTAATCCGGATGATCCCTTTACGAATGCTTTATATGCCGATATGAATCATATCCTCCGGCAGTTGGGTGATAAACATATTGAGATTGAAGAGAAAAGCCTTTATTGTGAGAGTATTCTCCGAGTGATGACACATGAAATTCGTAACTCTGTCACTCCGATCGCTTCTCTTTCGGCAGACCTGTTAAAACATCTGGACCGTACTTCCATATCCCGGCAACGCGAAGGACTTGAAGTTATCAACAGCCAGGTGAAGAATCTGACTGCTTTTCTCGATTCGTACCATCGTTTGACACATTTGCCGGAACCGGAATATAAAACAGTTTCCGTACCGGCGTTATTTACTAAGCTGGAACGGTTGCTACAAGCCGAACCGAGAAGTGAACGGGTCGTTTACTGCGACGGTAAAGCTGATAAGTCGACAGGCAAGGAACTTCAAGTATATGGCGATGCCAATCTGCTTACTCTTGCATTGATTAATCTGATCCGGAACGCATTGCAGGCAGTAGAAGGACAAGAGGATGGAATTGTCAGGGTCGATACATGTGCTGGGGCAACCGGGCATCTCCTTATAACAATAACAGACAACGGTCCGGGGATTCCTCCCGAACGGTTGTCTGCAATCTTTACTCCTTTCTTTTCCACCAATCCGGCGGAAGCGGTATCGGCCTGCCGATTTCCCAACGTATCATGCAATTGCATGGCGGCCAACTTTCCGTCTCATCCATACCGAATGTCCGGACAGAGTTTCGGATGGAGTTTTAATATCCCAATTCGAAATCCTGATCTACCGCCGGAACACCTTCATTCATCCATTTAGGCATGGGGCATTTTGCAGGTAGTGGTTGAAGAACTGGAACATGCGTTTCTGGAAATCGATCCGGTTTGCCAGACGCATCGGCCAGTGCGGTTCGCCGGTATAGTTGAGCAACCACGCCGGTTTTTGCAAGCGTTTAAGGGCAATGAAGTATTCGATTCCCTGATACCAGGTACATGCCCGTCTGCATCGTTGTGCATGATCAGGATCGGAGTGGTCACCTTATCCATATTGAACAAGGGAGAGTTTTCAATGTATTGCAACGGCATTTCCCAGATATTGCCCCCTATGCGACTCTGCCCGTGTTCATATTGCATGGAACGGTTTAAGCCGGAGCCCCAACGGATTCCGCCATACGCACTCAGCATATTAACAACCGGAGCACCCGATTCGATTGCGGCAAAGAGCCGGGTGCGGGTAGCTAAGTAGGCAACCTGATAGCCTCCCCAGCTATGTCCCTGTGCACCGATCGCCTTTTTCATTTACATAGCCTTGGCGATCAGTGAGGTGATACCCGGCATCACGCAATTGTAACAACTTTCACCCGGATAGCCGTCTGTGAAGCGGACATCAGGATTGAAAATGATAAAGCCGTGGCTGAGGTAGAACGGATAGTCGATCGTTGACGTCCGGGACTGGGCATGTGGTAGTTGTATAATGTATTGGCATTACGTTCGTAAAAATTTACGATTACCGGATATTTCTTGTTCGGGTCGAAATCGGCCGGTTTGTAGATGACACCTTCCAGAGGCCGGCCATCCAGGGAGATCCAGGAAGTCAGTTCGGCTGTCCCCCAAATGATGGAATCCTGCTGGCGGATGCCGTCTGTCAAACGGATGGATTTTTTGAAACTGAGGTTGGATAATTGGATATCCGGATATTGCTCGTATGTTTCCTGCGTGTAGATTACGGCATTGGCATCCTTTGCTTTGGCCAGGGCCGCCAGTTTGAAATTACCGGCAAGCAATGCTTTCGGGGCAACCGGCTTGTTGAGGCGGGTAGTATAATATCCGGAACCTTTGGTTCTTTCGTTAAATCCGGTGAGATATTGTGCTTCGCTTGTATTGTAGGCTCTTTTCTCCCGATCCAGTTGGATCAGCGAGTAAGTGATTTGTTCTTTTCGCCCGTTGACGGTCAGGTTGACCGGAGAAGAAGCTGCAATCGGATCAAACTTCCAGATATCGTAACGGTCCTTGATCAGGATAGATTGATCGTCATCCGTCCAACCTGCTATTCCGTAGGGTGAAGGATAGTCGGGGACATCGTTATCTTCGTCCCAGGCGGCAAATGTCTGCGGAGTTGTCAGGCGGTATTCTTTGCCGTCGGCCGTCGAACGAGTATACCAGGAACTATCTTGATCCTGATACCAGTATGTGTATTTTCCTTTTGGGGAGAAACGCATGTAGGAAGGGCTTTTCTCCTTGATCTGCCGGCGTTCCCCGGTTTCCAGGTTGATTATGTAGATATCATGAAACTGGCGTGCGGTCCACATGCTTTGTGTGCCGTAAGGTCTTGTGGTGGAGAGAAGCGCCCATATGGCATTCCCCTCATCGGCTGTTTGCAGAGTCGGAAGTTCTTCTGTTGCCAATTGGAGAAGGCGTCCGGAACCGAGGTTGTAGATGGCTGTATAAGATCGTTTCAAATCGGTCGCTTTGTTAAAGGACTGTTGCGTGTATTGTACCTTTTCATCCCAGCTCCATACCTGTACATCCGGCGATTCTCAGCCAAAAGGGTCGTGTCTTTCTGTTTGGCTCCGGAGCAGTTCCGAAGAAAAGACGGCTTGCGTTTTCGGAAAAATATAAGGGCGCATTTTCACTGATAATCCATGAAGCGGGGAATGCTTTATCCCCTCGTTCTGCAATCAGTTTGCCGGGGGTATTATTTTCTGCCAGATACAGGCTGCTCCGGGTTGCGGCCGAAATCTTTATGGGGACAAACAGGTAAGCGAGCTTGCTACCGTTTTCGTTGAATGCAATCTTCTTGAATACCCCTTTTTATCGGAGATCCGGTTATTTCCTTTCTGAGGAATGTAGGTATAAAGGACAGAGTCGGATACGACGTATAACACATTTCCTTTTTGGGCAAATCCGAAATCGCTGACTGCCGGGAACGAGTCTTGTTGCATTCCGTCGAGCGACCGGATATAAAGCATGGAGTCTTTTTTGCTTCCGCGTTGGTAAGCCAGCCAGTCGGCTGTTTCCGATAGTTTATAAGATTTGAGCGAATCGATTGTTTCTATCCCTCCGGACAGGCGGGAAATGATGAGGCTGTTCATCGGCATTTTATCCTTGTCCGTTTTCTTTAGCTTCTCAGCCTCCACTTCTTTTAGGGGAGGCGTTTTTGTCACCAAGAGATATTCGGAGGAGGAACTGAATTGTGCTTTTGCAGCAGGTTTAAAAGAACCTTTCTCTTCTCCTTTATCATTATATAGCAGGATGGTCGCATCTCCCGCCAGGGTTCCATCTTGCAGAATACCCATTTCCCGTTATCGGAAATACGTTGTTCGGATATGCGTTCCCATCCGACCATCTCATCGAATGTCATGGCTCTCTTTTCCTGGGCGTGTATGGATAGCCGGAAGCCAATAATAAGAGACTGATTAAATGTATAGAATTGCTCATTAATTTGATTGATTTGTTTTAGTATGCAATATTACTCTTTTTTATTAAAAGGAAAAAGTATCTTTGTAACCTTCAATGCTTATAGGAAACAAATAGAACATGAGAGATCGGAATCTGGATATATACAGAGGGGCTATAATGATCTATATCACCTGTTTTTGTCATTTGATATGGTGGGAAGGTGTCAAGGTCGGCATATTTGAAGGAAGCTGGATTACCGGGATATTCTTTGCAATGGCAACCGTGTTTTATATAGTAGGAGCCTCATTTTCCCTGTCATTGGAAAAACCGTTTCGGACTTATTTGAAGGGCCGGATAAAAAGAGTCGCGATCCCTTACTGGAAGTATGCATTGGTTTGTTTTCCGGCTGTTGTGTATCATTATTGGAAGTCGGGAGAGATAATACCGTTGAATGACTTTATATCTTATGTGTTCTTTACCCCTACGGTAGAATATCGATTATTTGATCATATTTGGTTTATTCCGCCTTACTTGATCATATCTCTTTGTCTTCCCTTTTTATGCCGGATGATTCGCCGGTGTAATATACCTTTTATCCTTTTCAGTGTCGTTTTGGTATTGTTGCTATTGTTCAAAGCTTATTATCCAGAGTTGCTTCAAACTGTAATAGTCTATCTGTTTTTTACGATATGGGGATTGTATTATAAGAAGAAGTTAGGCTGGCAAATTGTTGTTTGTGTAATAGCTGCCGTAGGATATTTGATTTATGCTTTCGGAGTTGAAAGAGTCCCTTTTGATCTGCAAGCTAATAAATTTCCGCCAAACTTATTGTTTGCCTCATACGGAATGGCTGTTTTAGGAATAGGTGGAATTTATATGAAAAAGGGATTAGTTTTCTTATATGACAGATCTGCAATGGTTCGTCGTTATATTGATATATATTCTAATGAAGGATATGAAATATATTTGGTCCATCCCTTTACCATCATTCTGTTAGGCGGTATAAAGCGGCTTTTGGGGTTGGACCCAATTATTGCCGACCATCTGTATTTGCAAATAGTGTATATTGTTTCCGGCTTTTTATTCATACTGTGCGTTAATGTCTATGTGCTGAAAACTTACAATTATATATGGTCTTTGGTAAATAGAGTTTTTTAAGTCGTATTTCCTGCCATGCTCATTAACCAGTTGGATCTTTGATTTATAATCCGCTGCGTGCTGAATTGTTTCAGGAAGAATACGGTTCCGTCTTTCACATCCCGTATGCGGGCCTGTCTTCTCCGGTAAGTTCGTATATTTCAGGTAGGAGATCAGATAAGTGAAAGAGCCGTCATACAGCAGCTACGGATCATTGCTTATCAACTCCGGGATAAATAAGTAAAGTCCGTGTTTCATATTCATTTGAATTAGGTTATTTGTCTTTTATAAATGTACGGATATCTTCCGACAAGAATTTATACCCTTGTCCGGCTTTCAGGACGGTGCTTTCCGGTGAAATATAGATAAACGAAGGAAGCGCATGTACCCCGTAATGAGCCGCTATGCCACTCATGCCCAGTCCATCGGACAGTTGCAGCCAGTTGTCTGCCGATTCTTTGACTTCTGTCTTTTTCCAAACCGCTTCTGGATCTACAGACAGGCTGATTAACGACAACTTTTTCTTTATATTTTTCTGCAATTTCCTTTAGTAAAGGAAACGCATCGAGGCAAGGGCCACAGTATCGGCTCCAGAAATCAAGAAGAATATATTTCCCCTTGTAATCGGAAAGATGATGGATGTTTCCTTCGATATCTTTCAATTCGGCATCGACGATCTTGTCTCCTTCCTGAACGGTCGAGGAGATAGACAGGAGAGAAGTTATTTCCTCTCCCAACCGGGATTGTCTTTGTTCGTCCGTCAGCTTGCTGTAGACAGATACGACTAACGCTTTATCCTTCAACTTTCCCGCCTGGCAACTCTTGGCAGCGTCTCTCAGTTCTTCCAGGCCGGCATCGGTAATCGGATAGTCCAGCATGAGCAGCAACTCTTTTTGCAGGATAATCTCTTCATGTATGCTGTTCACCGTCTGCCTGATCGAAGCAAATTCCTGTTTGGCGACCGAATCTTTCGCTCTGATCTTGGGGAGCAGTTTCATACACTCTGCCGTTAAGTCGTGGATGCGTATGTTTTCCTACCGTGTAGCCTCCCGGAAACGGTTCAGTTCGACTTGTTCGGGGATTGGAATGTCGCTTTCCGCCAGCCAGTTCTGCACATAAGGGGCTTCTCCTGTGATTTTGATGTTCGCTCCGGGCTTCACCCATACGGTGTAGCCGGTGTTGTTGAGGGATATGTACATCTTGGTCGTCCTGTCGGCTTCCCTGGTGAATTTGAATTTACCGTTCACCATTTTTTCCTGATCTTCCGGTCGTACATCCATCCCGTTTCCTTTCATCTCCGCGCAAAAAAATCTGACGGTATCCGGCATATTCCGTATGTCTCCTTCGATCGTAACGGTCTTTTGCCCGTAAGCGGAAGAAGCGCAGACAAAGATTCCAAACAACCATGCAAGTGTCTTCATAAGCAATTCGATTTATGATTAGTGCCGGCAATATACAAGTTTATTTGATTTGGAATCATGCGGGGTACGATAATTTCGTAAGCCTAACATATCTTGATACGTTACGGCCCATTCTTTCCCTTTTATAACATTTAAGACTTAGATCAACGTCTCCGTTACCACCTGTCCGTCGAACAGGTTGATGGTGCGGGAGGCAAACCCGGCATCGTGCTGGCTGTGCGTCACCATGACGATCGTCGTCCCTTCCTTGTTCAGTTTCGCTGAGCAGGTTCATCACTTCCTGTCCGTTTTTACTGTCCAGGTTACCGGTCGGTTCGTCGGCGAGGATCAGCTTCGGGTTGGCCACTACGGCGCGGGCAATGGCGACACGCTGTTGCTGGCCGCCGGACAACTGCTGCGGGAAATGCTTTTCGCGGTGCACGATCGCCATCCGTTCCATTGCTTCCTGTACCTTTTTCTTTCGCTCGGCAGCCGATACACCCATGTAGAGCAAAGGAAGTTCTATATTCTCGTATACATTCAACTCGTCGATCAGATTGAAACTTGGAAGACGAACCCGATAATCCCTTTGCGCAGTTTCGTCCGCTGGGCTTCCGTATATCGGATACTTCGATCCCGTTCAGGTAATATTCTCCGCTGGTCGGTTGTCGAGCAATCCTAAGATATTCAACAACGTTGATTTTCCACAACCGGAAGGCCCATAATGGCTACGAATTCCCCTTCCTTCACCTCTATGCTTACTTTATTAAGAGCCAACGTCTCTACCTCTTCCGTGCGGAAGATCTTTTCTAATGCAACTGTTTTAATCATGGTCTTTAACTGATTTGTTTACGAGAAATGTGACAAAAGTCGTGCCATAATCGTAAAAAACTTGTAGATAAGATGTTATCTGTTGTGCCGGGTTTGATGATCGTGCATATACGCACAAAAGGAGTTCGGATGCGCACGGTTTATCATAAGCATCTGTATCTTTTACCCCGTTCTTCTGTATATATTAGCACGCTTGTCTTAACCATAAATCGTTCGCTTGGCGGCGAACGGTTGTCCGCTTGCAAGAGAACGATCGTCCGCCATCAAGAGAACGATCGTTCGCCGCCAAGCGGACAACTTATAAGTAGAAGGAAAAGGGCTAAATAATACGGTACTTCTTCTTAATTCATATAGTATAAGTTCTTAAATTGGTTATTATAACCATACCTCTTCATGTTTTATGCGTCACTATATATATTGCAAGTGCGAGGATAATTCCATTTTTTCCGTATGTTTGTGGTGTTCTAAAGAATCAGATATATGGAAAGACAAATAACGCGTCTTTGTATTGGTACGTCTTCTACAATGACCAACTTCTACTGCAAAAGAAAGCTGAAGGCTATGTAATCCCTTGTACGGACGAAGCGCCTGTGACGGTTGCCCGCTCGCTTCCGGTCGAGATGCAGGACGGGACAATGGCGATGGCGGCTTTTACCGATGCGCCCCTGGAAGAGACGGATGTTTTCATGCCTATGGGACTCCGCGCTTCCTATGATCATATCGACCGTTACTCCTATGATCAGGCGGGGAAAGCGTATGAGATTGTCTATTGGGATCAACACAGCCGGTTTTGTCCTGTCTGCGGGACGCCGACGGAACTGAAAGGCCGATCATGAAGAAATGCCCTCATTGCGGCAATGAGATGTTCCCGTCGGTATCGCCTGCCGTACTGGTCTTGATCCGGAAAGGTGAGGAAATCCTGTTGGTGCATGCGCGTAACTTCCGGGGAACGTTTCATGGGCTTGTGGCCGGCTTCCTGGAAACGGGGGAGACGTTGGAACAATGCGTGGAACGTGAAGTGTGGGAGGAAACAGGATTGACGATCAGGAATATCACTTATTTTGGCAACCAGCCGTGGCCGTATCCGAGCAACCTGATGATCGGTTTTATAGCCGATTATGTCAGCGGGGAGATCAAATTGCAGGACGAAGAGCTGAGTTCCGGCTCGTTCTTCTCGAAGGACAACCTGCCGGAAATACCGCACAAGCTGAGCTTGGCGAGGAAGATGATCGACTGGTGGTTGGAAAATTGAAAGTTGAAAATTGAAAAATAAATCACTGATTATTATGAAACAAACGACTTGTTTATCTTTTGCTTGTTGGCGATGGCATTCGGTGCGGAAAGTGCCGCTTCGCAGGTGACGCGTGCCGATTACGAGCGTGCCGACACGATCCTGAAATGCTCCGACCGGGTTTATTCTCCTGCTATCCATCCCGAATGGATAGACAGTTCACACTATTTCTGGTATAAGAATCATGAGAAGGAAGGAGATTTCTACTATCTCGTCAATGCGGAGAGTGGAAAGAAACAGCGTGCTGCGGATAAGAAAGGATTGGCGGCATTCTTCTCCAAAAAGCAAAAGAAACTGGCCGAATCCCTGCTGAAAGAGGAAGAGAAGAGGCCGGATCGCTGGCGTCGTCGCGAAGAGGCTCCGGTTCCTGTTGTCTCGCCCGATAAGAAGTGGGAAGCGTATGTGAAAGATAATAATCTCTATCTCTCGCCCGTCCGGGATGAGAAGGAGAAAGATAAACCGAAGGAAGAGATTGCCTTGACGATGGATGGCACGGCGAACCTGCGTTATGACGGTTGGTCGATCATCTGGTCGCCCGACTCCCGGAAGCTGGCAACCGTGAAAGTGCGCGACGTGCAGGAACGCCGCATTCCGCTGATCGAATCCAGCCCGTCCAGCCAGAAGCAGCCGATCCTGCAATGGTGCAACTATGCGAAGCCGGGGGATGTATTGCCTGTTTACCTGCCGGTGCTCTTCGATGTGGAGGCGCGCAAGCAAATGGCGTTGAATGTCACTCCTTATGAAAATCAGTTCTATCTGAACCTGACCGGTTGGCGCGAAGACAGCCGCGCGTTCACGTTCGAGTTCAACCAGCGCGGGCATCAGCGTTATGTCATTGGCGAAGTGAGTGCTGCCGACGGTTCTATCCGTCATTTGGTGGATGAGCAGACGAAGACTTTCATCTATTATTATAACAACTATCGGTATGATCTGGATGACGGAAAAGAATTGCTTTGGATTTCCGAACGGGACGGATGGCGTCATCTTTACCTGATAGATGGTACGAGCGGGCAGGTGAAACGACAGGTGACAAAGGGTGAATGGGTGCTCCGTCAGGTCGATTATGTGGATGAGACGAACCGGGTTGTCTATTTCACCGCTTCGGGCTTTAATAAAGGCGAAGATCCTTATAACCTGCATTACTGCCGGATTAACTTGGATGGAACAGGCTTTACCGATATGACTCCTGAGAACGGGAACACCGTGTGACTTTCTCTGCCGACCGTTCTTATTTTACCGATGTCTATTCTCGTCCCGACCTGCCGCCTGTCAGTCAGTTGAAGCGGACTTCGGATGTGTCTGTGGTGGCCGGATTACAGAGGTGCGATGTGAGTGCGTTGCAGGCGGAAGGCTGGCAAATGCCGGAAGTGTTCTGCGCGAAAGGCCGGGACGGCAGACGGATATTTGGGGGAACATTTATCGCCCAATGCACTTTGATGCTTCCAAATCTTATCCGGTCGTAGAGTTTATTTATGCCGGTCCGCATGATTCGCATGTGGATAAGGACTTCAAACCGGCCCATCATCTGGTCTCCAAATTGGTAGAACTCGGCTTTATCGTCGTTTCGATCGACGGTATGGGGACGTCCAACCGCTCGAAAGCTTTCCATGATGTATGTTGGAAGAACCTAAAAGATGCCGGTTTCCCGGATCGTATCGCTTGGATGAAAGCGGCAGGTGCGAAATACAAGTATATGGATTTGAATCGTGTCGGCATCTATGGCTGGTCGGCCGGAGGTCAGAATGCGATGGCTGCTTTGCTGTTCCATAACGATTTTTATAAGGTTGCAGTCGCCCTTTGCGGTTGCCATGACAACCGGATGGATAAAATCTGGTGGAACGAACAGTGGATGGGCTATCCGATCGACGCCTCTTATAGCACCTCCTCCAATGTTGACAATGCTTACCGTCTGAAAGGCAAGTTGCTCCTGATCAACGGTGAACTGGATGATAACGTCGATCCGGCTTCCACCTTGCAGGTTGTTAGTGCTTGATGAAAGCAAACAAGAATTTCGAACAGCTTTATCTACCAGGCAAGACACACAGCCTCGGCGGTCCGTTTGAAATGCACAAAATGCACGATTTCTTCGTCAAGAATTTGCTGGGGCAGGAGCCGCCGGAGTGGGAGTAACCTAACGGCTCTCAATTTCATCCAGCCAGATTTCCAAGCAAACCTGAGGGAATAGCTCCATTGTTTCCTGTACGGTAGTCAACGACTTCATCCGGTTAGCAATCTTATCCGCTGTATTGGGGTAGGCAGTTTCGATCAGATCGTTCAGAATGAAAGAGAAGAAAGGGGGATTTCGTTTTAGGTAGCGGTCCATTAACAAATAGCAGGTAGCGGGAGAGGATGACAGTATTAGCTTTTCAGATCTGCATACTCTTCCGTTTCCATATATTGATAGGGAGTATTTTCTGATCCCATTTCATCGCATTTGTGAAGAAAAGAGTTGAATGTCTCGTTGAAAAGCCTCTTTTCTGTGCGGGAAGCCATTTTTATCCCAGTATTGATACGGGTGCGGAGGTCTGGTGTTACCTTGAAAACATCCGGTTCCGGATAATCTTCATTATTGCATGCTCCCAGCATGGCAAAGATGAAAAGTGCCAACAGTGTAGCTAATAGTTGTATTTTTGTCATAACCTGTTTCCGATTAATATTTCTTGTATAACTATAAGACGTTATATGACACTGGATTGTTGCAAAATGATACGACTTTTTTTGAAAATTTATTCTATGGGCTGTTTAGTTCATCGGAGCAAAGGAGGTTACGTGTGTCGTGTCTTTTAACTGCAACGAATCCTTGCGTGACAAAAGCGTATCCTGCCTGGCAAATTCCGGATGACCAGTTGCGAGTTTCTTCTTTTTCTTGATGATGTCGGGAGTAGGTAGATTGTTGTAATTTCTCCATGTCCATCTCTTTTGGCATTACGTTTGTGTATATAACTCTTCCTGCTGGTCATTTCTGCGAAGTCGAAAGTGACGAAGCCTGTGTTATGAGAACGATTCATAGGATCGTTTTTCCATGCTTCGAGCATATTTTTATAGACCGGTAAAAATTTACCGGGAGGAGGAGCATATAACCAGAAAACACCAGGAGGCAGGTCCTTTAATGCTATTTTACGATGGGTTGAATCTGTTTGTATGTATTCGGTGAAATCTTTGAGGATGGGTAACGGGGTTACCGGTGACATTTTCATGTCGGAAGTCGGTTCATCCAAGTTTATAAAAGAACCTGATTGAATCGCTTTCATCGTCTCTGGATTCAGTTCCAGCTTTTCTTTACCGGACAAGACGTTCTGGAGCCAGACTGAATCCTTTTTTGTCCACTGCTGTGCAGATATATAATCGGCACCTTTCAGACAAATCAACATCACTATAAGCAGTTGTTTGTGCATGTTATATTATTGCATCATCTCTTTTACTTTTGCTTTCAACGCATCGCCTCTCAGGTCGCGAGCTACGATTGTCCCGTCAGCCAAACAAGATGATATGCGGAATTCCGTTGAAGCCGTACAGTTCAGAAGGCGTGTTCTGGGCATTGAGAATCTGTGGCCAAGTAATCTTCAAATCTTCGATGGCTTTCTTTGTATCTTTCGGCTGGTCCCATGTGGCTACACCAAGTACTTGGAATCCTTTATCCTTGTATTGGTTATACACTTCTGCCAGTATCGGGGTCTCTGCACGACAGGGGCCGCACCAGCTTGCCCAGAAGTCAACCAATACATAATTCCCTTTTCCTACATAGTCGGAGAGGGAAACCTTTTTGCCATCTTCGGTTTCCACTGTAAAGTCGGTGAAAGGTTGTCCGACGGCCGTCTTTTTCAGGTTGGTAATCCGTTGGCTCAGTTTCCGGATGATGTTCCTACTTTGGATAAAGGCGCTGGATTGGGCAATGATAGATTCCATTTCTTCCGGGTTCATAAAGTTCGATAGGTTTTGAAGGGCAAAAGCACCAATGTAATTATCTTGGTTTTTATCGATGAAGTCCTTCAGCATAGCCATATAGGCCGGCTTATACTCATTGTCGTAATAGGTCTTTGTCAATTCTTGGACTTTGCTTTTATCTTGTTCCTGCTCCCGGATCTCTTTCATTTTGTTCTGGAAGAGTTCACTGATTCTTTTTTCTTCTTGGATATAGCTGCTGAAGGTCTCATTCAAGGGAGTGCCGGACGCGCTGTTCGGAGTTTCCATGTTCAGTTGGATGGTACCGTTTTCAAGCATGAAGGTGGTATAGTATTTCCTTCCGACTTGGGTTAGGCATAAAACAGCGGTGTCAATCTGACCGGTGAACGTAAACGCTCCGTTTTCAATCACTGCGCTGTCAATGTTTTGCCCCTTATCCCGGTCGAAGATATAGACTGTTTTCCCATTAAAGGTAGAATCGGGGATACTTCCCATTACCGTGTAGGAGGGAATCGGCTGTGAACAGGAGGCAAAGCCTGCTCCTGTCATGAGCAATGCGATTAATGTTTTTGTGTTCATAAGATAAATATTAATGTTTTGAGGACAAAAGTAAAACATGTTGGCTTATGATAAGCCCTAATTCATGTAATTTGTCTTATCATCCAAAATATTAATTGTTTTTAGTGCTGTGTTCCCGCGCTTAATGTGGGAACATACCCTCCTTTATTCCGTTTTGATTACCTCTGCCGGGTTCAACCGTGAAATCAGCCAGATACGATAGGCGACGGTTACGAATACGATAGTGGTGGTCAGAAGGAGGATTGCCAGCCACATCAATGGATTGTTTAACCAGCCGGGATCAATCGTTATCTTTTCTTGCGTCAATATTCGCAGGAGCATATAGACGATTGCCAGCGCAGGGATGGCTGAAATGGCAAGTAAACGGATATATAGTTTACCGAACAATAGCGCAATGACCTTAGGGCCGGCTCCGTTGATCTTCCGTATGGCGACTTCTTTTTGCCGGCTGACCGTGTCGAGTGTAATGGCGGAATAAATACCCAGGACTGTAATGACTATGCTGATAACGGACAATAGGCTGAACAGGTCGCTTATCAGCATCTCCCCTCCATTGAGCCGGAATCGCTCCTCTTGTTTGGTGGTCAGCAGGAAAGGAATGGATGCGGCAACCAGTTATGTACGATTTTGAGTATTTCTTTCCGTACGTTCTGTTCCTGTCCGGCTATGCATTTGATGTAAGCGACCCTATAGTTCGGTTCCTTAGGAACGGAGATGAAGGAGAAACGGTGATATTGAGATTGATTGGCTTTAGCCATTTGATCTTGGGTATATACCGGTTCGAACGGTAGTTGCTCATATATGCCGGTAATCTGGAAAGTCTGGTCTCCCAATTGTACGGATGTCGGATTCTTTTCCCCGTCTTTCTCCAATTCCCAGATAAGCGACCGTGAAACCACTATTTCGTTAGCCGCCTGTGGCATTCTTCCTCTATCGGAAGTTTCATGAAAGACGGGTAGTTTTTACTGGTGAGGAAATGTATCCCGTGCAGTGTCTCTCCCTGTTTGTTCTTATAATCCAGATATTTGCCGGGAGTCTCTAAAAGCACGTCTTCAACCCCGGCAAGCGTACGGATACGGGAGACGATCTCTTCTTCGTGTCCTTGTACTTGCGGTTCCCAAAGTTCTATCTTCCAGATACGGGTACATTCTTCTTCCGTCAGCGTGTTGTTCCTTTTTTCTTCTGCGAGGTGGTAAATATTTCTTAGTCCGATAGCTCCGGCAATAAAAAGGAAACAGATGAACAGTTGGACTCCTAACATGAAGTTCCTTATACTATGTTTCTGCCGTTTCACGCCTTTTATTCCTTCTGTCAATGTGATATGTTTGATGCGGAAGATGACCAATGACACAATCAAGGCGCAGAGAACAAACAAGAAACAGAGATACTCCATTTCCTGCTGGATCAAGGTAGGCGTATGGATAAACAGATTCTCGTTGATCGTTTCTTTCGAGGCCATATACTGATAATAAACAGGCACTATCCATTCGGTCAGGACGAGACTTGCCAATGCCGACAGGATGAAAAGAACCGCAATCTCGCTGAAGAGTAATCTGAACAATCCTTTTGCGTCTGAACCTAAGCATTTCCGTAAACTGAGTTCTCGTGTCCGGTTATAGAACGACTGAATGCAGAACTTCAGGAAGTTTATCATCGCGGCAATCAATATCAGGAGGCCGATCAACGGGATGAAGAATGTCGCACTGAGATTATCCGGTTTGTACATCTCTTCCTTGAAAGTGCGTGCTGTCAGATAGTGATCGTTGTTTTTTCCAAAAGCCGGTATTTGTTGGCGTAACCTTTGGTTTATTTCTTTGCTTGAAACACCTTTATCCAGCAGGACCACCAGATCTCGGTATTTACGTTTTGGTTGGATGCCGGCTGTTTCCAGGAAATAAAAGTCACTCTTTTCCCGTGTCCCATCCGGAAAATCCCTGATAACGGCGCTGATTGTGGAATAGTGGATGGCAGACGTGTCGCTGTCTGCACGACTGAAATAGAGTGTTTTTCCGATAGGGTTTTCTGCTCCGAATATTTTTTTCGCGGATGATTCGCTGATGAATACTTCTCCCGGTTTGAGTGTCGGTGTCTGGCCTTCCAACGTTTGAATGCCGAATATGTTCGGAAAATCTTTTGTGACATTCTGGATGCTGCATTGGTACGGGATTTCTTTCTGGTTCTCTTTGGATATGGAAATATTGGCTTGGCCGTATCCGTATGAATAAGCGATTTGCCCAATTCCGGTGATCGGATTCCCCATCAGTTCTTGCACCACCTCGCCTGGAATATAAGGTCCTCATAACCGTATTGGGCCGATTTGGCATATATATTCGCCATCCGATCGCTGTTTGCCCAAGCAATAAACTGGTTATTGAATCTTCTGATATAATAAGAGGTCATACTGAAACAAAGAAGTCCGACTGCGATTCCGATGATGGAAAGCAAATACTGGATCTTGTTTTTAAGAATTTGGCGGATAGCCATTTTCAAGTAGTGTTTGAACATGATGTGATGTTTTGTCGTTATTATGTTTTTGTTTTTATTATTCCGTTTTGATTACCTCTGCCGGATTGGTGGCGGCTGCCCTTTTGACCTGACGGAATATAGAGAGCAGCACGATCCCACAGGTGATAAGGAAAACCAACAGGAACAATCCTGCCGGCAATGTGGTATGGTTGGCGTATGTCTCGAGCAACGTTTTATAACCAAGTAGCGACTGGAAGAGCAAAAACATTGCCTAATGTCACTAATATGAAATACTCCCGGAAGAACAGTTGAAGAATGTGATAAAAGGTAGCTCCGTTTACTTTGCGGATGGCAATCTCTTTCCGCCGCTGTTCGGTGGCGAGGCTCACCAGAGAGTAAATGCCGAATGTGGAGATAAGGATACAAACCAGAGAAAGGATACTAAAGATTGTAAAAATCACTTTCTCCGGCCAGTTGAAAAGATCAACCAGATCGGATAACTCCGTAAACATTTTACTCTGGTTGACATTGTCATTCTGAATATGTGATGTTATCTCGTGAAGATGTTCCAGCACTTCTTTTTTATATCCTTTTGCATAGCGGACATAAACAAGGTAAGGACGCTCGAAGTCTTTTACCATCGGATTTTCGTATGTGGTGAAGAACAGCGGTAATATAGGATATTGCATCGGAGCGTAGAGATAGTCTTTGATGACACCGCAAACTCGGGCTTGGCTTGCTTGCCCTTTTATGTATATAGGCCGTTCAAGCAGATCCGTGTAGCCTAATGTTTGCAGGCAAGTTGCATTTACCATATAGCTATATGGGGTTGCATCTGATGGCCAGCTACCTGCTTTCAGTTGCAGTTTGAAGAACGAAAAGAAGTCCTTGTCGGCAACGATTACCGGGTTGTAACTATTGGGTTTGGCTTCATTCGGATCGAAACAGAAATACGAGTAAAAGGAACCGTACCAATCCCCTTGTTCCGTAAAGACCGGAGTGTTCCCGCAGGTGTATGTGACTTCTTCTACATACGGATGGTTGGCCATTTCCGGTTTCAAAACACTTAAATCCGTCTGAAAGGAGGTGCCATATCCTAAATCTACCTGTATGACCCGTTCATAATCGATCCCTTTATCTTTTGAAAGGATAAAATGCAACTGTCGGAACAAATCCGATGGAGGTGATAAAGAACAGTGAACCGATAAATATCTGAACGATGATCAGGCCCTGTTTGAAAAGAGCAGGCTTCTGTATTTTATGCTCCAAAAGATTTCGTATCGGATAATAACAGATAAGAAGGAATACCAACATACAGATTCCAGCGAGTGACAGCGTATTGCCTAAAAGTGAAGTTCGTGAAAGGTGGCGACTGACGTTCTCATAGATACCATACCGGTTCCAGGTCGTATAGCTTTCATAGTAAGGATAGATGCTCTCGATCAGACAGAAAGAAATCAGGAAGGCGATGATCAAAGGAAGTGCCAGTTCGATGAAACTTTTTGTAATCATACTTGTGGTTGAGGCTCCTATACAAAGATAAGACCGGTTTTTTTGTTGTTTTCGTTGCTGTTGACCGATAAAAAGGACAAGTAGGTTGATCAGAGCGCTAAGGAAAGCCATTGCCCCAGCTAAAGCCAGGATATGAATGTTACGGATGCGGTCTGTCAATTCAGGATGGCACCGGAGATGTACTTCGGAGGCTGTCAGCAGGTTTATTTCCAGTTTTTTACCTGTTCGCGATCCCATGTGTCTTCGGCATGACTTTTATAGTGCGCCAGTTTGTTCCGTACATTTGCCACATTCGCATTCTTTTGGAGCCGTACGTAGGTCGTCATGCGTTTGACATGATTGGGTTGAGGGGTTCTGATCAACAGAAAGTCGAACAGCAGATCAGTATTATCCGGATAGTTACGGATAATACCGACTACCGAGGGACGAAGATTATTATCCAATACGACTTCCTTGCCGATACAGTTTGTTGTCCCGAACAATTTGTGGGCTGTCCGTTCCGTTAAAATGACAGAACTGCCGTCGGGAATGACCCCTTGGTGAGTCCCTTCGATAAAATCTGTCCGGAAAAGGTCGAAGAAGGACTGTTCGCTTTCCATTCCATGCAGGTTGATTGCTTCGTTGTCCTGTTTCAATGTAAAGCTGAGGTGGTTGAATGAACAAGAGGCTTCGATTTCGGGGAGCAGCTTGAATAATTCTTCCCGGTCGTTAATATGTAACTGGTCTAAATCTGATTGTGTTCCGTTGGCACGCTTGACAAGTCCCTCTGTCGTCAGGCAGTAAGTCGGTCTGCTTCCGGATGGAATTATCGAAATGTGTCTCCCACCATAGCCAGTAACCTCCTAAAATGAAGGTAGTAAATCCTACGGCCAGACCAATGATGCTGACAATTGATTGAGTTCGGTATTTCAGTAGTTCCCGAAAAGAAACTTTGACATAGTGTGATAACATAATCTGATTGTTTGTTATAAAATATTGTTCAAAGACATTCTTATTCCGACTTGATCACTTCTGCCGGGTTCTGGTTCGCTGCCTTCTGTATGCGCCAACCGGTACAAAGAGTCAGTAGCAGGACCAGTACACCCCAGATGACCGGATAAAGCCACCAACTGATTGCTGCTTGCAACACATAGTTTCAATCCATGATTTCATGATCAGGTAACTGGTCGGAAATGCTATAACCGAAGCGATGCATAGCAGGCGGAGATTACCGGCAAAAAACATTCTCATGATATCGGAGGCCTCTGCTCCGTTTACTTTACGGACAGCGATTTCTTTCTTCTTCTGTTCGCAGTCCAGAGTTACTTGAGAGAATACGCCGAACAATGAGATCAAAATACAGACTATAGTCACGAAGTCAAGCATCTTGAGTAGTGCCTTTTCCGATTTCAGAAACTTTTCATACTCTTCTTCCATAAAAGTAACATGTATGTCGACGGCGTTCGGTTGCATTTTCTTTGCCAACTGTTCAACCTGTTGTTTGCACAGTTCGCGGCTTCCCGGCTGATGCCGGAATATGGCAGTCGTTGAATAATCATTCTGTATATTCTTTTTTCCCGGACTGAACTCGAGCATAACCGGCTTTACCGGAACGGTAGGAGGTGCGATATAAAAGTCTTTGAAAATGCCGTCGATGATAAATCCTTTCTGATCTTTGCGGCTAAGTGTTTTGCCAATCGGGTTGTCGATCTTCAATTCCTTTACAGCTGCTTCGTTTAGGAGTATGTGCCGTTCGGTATCTCCTTCCGGCAACTTGCCTTTTAGCAATTGCAGACCATAAAATTCAAAGTAGCGATTGTTGCATGGGATTATTTGGATCGTAAGACCTTCCACAGAGGCCGGCTTGCTTCCCAATCGGTAAAGGACCTGTAGGAACGTGAATGGCTTGGAAATAGTGGATCGTTTTCATCCGGATATACTTCGGCGATGGAGGAGAGTTTGGCAATTTCTTCTTTCAAACCGTCTGTTTGGGGATATATACGGACATCGCCCCGGTCTTTCCGGTTTAGTCCGATATCGGTGGTGTGCAAGTGATGGATTTGCTTGATCAGTACCGACGAACAGAATATGAATCCGATGCTGATTATCAATTGCAAGGTAAGGCTTGCTTTGGGGAAGAGGTTCTTTCCTTTCCCGTCAGACGAACCTTTAAGGGCCTTTTGTAGCGAGCGCTTCCTGAAATAGTAGATAGGGAATAAAGAGAACAGGAAAGCCAGTAAGGTGATGAATCCGAAATAGACGAATGTTTCCAGATAGAGACTGAACGAATCCGTTTTTACATTCGATAATTCTTGGAATACAGGCAGTATGACTTCGATCAAGGCTATTCCGGCTAAAAGAGAGATGGAAAGCGTAAGCAGGTATTCGGAAGCGAACAGGACAAACAGATTGCCGTCAGACGAGCCGCACACTTTCCGAAGCCCGATCTCTTTACTGCGTATTCGTATACGGTTCACGAACAGGGTCAGATAGTTGAATAGTGCGCACAGGATTACCAACCTCCGGCAAGAGCGAATAGCAAGATATGTTCGAACTTGATAGTTGGCTCTTCTTCGGGGTGGTCATACCGCATGGCGGTGATTGACGTCAGAACGAAATGACTCAGCGAGTCTCTGTCTTTCTTTATTTTATGTTCGTAAAGTTTCTTTTTAAAAGCTCTCATATCCGTTTCCGGACGGACCTTTATAAAAGTCTGACAATAGGCTACGTTCCATTCCTCCGTTTGTCGGGACGGCTTCAGTATTCCGAACGGGAAATTCGAGTGCTGGTCCTGACTTTTGACTATGGCACATATTTCCATATCGTCAGACCAAATTTTCAGTTTTTCACCTAATGGGTCCTTTGTGCCGAAGACCTCTTTGGCAAGCTTGTCCGTGATCGCGATCTTGTTACTTTTCGGGATCATAAAATCCCGGCTACCGGAGATCAGTTCTATTTCGAACATATGTTCGGCAGCTGAATCCATGACCATGTCGAAAGATTCGTATTTCTTCTCGTTGTAGAGGAAATCGGTTTTCCAGGCACTCGTGTTGCAACTTTCCTCTATCTCCGGGAATGTCTCTTTCAAATATCGGGCCAGCGGGTAAGGTGTAACGCTTGATAATCCTTGGTCATCGGTTTCCGATTCCATCCGGACGTAATAGATCCGGTCTGCGTCTTTCCTAAACGTATCGTAGGTCAGTTCATATCGTATCCAGAGCGACGATAACGCGAAACTTGTAAATCCGATTGCGAGCCCGACGATACAGATGAATGACTGCAATTTATATTTCAAGAGATTACGGAAAGCTATTTTGATGTAATGGTATAGCATGGTTCAATGATTTAGTTTGTTATTATTCCGATTTGATCACTTCCGCAGGATTGGTCCGGGCAGCCTGTATCGTTTGATAGAGGACGGTTCCGATGATCAGAGTGATGGTGGCAAATACGATTACGATATACATCCAGGCAGAGATATGGCTCCGATAGGCATATTGCTGCAACCAACTTTGCATGAACAACCACGCGAGTGGCAATGCAAGAAGGTTGGCTATCAATGCAATTGTCAGATATTCCATAAAAAACATTTTGACAATCGTGCCGGCAGAGGCTCCCATCACTTTCCGTATGGCAATTTCTTTCCTTCGTTGTTCCATATTGCTGGATGAAATGGAATAAAGCCCGAAGATGGAGATTAGCGTACAGAACAGGGCCAGCAAAGTAAAGAGCTGCAGGCTGGCATCTTCGGAAGTGCTGAGCCGATCAAGTATCTGGCTTATGGTCTGTACATTGCAGGTAGTGGGATCGCCTGACTTAGAGTGTTTTTTGAATATATTCCGGATTGCTTTGATCGTGGCTTTTTCTTTTCCGGGTTCGGTACGGGCATAATAAAAATAACTGTTCCATTTGCTTTGGTCGATTACGATCACTTGTGGCAGGATCGGGTTGCGCAAACTGGCCGCTTGGAAGTTTTGGATGATCCCGACGATCTCCATTTCGGCACGTCCTCTGCTTCCGTCTTGCATGATCGTATAATTCCAAATACTGATTTTCTTGCCGATCGGGTTATCGATGCCCATGATGCGAGCAGCTTCTTCATTGATGACGGCTTTTGTCCAAGAGGCTCGCCAATCTCCATTGTCTGCCAGATCGCCGTCATTGACGAAACGGCCTTTCAGCATCGGTATGTTAAAAACTTCCGAGAAGTTGCTGCCTACTTGCAGGACTTGGAAGTTTGGATTGAAATCCAGTGGTTTCCCTTCCCATTCGACTTCGTTTTGTGTATAAGGTTCATGGGTGATGGTAAATATTCCGGCTTGTGTGAATCCTTTTAGGACTGCTAATGAAGAAATCTCGCGACTGATTCCTTCCCGGTCGTTGAATGTCATTTCCATCTGTATCAGACCCTCTTTCTGGAATCCCAAGTTTTTATGTTTCATGAAAGATATTTGCCTGAACATGATAAATGTGCTCATCAGGAAGAATATGCAAATACATAGTTGGAGTATCATGCTGATTTTGCGGTAACCGCTTTTCCGGGTAGGAGAGATTCCTCCGGATATTAATAGAGAAGAAGCGCGTACAAAATGCAAGAATAACGGTAGGCTGACAATCGTGAGTGTCAACCAGCTAATACCTGTTATGATACAAAGATGGCTAAATAATAACTTCGTTGTAATGTCGTTTCGAAGAGGTGTGAGAAACCGCCAACGGTTAATTCCAACAGGCAGGAAGCCAATAGAAAACTGATCCCGACAAGTAACGTCAATTCCAGCAACAACTGGATAACCAAGTTCTTTTTATCAGCGCCGATCGCATTTCTCAATTTCATTTCTTTGTTCCGTAAGTAGATACGATTCAACAACAGATTGGTGAAATTAAAGAAAACGCAGAGTAACAATAAGAGGCCGGTTACCGTGAATGTCCGGATGTAGGAAAGATTAAATGTCAATTCACTTCCGAATGTATGACGGACATCTGTCAGGGGAACCAACTTTAACAAAATTGATTTATTATATTCATGTTCGACTATATAAGAATTGATCTTCTTCTCAAAAGCTTTTATATTAATGTTGGGTGCTAATAATAGATAGATTTAGTGTTTAGCAAGGCCCATTGTTTTTCGTCCGTGATCCGGTTTTCCCGGTCACGGTCGAATTTGTCCAGTTCATAAACATCGGCTTGCATCATGGAGTTGTTGGGCGAATCTTCCAAGACGGACACGATCGTAATGCTTTTACGATATCCGTTTTCAAGGGTTGCCTAATGCTTCCTCCGGTGTTTTGAAATATTTCACGGCAAAAGAGCGGGTGACGGCTATCTCATCCAGCGTTTTCAGGATATCATCCCTTTTACCGCAAATTACGGGACGTGGAAAGAATTTGAAATACTGTTCGTCAATGAATTCCTCGTCCGGATCCTCTAACCTTGTTTCTCCATATTTGAAAGTCGAGCCGTATTTGGAATAAATCTGCGTTGTCTCTATTACTTCCGGGAAATCTTTTTTCAGTTTGCGTGCCAGAATAAGCGGTAATTCCTCCGATTTCTTTCCCGTTTGTTTATCGATTCCGTATATTCGGTAAATTTGTCCGGATTGTGGGTAGAACCGTCGTAGTTCGTTTCATACCTGTACCAGTTCCATCCGTATGTAAAACAGATCAGCCCGATTGCCAAACCGACAATACTGATAGCAGATTGTACTTTATATTTTGCCAAGTTACGAAATGCAATTTTGATATAATGTTGTAGTATCATGATTCGAATATTATTTTAAAATCAGTTCTTCCGCATCCCCAAAGGTACTATATCCTGTGACAATCACCTTGTCGCCCGGTTGGAGGCCGCCGGTTATTTCGTATTGCTGCGGGTTTTGGCGACCGATGCTGACCGGGGTTTTCCGGGCTTTCGTGCCGGATTCGTTCAGTTTGTATATCCATTGGCCGCCGGTGGCTGGAAGAAGTCGCCACGTGGGATGACGAGGGCCTCTTCCGGTTGTCCGAGTTCGATCTGGACACGGAAACTTTTTCCGATGCGTACGTTCTCCGGGCTTGCTCCGTAAAGACCAGGTCGACATCGAAGTTACGGTCTTTGACTTCCGGAACGACTTTGGTGATCCGGAGCGGGTACTTTTTGTTTTGCCAGGTGATGGTGGCGGGTAGACCGGTGGTGATCCGGTCGATGTAGTATCGCTGAGGGAAGTATGGATCTGTAACTGATCGAGGACTTTGATCTCGGCGATCGCTTCGGTACTTTGCACCTGTTGTCCGGGAGTTACTTTCACAAAGCTGAGTTGTCCGGAGAGAGGAGCACGGACAACCAAGTCCTCCATGCGTTCCCGGGCACGTTCGAACTTTTTACGTTCCCGTTCAAGATCGTTTTCATCAACTCACGGCGCAAGATCGTAGCTGCACTATCATGGCGCAAACCTTCCAACTGCAAAGCGGTGCTTCGGGTTTATAGTCGAATTCGTCCCGGGCCACTTCGAGCTGTGCTTTGCTTTTGACTCCCATATTGAATTCCTCTTCGTCGAGTGCATAGCTTTTTTTGAGCCGGTTCAGTTCGTAGGTCGTCTGTAAGGTCTTTTGTTGCAGGTCGATACTTTTCTGTTCCATCTCAATCTCTTTCTCCTGATAAGAGATCAGCTGCTTTTCCCATTCATCCTGTTGGTCCTCGATGGCGCGGATAAGGTCGGGATTGTTGAGTGTCAGGATCGTGTCTCCCTTGTTCATCATAGTTCCTTCCTCTGCAATGATCCTGTCCACGCTACCGGCTTCGCGGGTGTTGATCTGGATGGTGAGGATGGGTTGCACGACACCTTCGACGTCTACATATTCCAGAAATTTGTCGCTTGTCGCTTCTCCGATGATCAGGTTTTCTGCATCGGTACGGAGCTTCCTCCACCAGAGGCGGCGATCCCGACATAGACGAGAAGAACAATAAATGCGATTCCCCCGCGATATGCCAGCGGTAGCGGTAATAAACGGGTTTCTTTGCTATGGGCTTGTCCATGTATATGATTTATAATTTATGATTTATGATTTATGAATTGTCAATTGTTTAAAAGGAGTTCATAGTCTTCTGTGATCGGGATCATCTTCTCGAAATCGTAACCGGTCAGGCTGCGGAGACCGTAATAGAGATTCCAATAATTATATAAAGCCGCGATGTAAGCACGGCGAGAATTGTCTTTTTCGGCTATGGCGGCATTGAGGTCGAGAATCGTCGATTTGCCTAACAGGTAGAGCCTGCGTGCCACATCGTTACGGCGCTGGGCCGTTTGGTCTGTTTTATAGGCTATGGCAACTTTTCCTGCCTGTATGTTGAATTGCTTGACAATCTTGCTACGTTCAGTTCGAAATCCATCCGCTCCTGTTCCAGTTCGGTGTAAACCTTGTCGCGGTTGCTTTTGGCCACTTTCACCCGGCCTTTACCTACGCCCCAGTCCAATATCGGTATGCGTATCCCCAATGTCACCAATTGCTGGTCCATCGGGTCGCGGTAGGATTCTTTCAGCTTTTCGTTGCTTTGCGTCAGACCGAACTGTGCATATAAGGCTGCTTTAAACCCCGGGTTGCTTTTGCTCGCAACGTTGCTTTCACTTTGCAGCCGACGCGTTCGAAAGCGCTGATATCTGGGTTGTTTTGGAAAGCAAGCTGCATGGCTTCGTTTACGTCGACTGTGAAGTGAGGGATGCTGTCGTCGGGAATCACTACCAAGTTATATTTTCGGAAATGCCCAGATAACTGCGGAGCGACTGGATATAATCGTCGACCTCGATTTGCGCATTGAGGCAGTTTGTCTGTTCGGTCAGTTTGTTGAGTTCCAATTGGAGCATTTCGTTTTCGGTGATCGTTCCGATATTGTAACGTCCTTGTGCATACCGGTAAAGCGTGTCGGCGTATGCAAAATTATAGTTCGCGATTTCCAGCGAGGTCTGTGCCGTTGCCAAGTTAAAAAAGCGGTTGGTCGTATAGGCTGCTACCAGTTCGAGTGTTTCGATATAGGTCTTTTTTGCTTCTTCGTATTTGATCGGCTCGATACGGCGTTCCCATTTAAGGTCATTGAAGCCGAATAAGTCTTGTTCATATCCTACGACGACCGGAGTACTTTTGTAAGACGAGATATTGTCGGTAAACATATCCAGTCTTTCAAGTCCGGTTTTCAATAAAACCTTTCCCCCTGTAAGGGCTATATTTTGTTGGATTTCGAGGCTGGCATCGACTGAGAGTTGGTTCCGATGCACAAACTTGTCGCTACCGTCTTCCAAGGTGACAGACTGGATGGAACGGTTCAAGCTCGGATCGGAAGTAAGCGTCAGGCTCGGCAACTGTTTAGCCCGGAACGAACGCCAGTTCCAGTAAGAAGCCCTGAAAGCGTGACGGGCGGCAATCGCTTCAGGAGAATTCCGACGTGCCATTCGATAGCTTCGCTCAATGTCAGCGTAAGTGTTTTCTGCGCCTGGAGCTGTAAGGGGAGCAGAAATAGTATTGCTATGTATATTATTTGTTTCATGACAAAAATGAAGCAAATAATATGCCATTTTTGTAAAAAGGTTGGTACTTATGTAAATAGTGATGTGAAGTGATATGGATAGGGTGCTAATCCGCACAATTTACGTGCGGATTAGCACGGTATATTCAGGCTGAAATTGTATTAAGAAACGATAGACATCTCTTTATGGTTTTGCGGGATTCTCTATCACTCTATCACGCTTTGCTTTGTAAGTATTGATAAGCATGATGTACAAGGAGTGATACATGCCGGATTCATGTATCACTCCTGTGTCACACTTGTATCAATTGAAACGGGGAACCGGTATTGTTCTGAAAGTAGCGGGAAGTGTATCTATATGTATTTGTGAGCAAGTTATTTCGTCGACATAAGGTCCTTTTTTGCAGAAAACAAGGAGGAAAAGAGTGGAAAGCAAGCAGAAATGTTCGGAAACATGCCCATCTTCCGGCATTCTACACCCGGATGTTGACGTTCCCTACACCGATGTTGACGCCTCGAACATCCGGGTGTAGAGAATCATTACATACTGACATGTTGTAATGAAGATGCTTATTATGCAAGAAAAGGCTATATGTATTCCAAACATTCTTAATATGTTACTATTAGCTTGCCTGTAAGTGTATGAAAAAACGTGTTATTTCGCACAAATTATGTGCAGTATCGCACATACATTCCGTATATATAATACATATCTTTGTCACGTCAAGGATGATTTTTTACACGAGATAGAATAATACCAGGAATATGAAGAACGGGAAAATATTGATTATAGATGATAACGAAGATGTCCTCTTTGCGTTGAATCTGTTGCTTGAACCTTATGTGGAACAGATAAAAGTGACGACGCAGCCGGAACGGATCGAGCATTTTATGTCGACATTCGTGCCCGATGTTATTTTATTGGATATGAATTTCCGGCGGGATGCGATCAGCGGACAGGAGGGGTTCTTTTGGCTCGAAAAGATAAAGGCCGCCGACCCCGATGCGTGGTTCTTTTTATTACGGCCTATGCAGATACGGAAAAGGCCGTACGTGCCATAAAGGCGGGGGCTACCGACTTTATTCCGAACCCTGGGAAAAAGAAAAACTGCTTGCTACTCTCTCGGCAGCCTTGAAACTGCGTGAAAGCCGTACGGAAATCAATACATTGAAACAGCGGGTCGAGGCATTAGGAAGCCTGATGATACCGGCTTTGAGATTATCGGTGAGAGCGATGTCATGCAGGAATTGTTTGCCACGATTGCCAAACTGAAGGATACGGATGCCAATATTCTGATTTTAGGCGAAAACGGGACTGGAAAGGATCTGATTGCACGCGCTCTTTATCATCATTCGCCCCGTTGCAACCAGGTTTTTATCAGTATCGATCTAGGGAGTATCCCGGAACAATTATTTGAAAGCGAACTGTTCGGATATGAAAAAGGAGCTTTCACGGATGCACGGCGCGATAAGCCCGGACGTATGGAAGTGGCTTCCGGCGGGACCCTGTTTCTGGATGAAATCGGTAATTTGAGCTTGCCGATGCAGGCGAAGTTATTGACAGCTATCGAGAAAAGGCAGATTCTCCGTCTGGGTGCTACCCGTTCCGTGCCGATCGATGTCCGGCTGATCTCTGCCACGAATATGGACATCCATGCGATGGTACAGGAAGGAACTTTCCGGCAGGATTTGTTGTACCGGATCAATACGATCGAGTTGCATATCCTCCACTCCGCGAACGGGGAAATGATATCTTGCTGTTGGCCGATTATTTCTGGACTGTTATGCCCGCAAGTATAAGAAAAAGATAGGAGGGCTTACCAGAGATGCGAAAACGAAATTGCAAAGCTATGCATGGCCGGGCAATGTCCGCGAACTGCAACATGCGATCGAGCGTGCGTGATTCTTTCGGATGGTCCCATGCTGAGACTGAAAACTTTATGCTGCATCCTGCACCTGCCCAAAAGAAAGGGGAGCCGGAAGAACTGAACCTGGGCGTTCTCGAAAAAGAAGCGATTGAACGAGCCCTCCGCCGGGCGGACGGGAATATCACGCGTGCTGCCGAGCTGCTGGGAATCACCCGTTTTGCCTTGTACCGGAAACTGGATAAGTTGGGCCTATGAAACGATATCTCCTTTTTCTGAAGATAGGGTTGCTGGTCGGGCTATCTCTTTTAATTGCCTTTCTGCTTTTGAAGGAATTGTATTTTACGGCTGTCATGTGTTTTATAATCTTGCTGGGAACTGCTTTTTCCCTTTATCAGGATCAGCGGAAAAATGCTTCAGAAGATGGAGCATCTGATTGCCAACATCCACTATGGAGATATGAATCTGTCTTTTCCTATCCCTTCGACAGACGGGCCCGAAGCCAACCTGACGCGTGCCATGAATGAAGCGCTATCTGCTTTTCGGACCCGTCTGTACAATGTGGTGGTGGCGGAGGCGGAGACAGAAGCCTGGCAAAAGCTGATCCGTGTCTTGACGCATGAGATCATGAATCTATCGCCCCTATCATTCCTTGTCGGAAACGGTGACGGAACGTGCGAGTTCCAACGGGTTGAACGAGCGGGATTACAGCATTATGTTGCAAGCCATGCAAACGATACACCGTCGGAGCAAAGGGTTATTGGATTTTGTTGAAAATTATCGGAAACTGACTCGTATTCCGGTTCCGATGCAGCAGTTGTTTCCGGTTTCCTCTCTTTTTGACGATTTAAGGGGGCTGTATCCTGCCGGTGCTATTTCGTTCTCTTTCTCTGTCCGGCCGGTAGACTTGCGTATTTATGCGGATCGTGCCATGATTGAACAGGTGTTGATAAACCTGTTGAAAAATGCAGTCGAGGCATGCCAGGAACGTCCTTATCCCGAAGTCCGGGTGAATGCGTTCAGGCGTGAAGGTGTTCCGGTGATTACGGTCTCCGACAACGGATACGGCATTGTGCCGGAAGCGATGGATAAGGTATTTGTTCCGTTTTTACAACTAAACAAGGTGGTTCGGGAATCGGTCTGAGTGTTTGCCGGCAGATCATGAACCGGCATGCGGTAGTATTTCCGTTATTTCAGAAGAAGAGAAAGGAACTACTTTCACTTGCAATTTCCCCAGACGCGTGTGTTGTAAGGGAGAGATATTGGACAATGATTTTTTTCAATTCCGCCGGTTTGATCGGCTTGGCCGCATATCCGTTGAAGCCGTTTTGCTTTACTCGCTGCTCATCCTCTGAAAAAGCAAAAGCGGTTACGGCAATAATAGGAATGTCGGAGTCTTCTTTTCTGATTTCGACAGTTGCCTCATATCCGTCCATATCCGGCATCTTGAGATCCATCAGGATAAGGTCGGGGCGGTGTTCGCGATAAAGCCGGACGGCTTCGTTACCATCGTGGGCATGCAATAGGTCGTATTCTTTCAGGACCGCACGGATCAGTATGTAGTTGCTTTCGTTGTCTTCTGCGATCAGCAGCGTCGCTTTTTTCGGATTCGTGTTGTCGATTATAGCATCTTCGTTTACCGCCGTTTTTATCGACTGAACGTCAATGCCATGAATGACGGTATCCGGCAAAGTGAACCAGAAAGTCGAACCTTTTCCCAATTGGGATTCCACACCGATCTCACCGCCCATTTTTTTGACGATCATCTGGCAGATGGCAAGTCCCAGGCCTGTCCCTTGTGCAAAGCTGTTCAGCTTTACGAAACGGTTGAACACAAGATCTTTCTTCTCCGGTTCTATGCCACATCCCGTATCTCTGACGTAGAATAACAGTTTATCGTCTTTATGCCGGTAGCCGAACCGGATGCTTCCTTCTTTCGTAAACTTGATCGCGTTGTTGATGAAGTTCGTTATGACTTGTGCCAATCGGTTCTTGTCCGACATGATGATGCAATAAGGCATTTTTTCGACAAAAGAAATCTGTACCCCTTCGGGTGCTTTTAGGCGGGACGATTGCTCGAT
>ENA-OQCS01000216-OQCS01000216.1-human-gut-metagenome-genome-assembly--contig:-NODE-216-length-31002-cov-1.983676_pt1 | contig 31002 bp, 42 predicted proteins | sample MGYA00242757_ERZ504575 | MGnify/ENA primary metagenome ERZ504575 (study PRJEB26092, sample SAMD00036297) | human gut metagenome | host: Homo sapiens | study: EMG produced TPA metagenomics assembly of... | reverse complement strand
GTGATTTTGGTGCATCTTTGAAAGAAGTTATCAGCAAATATCATCCGGACAGAATCCTGATCGAGCCATCTGGTGTCGGCAAATTATCTGATGTCATTAAAGCAGTACAGGGCGTAGAAGAAGAAACAGGACTGGTTCTGAACAGCTACACTACTGTTGTTGATGCAAAGAAATGCAAAATGTATATGAGAAATTTCGGTGAATTTTTCAACAATCAGGTTGAATATGCCGGAGCGATCATCATGAGCCGTACAGATATTGTTGACGAAGCAAAAGCACAGGCATCACTGGAACTGCTTCGTGAGATTAACTCCAAAGCAGCGATCATCACAACACCGATCGAGAAACTGGAAGGTAAAAAAACTTCTGGAGGTTATGGAGCATCCGGTATCTCTGGCAGATGAGCTGATGGAAGAAGAGGAGGTATGCCCGGAATGCGGACATGTGCATGAACATGGCGAACATCATCATCATGACCATGATGAAGAATGTGGATGCGGACATGACCACGATCATGAAGAACATGAGCATCATCATCACGACCATGATCATGAATGCGGATGCGGACATGACCACGATCATGAAGAACATGAGCATCATCATCACGACCATGATCATGAATGCGGATGTGGACACGACCATCATGACCATCACCATCATCATGCAGATGAAGTATTTACAAGTTGGGGTCGTGAGACAATTAAGAAATATACAAAAGAAAATCTTGAGAAGATGCTGGAAGCTCTTTCTGCATCTGATGAATATGGAATCATTCTCCGTGCAAAAGGAATGCTTCCGGCAGAAGATGGAACATGGATTTATTTTGATATGGTTCCGGAAGAAACAGAAATCCGTGAAGGCGCACCGGAATATACAGGTCGTCTCTGCGTGATCGGATCTAAACTGAATGAGGACAAACTGGCTGAGCTTTTTGGCCTGTAATCATAGAGGAGAATACAGACAATGGATGAGATCAAAGTACCGATTTATTTAATGACCGGTTTCCCTGGAAAGTGGCAAGACTTCTTTCCTGAGTTTTACCATACAGCAGGATTATTTCCATACGGATGGAAAGACACTTCTGATCCTCTGTGAGGAAGGGGAGGAAGAATACGATCCGGCAATTCTTGAAGCCAATAATACTGTTGTGGAGGTAATTGAAAATGAGGAAGACTTTACAACAGACAGACTGGTTGCCATGGATATTCTTCATCAGCCGGAGCGTGTTATCATAGAATATAATGGCATGTGGCTGGTAAGCAATTTTGAAAAAATGCAGCTGCCGACAGGCTGGGGAGTAGAACAGCAGATTACCTGTGTAGATGGAAGTACTTTCCAGATATATATGGCGAATATGAAATCCATTTTATGGATATGATAAAAAATACAGATATGGTTATCTTCAACCGTTGCAAAAAGGAAGATCCACTTCCGACTTATCGACGTGGAATCAAGGTCGCAAATCAGAGAGCAGAAGTTATTTTTGAGGATGAAGAAGGCGAGCTGGGTGATATTTTCCAGGATGAAATGCCATTTGATATGAATGCGCCGGTTATCGAAATTCTTCCGGAAGATTATGGCATCTGGTTTGTGGATGCAATGGATCATCCGGAAAATTATGAAGGCAAAACAGTCAAGTTTAAAGCAAGAGTCATGAAACCTCGCGGAATGGGAAGTAAATTCTTTGTTCCGGGACGTACAGCCATGACTTGCTGTGCAGATGATACTACATTTCTTGGTTATGTATGTAAGAGCGCATATGCGCCGAAACTGACGCCGGGAGAATGGGTAGAAGTTACAGCCAAAGTCGGCATTGAGAAACGTAACGAATACCAGGGTGAAGAAGGTATCGTACTTGCTGCGGAGCATGTAGAGCAGTGTGATCCACTGGAAGACGAAATGGTTTATTTTAATTAATACAGCGAGGAAATTCTGATGTATCTGATCGTAGGTTTGGGAAATCCCGGAAGGCAGTATGAAGCCACACGCCATAATATGGGATTTGATGTGATTGATAAGCTTGTGGAGGAATATAATGTTCCACAGTCTGGCGTGAAATTCAATGCCATGTACGGAAAGGGAAGAATCGAAGGACAACCTGTCATTCTGATGAAGCCGCTTTCTTATATGAATCTCAGTGGTGGTCCTGTCCGGGATATGGCAAACTACTTCAAAATCGATCCGGAGACAGAGATGATCGTTATTTATGACGATATTGATCTGGAACCGGGACAGCTTCGTATCCGTAAGAAAGGCAGTGCCGGTGGGCACAATGGAATCAAGCATATCATTCAGCAGCTTGGTACACAGACGTTTGTTCGTATCAAGGTTGGTGTCGGAGGCAAACCAAAAGGATGGGATCTGGCAGATCATGTACTTGGCAGATTCGGAAGCAATGAACGTAAGCTTGTGGAAGAGGCGCAGGAGAGAGCCTGCAAAGCTGTAGAGATGATCCTGCTGACAGTGTGGATGCGGCCATGAACCAGTCAACAAGAAAATGGAGAATGTATGAAGACATTTGCAGCCTCTGCAGAATCTTGCAGAGATGGAAGAAATACAAAAACAGGCAAAAAAGAATCGTGGAATTCTGGAGATCAGTGGTTGTATGGAGTCCCAGAAAGCTCATCTTATGTATGGGCTTTCCGGGCTTTTTTCCATGTCATCTGGTAATTGCCGCAGATGAAAAATCTGCGAAAGAACTGTATGAAGATTATCGTTTTTATGATAAACGTGTTTATTACTATCCGGCAAAGGATCTTCTTTTTTTTTCAAGCAGATATACATGGGAATCTGCTGATTCGTCAGCGAATGCAGGTGATTCGCGCTCTTCTGGAACGTGAGGATGAGATTACGGTCGTTACCAGTATTGATGGCTGTATGGACTATCTTGCACCTCTGGAAAAAATAGAAAAACAACTGATTCATTTTCGCAACGACAGTGCTGGATATGGATAAACTGACAGCTGCGCTTGTCCATATGGGGTATGAACGTGTTGGACAGGTAGAGATGCCAGGACAGTTTTCCATCCGTGGAGGAATTATTGATATTTATTCTCTGACAGAAGAAAATCCCTGGCGTATTGAACTGTGGGGAGATGAAATTGATTCGATCCGCAGTTTTGATGCACAGAGCCAGCGTTCTCTTGAAAACCTGGATGATGTTACAATTTATCCTGCAGCAGAACAGCCAATGGAGAAAAATGGTGTCTCATTTCTCGATTATTTTAAAGAAACTGAAACTCTGTTTTTTTTGGATGAACTTAATCATCTGGAGGAAAATGCAAAAGCTGTGCAGGAGGAATTCCAGCAAAGTTGTGAGAATCGAAAGGAAAAGGGCGAGATCAGTCTTTCCGGTGACTGGATGTGTACATGGGAGGAATTGTGTCATAAGATAAATGACAGAAATTGTGTTGCCATGTCTTTGCTGGATCCGAAGAAATCTAATTGGAAAATTTCAGGTCAGTTTAATATCACAGTAAAATCTATGAGCTCTTATCAAAGCAGTTTTGAACTGTTGGTAAAGGATCTGAAGCAGTACAAAAAAGAAGGATATCAGATCGTTTTGCTGTCCGGTTCCAGAACCCGTGCAGAACGTCTGGCAAAAGATCTTCAGGAAGAAGGTCTGAACGCATTCTACGGACAGGATTCTGATCGTATTCTGCAGCCGGGAGAGATCATGGTGGCGTATGGCCATGCACGGAGGGGATTTGAATATCCGCTGGTTAAATTTGCAGTCATCACAGAGACAGATATCTTTGGAAAAGAGCAGAAAAAGCGTAAAAAGAAAAAAGAATACAATGGAAAGAGAATCCAGGACTTTTCGGAACTTTCCATTGGAGACTATGTAGTGCATGAAAAGCATGGACTCGGCATTTACAAAGGTATTGAGAAGTTGCAGTAGATAAAGTTGCAAAGGATTATATCAAAATCGAATATCGTAATGGAAGTAATCTGTATATTCTTGCAACACAGCTGGATGCACTGCAGAAATATTCCGGGGCAGAAACAGCAAAACCGCCGAAACTGAATCGGCTTGGTGGGCAGGAATGGAAAAAGACGAAATCCAGAGTCCGCGGTGCCGTGCAGAATATTGCAAGGGAACTTGTGGAGCTTTATGCAGTCCGCCAGGAAAAAGAAGGTTATGTCTGTGGACCAGATACCGTCTGGCAGCGAGAGTTTGAAGAGATGTTTCCGTATGAGGAAACAGAAGATCAGCTGGCTGCGATCGAAGATACTAAGAAAGATATGGAGAGCACCAAGATTATGGACCGTCTTGTGTGTGGGGATGTCGGATATGGCAAGACAGAGGTTGCGCTGCGAGCTGCGTTTAAAGCAGTTCAGGAAAGCCGCCAGGTTGTTTATCTTGTACCGACCACGATTCTTGCACAGCAGGTTTATAACACCTTTATTCAGCGAATGAAAGAGTTTCCGGTGAGAGTAGATCTTCTTTGCCGGTTCCGTACGGCTGCGCAGCAGAAAAAGACGATCGCAGATCTGAAAAAAGGTCAGGTGGATATCGTAGTCGGTACACACAGAGTACTTTCGAAGGATGTGGAATATAAAAATCTGGGACTTCTTATCATCGATGAAGAACAGCGTTTTGGTGTGGTTCATAAAGAAAAGATCAAACAGCTGAAAAAAGATATTGATGTACTGACGTTAACGGCAACACCGATTCCGCGAACACTCCATATGAGTATGATCGGTATCCGCGACATGAGTGTCCTGGAAGAGCCTCCGATGGATCGTGTTCCGATTCAGACATATGTTATGGAGTATGATGAGGAAACGGTAAGAGAGGCGATCAATCGTGAGCTCGAAGAGGCGGTCAGGTTTATTATGTTTATAACCGCGTGAATGATATTGCAGATGTGACGGCAAGGATCGCGAAGCTTCTGCCGGATGCGAGAGTGGATTTTGCCCATGGACAGATGAGTGAGCGAGAGCTGGAAGCAGTCATGTATGCATTTATTAACGGAGATATAGATGTACTGGTTTCTACAACGATCATTGAGACCGGACTGGATATTTCCAATGTCAATACGATGATCATTCATGATTCTGACCGATATGGACTTTCACAGCTGTATCAGCTTCGTGGAAGAATCGGACGTTCAAATCGGACTGCTTATGCATTCCTTATGTATCGCAGGAATACGATGTTGAAAGAGACTGCAGAAAAAAGACTTTCTGCGATTCGAGAATATACAGATCTGGGAAGTGGATTCAAGATTGCAATGCGTGATCTGGAACTCAGAGGCGCCGGAAATCTTCTGGGAGCAGAACAACATGGGCATATGAATGCAGTAGGGTATGACCTTTACTGCAAGATGCTCAGTGAGGCAGTCAAGGAGGCAAAGGGTATCCATACAATGGAAGATTTTGAGACAACGATCGATCTGAATATGGATGCATTTATACCGGATTCTTATATCAGCAATGAGTATCAGAAACTGGATATTTATAAGAGGATTGCCGGAATTGAGACACAGCAGGATTATGATGATATGCTGGAAGAATTGCTGGATCGCTTCGGTGAAATGCCAAAAGCAGTTCTGAATCTTCTTGTGATCGCCAGAATGAAAGCACAGGCACACAGATGTTATGTGGTGGAGATCAAACAGATAGCTGGGGATATGAAGATTACATTGTATGAACGGGCCAAACTGAATCCTGCAGGTATTCCTGTACTGATGCAGAAATATAGAAGAGGGCTGCAATTTAAGAATGAACAGGAACCCAAATTTATTTTCACTCCGGAGGGAGCTGGAAATACACTGACAGCTCTGACAGATTTTCTGACGGAACTGGAATCACTTGTAGAAGAATAAAATCCATATAGTCTGATTAAGAGGAGAATCTGTGAAATATCCGTGAAAAACGGCTATTTTTATGATTCTCCTTGCTCTTAAAGGCAAAAAAGTTTATACTCTTATTTATATGCTAGAATTGTAAAGCAATGGAGGAAGAGATGAAAACAATGACAAAGAGAACAGCTGTTGCAGCTCTTACAGGCGTAATGGCAGTGGGGATGCTCACAGGCTGTGGAGAAAAGAAATTAGATGGAACAAAAACAGTTGCAACAGTGGATGGAACAGAAATCCCGCTTGGAATCGTGAGTCTTTCTGTAAGAGAAGGACAGGCACAGACAGAAGCAATGTATAAGAGCTTTATGGGCGGGCAGGATTATTCTATCTGGAGCATGGATGCAGAAGACGGAAAGACCTATGGAGAACAGGCAGTAGAACAGTCTCTGAAAGATGTAGAGCTGATGTACATCATGAAAGAAAAGGCTGCAGACTATAATGTAGAAGTTACAGATGATGATGAGCAGAAGATCGCAGATGCAGCAGCAGCATTTATGGCTGCCAACAGTGAAGAGACACTGCAGGAGCTTGCGGTAAGTGAAGATCAGGTCAAGACATATCTGGAGCTTCAGACTTATAAGAGCAGAATGCATGATCCGCTCATTGCAGATGTAGATAAAGATGTTTCTGATGAAGAAGCACAGCAGTCATCTTTTGATTATGTAAGCATCAGTACAGCAGATCTCAGCGATGATGAGATCAAACAGAAAAAAGAAGATGCACAGAAAATCCTGGATGATCTGAAAGCAGCCGGTTCCGATGGAGATCTGAATGAAATTGCAAAATCAGTGGATGATTCTTATTCTTCCGTAAGTGGTACTTTTGATGTGAATGAAGATGCGGCAAAAGAAGATTCTGATGAAGAGTCCGACAGCAGTTCTTCCAGCAGTGCATATCCGGATGAGGTTATGAAAGTTCTCAGAACTCTGAAAGACGGAGAAATCGGTCCGGACGTTATTGAGACAGATACTTCTTACTATGTAGTAAAACTTGATAAAGTAAATGATGAAGAAGCTACAGAGACTAAGAAACAGTCAATTATCTCGACAAGAGAGAATAAGCTTTATACAGACACAACAGAAAAATGGCTGGATGATGCAGACATCAATGTTGAGAAAAAGGTTCTCAAGACTCTGAAGGTTACGGATAATCACAAATTCTCAATCGCAACTGCAACACCTGAACCGACAGAAGAGGCTGCAGCAACAGAAACACCGGAGGTTACAGAGGCAGCAGAAGAAACAGAGGCAACGGCTACTCCGGAAGCTACAGAGGAGACTGAGGCTACAACAACTCCGGAAGTTACAGAAGCAGCTTCCTATAATACAGATTCTTCTCTTGAAGTTACAGATGGAAACAAGGTCAATATTGATTATGTAGGAAAGATTGACGGAGTTGCATTTGATGGTGGAAGCACAGATGGTAAAGGAACAGATCTGGTAATCGGTTCCGGTACATATATTGATAATTTTGAAGAGCAGCTGATCGGTGCACATCCGGGAGATAAAGTAGAAGTAACTGTTGTATTCCCAGATGATTATCAGGCAGCAGATCTTGCTGGCAAAGAAGCAGTATTTGATGTTACTGTAAATGGAATTTATGAATAAATGACATGTAATAAGCCCTCGCATTTGCGGGGGCTTATTGTTTGGAATCCTAGGATTCTGTACTTCCGCTGTTTCCACTGGAAACATGGATACCATTGATCTCTACATCACCTTCCATTGGAATAACAATGCATTTACGCCCATCGATCACCTGCGTTTCGATCAGCGCGGCACGATCAGGATCAATGTGAATTACAACATCCGGTGTTTTGGATCTCAGTACGTCGTGTATTGGTAATATTGGCAAGCCATAAGTGAAGCGTTTTCACCGGCAATTGCTTCATAGGTCTGATCAAAAGTTTCGAGTTTTTCATTTTCAACACCGCATTCTTCAAAGAGACGTTTCACTTCCGGTTTAGTCAGTACAGCAGGATCCGGGGAATCCTTCTGAGAATCTACCCATTCATTCAGTTTCTCATGGATATTCATGACAGTATCGTAGGCACAGTCCTCGCCAAGGGTTTCTTCTACAAGTGCGTTGAAAGAATCGCGCTGGCCGCCGGCAGAAAGTGGAGTGGTACAGCCAAACATTTCATCTACGAAAGCACTTCTGAGCTGTTCGGCATTTTTAGTGTAATAAAGAAGACTGTGAATATCCGTGCTACGGTCATTAAATACCGGGAACAGGAATCCCAAATCTGGCATTTCTACGATCCAGTCACGGATACGGTCTTCGATGTTGTTGGTTTCTGCGTTGTAGCACAGGCCGGCTTTGGAAAGATTGACCGGACAGATGCTGCAGAGGATATGGTCATAGATTTCATCGGATGCATCGAACATCTCCTGACCATCGGAAGATTTTCCGGGAATATCGTAAACGGCATGAATGAGAATGATATAGTAATTCTCACCATAATCATAATTTTCGATGATCTTATCATAAAATTCCTCAAGTATAGCATTATCCTGAAGTTTACTGCCACGGAGTTTCATGAGAAATTCCTGGGTACCACCTTCTTTTTCCTGTTCAAGCGGAAAGTCCATGTTGATCAGATTTTTTCCAATTGTGCCGGATAAAGTCTTCTTGAAGATTTCAAAGTATTTAAACATTCTTCCTCCGAAAGAGAAAGAAATGCTTCTTTCAGTTCTGTTTTTTTATTTTTCTCGCCATCCACATAACAGCCGCAGATTCTGGTGATCGCACAGTTGTTTGGAGAAAACTGTTTCTTAATTTCTGAGATTTCTTTTTTGTTCATTATGTAATGCTCCTGTTTACAGAATTTCTGTACGGAATGCTTCTGCGATTCCACTTAAATTGTAACGCTCTGCAAGGTCCTGAATTCCCATCATGATCTCCTCGCGGCTGAAATTACTGGCCTCCAGAAATTCATCGTCTTTGCCATTAAGGTGGTAGTAGAACAGAAGACCAATTTCAAGATTCTGACGGTCACCATCGCAGGTCATTTCGTATAACTGATTTTCTGCCTCGTCAATTTTACCATTGTCTGCCAGATCTGTAAGATTTGTAAGTATCTGTCTGGCATCTGTATCTTCAATCACATCAGGTGTCAGTTCGACTGCACTTACCTGGAACAGCATTTTCATGACTGCACGTACCATTTCGCGTATCTGACGCAGTATATAATCATCCTGAAGCATTTATATTCTCCCTTCCAAATTCATGATTCTGAACAATAGAGTACCACAAAAAAAGAGTTTCTTCCAGATAGAAATCTGCACTTTTTTTGGTTATTGTTGTGAATATTAAACTTACGCAATATGCGCAGAATGCTATAATAAAACATTAAATAAGTTACGTTGTATATCGGCTGTAACGGGCAGCAGTGGCTGGCAGCGCAGGAAGGACATGAATGAATGACGAATGATACTGCAATGACAAAGCAGGAATCCGAGGTAATGATAGAGCAACTCAAAAAAGTATTTGAAGTGGTTCGGTTATTGGATGTGGATACACTGGAAATGGGAAATCTGAAAGGTGTAGAAGATGTGGATGGATTTCCTTGTAAATGCTATGATTTCTGGAAAAAAGGTACACGTTGTAAGAACTGTACATCCAGAGAAGCATTACAGAAAAAAGAAAAAGTACTGAAGCTGGAATATCTGAATTCCAATATCTACCAGGTAATTTCCAAATATATAGAAATAGACGGCAAACCGTATGTGATTGAACTGATCAATGCCATGAAGTCAGATGCGATCATGGATGATGATGGACGTACGGAACTGATCAAACAGCTTTCAGGCTATAATCGGGAATTATATACAGATGCGCTTACCGGAATCTACAACAGACGCTATTACGAAGAACGAATCAAAAATTCTGATATGACAGCAGGCATTGCAATGATCGATCTGGATGATTTTAAGATATACAACGATACATTTGGACACGATGCAGGTGACCTAGCACTGACGACAGTTGTAGGAATCGTAAAGGCGAATGTACGTCGTACTGATATGCTGATCCGAATGGGTGGTGATGAATTCCTGCTCGTGATGCCGGATATTACGGATCAGATTTTTGCAGATAAATTAAAGCAGATTCAGGAAAAATTCATGATACGAAGGTTCCGGGATACTCACAGCTTCGTCTGTCGGTGAGTATCGGAGGTGTGCTTTCCGCTCCGGGAAGTACTGTGGAGAATGCAATCCATAAAGCAGATCAGTTCATGTATCAGGCCAAAACATGCAAGAATATGGTAGTGACTGAACATGATGAAGAAGTTCAGGACAAAGCAGAGGGCGGTGAAACATCCAAAACCTACAAATACAGAATTCTGATCGTTGATGATTCTGAGATGAACCGTGCAATTCTGTCAGAGATCCTCAGTGAAGAATATGATATCGTGGAAGCTGACAGTGGTGAGTCCTGCATCGATAAACTGAGACAGTACGAACGGGAAATTTCGCTGGTTCTTCTGGACATCGTCATGCCGGGAATGGATGGATTCGGAGTTCTTAATTATATGAATCGTCATCACTACCTTGAGGATATTCCGGTTATTATGATTTCCAGTGAGGATTCTACTGAAGTCGTCAGACGTGCATATGAAATGGGTGTTTCGGATTACATTAATCGACCGTTTGATGCAGGAGTTGTGCATCGAAGAGTCTATAATACGATCAAGCTTTATGCAAAGCAAAGACGCCTGATCACTCTGATCACGAATCAGGTTTATGAAAAAGAAAAGAACAACCGTATGATGGTTGAAATCTTAAGTCAGATCGTAGAATTTCGTAATGGTGAAAGTGGAAGCCATGTACTGAACATCAATATACTGACAGGAATGATTCTGGAGAGTCTTGTACAGAAAACAGATAAGTATAATATCACATGGTCAGAAAGACTGCTGATCACAACAGCGTCTGCATTACATGATATCGGCAAGATTGGCATTGATGATAAGATCCTGAACAAGCCGGGTAAACTGACTGATGAAGAATTTAAGATCATGCAGAATCATACGATCATAGGAGCCCGTATTCTTAAAAATATGGAAGGATATGAGGATGAGGAACTGATGATGGTTGCTTATCAGATCTGCAGATGGCATCATGAGAGATATGATGGCAGAGGATATCCGGACGGGCTTAAGGGAGATGAGATTCCGATTTCAGCGCAGGTAGTTTCTCTTGCAGATGTGTATGATGCACTTGTGGGCGAACGAGTTTATAAGAAAGCATATTCCCATGAGAAAGCGGTTCAGATGATCCTGAATGGAGAATGCGGTGCATTTAATCCGATTTTGCTTGAATGTCTGCTCGATATTCAGGACAGGATCAAACGCAAAGTAAAAGGCAGTACACAGGAAAATAACCCTCTGAAGAAGAAAGAGAAATCAGCAGAACTCAAAGAGTTTGAAAATGCAAAAGAAGATTTTATGGATTCTGTTTTCAAAAATATGGAAAAAGAATATACGGACTTGGAAATCCGGAAAATGCCGATTTTTCCAGGGGGGGGGCAAAGCCAAAATGCTGATGAATGATATGAGAAAAAAGTTTTTTGAATAGGAGATAAATGATATGACAGTCAGAGAATGTTATGAAGAATTAGGATCTGATTTTGATAAAGTACTGAGCAGACTGGTGAGTGAAGCGCTTGTAAAGAAATTTGCGCTTAAGTTTCTGGATGATCCGAGTTTTGGACAGTTGGAGACAGCACTGGCAGATAAAGATGCAGAGACAGCATTTCGTGCAGCACATACACTGAAAGGTATCTGCCTGAACCTTGGATTTGATAATCTTTTTGCACCAAGTCAGGAACTGACAGAAAAACTTCGTGGAGCGACCACGATAGAAGGTACGGATGAACTGTTTGCAGCAGTAGAAAAAGAATATGACAGAACATGTGGGGCACTTCGAAAGATTGCCTGACAGATTTGAAAGAAAGAATTTAAGATAAAATCCCCTGTACTTTGTTTTTGTAACAGAGTGCAGGGGATTTTTTATGAATCAGCGAAAAACAGTCTGGACCAGTATCATATACAGGACGTGCCGCCACCGATACTCAGCAGGGTGTTTTTTTTCCACTTGTGGAGCGGTACGATGAAAACAATTGCAATTGCTTCAGGAAGTCCATGTGTACTGCTTGCAGGGACATCTTTCAGACAGTAGATGACAAGAAGTCCGATTGCCGCATACGGAAGTACGGTTCCGAGATATTTGATAAATTCCGGTGGATTTTTACCTCCGGGAAAATAATGAATGGGATAAAACGCGTTGCCATTGTTCCAAGGACAACTGCCGCAATGGTGATGATAGCTTGTGTTGTTGTCATAGTCATTTTGCAGCCACCTCCGGTTTCTTACTGAATCTGCGCTCGGCTGTGAAGGCCACGATGATAAAGATCATGGACGGAACAATAAAATTGCTGCTTCCGAAGATCAGAAGACAGATGGCAGAACAAATTAATCCTACCAGAGCTGGAAGATGATCTTTGGATTCTTCCCATTGGTTCAGGAACATAACGACAAACAGTGCGGTCATGACAAATTCGATTCCGGTTGTATCAAAATGAATCACATATCCTAAGAGTGCACCCGCTGTAGCAGCGGATACCCAGTAAATCTGGTTTAACAGGTTGACAAAAAACATAAACCATCCACGGTCTACATCATCTGGCGGTGTTACTGTACAGTTGACAGTAAAAGATTCATCACACATGCCAAAGATCAGGTAGAACTTCTTCCAACCGGTATTTTTATATTTATCCAGCATGGAAAGACCATAAAATAAATGTCTGGCATTGACCATCAGTGCCAGAAAGAAAGCTGCAATCGGACTGAATGCCGACAGCAGAAGATTTGCCGTTACGAATTCCATAGATCCCGCAAAGATAAACATACTCATAAAGAATGGATACCATACAGAAAAGCCCTTACTCTGCATCATAAATCCATAGGACATTCCCAGGAAAAGAAAGCCTATACCGATAGGAATCGTGTATGGAAACGCGGCTTTGAATGCTTTTTTCTTCATTTGTGAAAAACTCCTTGACTTTTAGAATGAATATGTATATTATATTCCGGTTTTGCCGTTTTTGCTTGATTTTATGCGGGTTTACACTGCCTTATCGTTGTTGCGGAGTGTTGCGGCGAAACTGCGTTTTTTTGACTCCGTAACTGCTCACGGTCAGCGCGCCGTTTGTAGTAGAATTTTTGAGTTGTACTGATGCTTGAATGCCCTAAATCTGCGCTGACCTCACTAATCGGGACATTTGAATCCATCAGGATTGTTGCATATGTTCGACGATTGGAGTGAGAGGCTTTATATTTGATTTTCTTAGCCATGCAGAATGTTTTGAAATTTTCCAGCATCTGACACGGTTTGATATAGTCACCATTGCGATTAACTACGACATGTTCGCTCTTAATGCCTTTATCCTTACATCTCTGCTTTACTTCTTTAAACCAGAAAAGCGCTTCATCGGTTAAATCAATAGTTCTGCGCCCGGATACTGTTTTTACATGGTTTATTTTCAAAATCCACTCATTTGTGTCCGGGTCTTTATACTCTACCAAGTTCTTTGTGATAGAAAGAGTTTTATTTTCAAAATCAATATCTTTCCAGTTCAAAGCGCATAATTCTCCGATTCTACATCCTATCGTAGACTGTAAAATAATAATCGCTGAGTGTCTATATTTCTTATGTTCTTTCCACTCCTTGAGGGATTCATTTTTGATTTTCACCAACTCATCATCTGTCCAAGTTTCTTTTTTACGCTGCCCTTTTGTACTACAAATACCCGCATTAACTTTTACACCATGCATGTAATTCGTATTGATATATCCATGTTGTACTGCATACTCCATGATGCCAGAAATCATAATCTTAATCTGTTTTGTTGTAGTACTACACAACTCTTTCTGGTATAATGATTTTATATAATCCTCACAATCAGACAGGTGAATGTCCCTGACTTTCATTTTACCAAGAGTTGTATTTTTGAGATGATTGCGATTCATCCTACATAGAGGGCATATGTCGTTTCGTTGACGGTGCCCCTCTTTTTTTTTCAGCCATTCATCTGCAATATCCTGAAATGTTGCATTTCTATCCGGTTCAGCGGTAATGAATTTGTAAATTTCGTCTCGCCATTTTTTCTCGCATTCTTCAGCCGTAGAGCCTGAGACATTGTGACGTTTACCATCCTTAGAGTATTTTTTGGGTATATTGCAGATATAACGGTTTTCATCCTTTCGTTTCGTAATTTTAGGTGATTCTATTCCATATTCCTCGAGAGCCTTCATAATTTTCTCCATTCTGGCTCTCTCGACCTGTTCCATAGTAATTATACCAGCATTCAGTAATTCCTGCATTATCAATTCCATAAAAATTACCTCCAAAATTTATTTGGAATTGGTATGTGTAAGTTTTTATGTAAATGTAAATTTTTGCGAATTTATTTCACGATAGCTACTTGTTCGGTAATTATTCCTGTGTGTAAATGAAAAACATATTGCTGTTTTAATAGTAGCCAGCAGTATACCAATATTTTTGATGTATAAGCAAATCGCTGACATTAAAAACTATTGGAGGACTTCAGAGAGTACTGTATGGGAAAAGATGGATGAAGAAATGCTGCCAAAAGTGAGGGAAACTGTAAAGAGAATGTATGAATGTGGAGATGAACGCTCGCGGAGAATCACGGTCTCCGCAGTAAGAAAGGAAATGGGACTTCCGGATAAGCGGTTTGATAAACTGCCGAAATGCAAAGAAGAGATACTGAAATATCAGGAATCACAGAAAGAGTACTGGGCAAGAGAAGCAGTGTGGGCTTATAGGAAGTTAATAGAAGAAGGTCAGGCAGTCAATTGGACACATATGCGAAATTTAACGAATATGAGAAATGAGAATTTTCAGTCATGTAAGCAATATCTGTGGAAATATGCAGAAGAAAAGGAGCAGGAGATTTTAGAAAATATTATATAAGTAGTTTCTACAGAAAAGCACCTCGCTTCAATTAGCGAAGTGCTTTTATATAAGGAAAACACCTCTCCGATACTTGGAGAGGTGTTTTATTTTATCTATCAATTATGTTGTGGCTGTGCATCGTAAGATACCCAATCTCCATTCAGTTTTATTACTGTAAGATATGAGAGCCACCAGCTGCAACTGCATCGCTTAAATAGTCATAAACCGTGTCAGCACGCATATTTACATATCCGACAGTACAGTTAATATCCTTGGCAAAGTCGCCCATAATATTTGAAGCGCCGATACAATCGCACATCTTATCTTCATAAATCATATATCCCTGACTGTACCCAGCTTTATATTTAAAATTCGTTTTGATGTAATTCTGTGCTGCATCGCATTTTTCTTTTACAGACATATCATTCGTCCAAATCTGATTTTCAATAGAATGTCTCCATGATTCATATGCGAGATATTCGTTCCAGTTTGATGTGACATTGACTGTCCATCGCATAATGACTTTACCTTCATAACTTGCTATAATGGTAGCAGTTCCCTGGCGAATAGCACTGATATTTACCATTGTTCTACGATAATCTGTATCAAAACCATTAACTATACATATATTATCTATGTTTTGCAGATTAAATATTACTTTTGAAGTGTCAATATTTTCGGTATAGTCGTCATCCCAAATTGATAAATTTTTTGACTCTCCACCTGCTAATTCTATCGTCTGGATGTTCTCACTTGGAATCTCTATAACAACACTGCAGCTTCCATTCTTTCCAGACCCATCCACTGCAGAAGCAGTAACAGTAGTAGTTCCATTGGCTACCGCTGTAACAGTTCCATCACTGCTTACTGTCGCAACCGATGTGTCTGAGCTGCTCCAGGAAATACTCTGATTTTCTGCATTGCTTGGAAGCACTGTAGCAGAAAGTGTTGCTGTCTCTCCCTTTTTTGTAAGTTTAACATTAGCTGGACTGACGCTCACACTTGTAACTTTTACCGGAGCAGGTGTTGCAGTTGGTTTTGGTGTTGCAGTCGGTTTTGCCGGAGCAGGAGTCGGTGTAGAAGTAGGTCCCGAAATATCAGGTGTGTCTTCTGGTGATGGAGACGGTATGACAGGTGTTGTCGGTTTCGGTTTCTGGGTAGGAACAGCGGTTGGCTTAGCCGGCTGTGTTGGAACTGGTGCATTCTTCTTCGGAACTGTCACAACCACGCCTTTTGTATTATAAGCTCCCCATTTCCTGGAAGTCTTATTGTATGCTCTGACAGTATATACATACTTGCTGCCAGCAGCCAGCGGAGTTTTCTTGTTGTTTGAATGAGTGTAACTGTTCTTTGCCGCGCTCACATTAGCAACAGTAATCCATTTCTTTGCACCGGATTTTTTGTAAAATACACGATAAGACGTTGCGTTGCTTGTCTTGCCCCATGTAATTGTCACCTTCCGGTAGATGTTGCATTGGTCTGGGTGATATTTACTTTCCCCGGAACAGCAGGAATAGTGACTGTCTTACCTTTGGAGTTGTAAGCACCCCATTTTCTGCCATATCTGTTGTAAGCCCTCACGGTGTAAACATATTTCTTACCGCCAATCAGTTTCGCTTTGCTATTGGATTTATGAGTGTAGCTGGTCCTGTTTGATTTAACTGTTGTCAGTGTTCTCCATTTTTTAGTTCCAGCCTGTTTCCAATAGATGCGGTAGTTAGTTGCATATTTGGCTTTTCTCCATTTGACAACAACCTTGTTCGTACCAGAAGTTTTAACGCTGGTCACTGTGACTTTAACCGGTTTCTTCTTAGATGCTGCCTGTACCGGTGCTGGTATGAGAAGTGTGAATGCCAGGGCCAGCATCAGGAGAATGGCAAGATGTGACTTGATTTTCCTTAACATAATAAACCTCCCTCGTAGTGCATATTGGTCTTTAGGTTATTGTACTACAGAGGGAGAGAAAATCAATAATTTTTATAAGATAAATGATTTTTTGATTAAATAAAACACCTCTCCGATATTTGGAAAGGTGTTTTCTTCTGCGTAGAATCACAGGATTCCTACGGATATGAGATCAGCCAGACCGTCAAGATCGTGGCTGATATCAAAGAATCCACTCTATATCCCATCCTGAAGAAACTCGAGAAAAACGGTTATCTCACAACCTATTCTCAGGAATTTCAGGGACGTAAACGCAAGTATTATTCTATCACCGATTCCGGTAAAGAACAACTGGTGTATCTCAATAAAGAATGGATTTCCTACAGAGATACAATTGACGGAATCATTGAAGGGAGGATCCGAAATTGACCAGAGAAGAATATATGACTAAATTGCAGAAATATCTTCGCAAACTTCCGAAGCAGGATTATGAAGACGCAATTGAGTATTTCAATGAATATTTCAGTGATACAGATGAGGAAGGTCAGCAGAGACTGATGGAGGAGCTTGGAACTCCGAAGGAAGCGGCTGCGGACTGATGTATAACCTTCTGGATCGGAAGATTCAGGAACAGGATGAGAGTGGTGAAGAGAAAAAGAGTAAAAAAGGAATCACGCTGCTGGCTGTTTTAGCTATCATGTCAACACCTGTGACTGTTCCACTTTTTATCGCAATGCTTGCAGTGCTTCTGGCGGCAGCAATCTGTGTTGTCTGTGTGATCTTCAGTGACTTTATTGCAGCATTCAGTATTTTACTGGTGGGTGGCAAGCTGTTGCTCAGAGGACTTGTTTCCTTCCCGTATTCTTTATCGGGTGCACTGATGATCACAGGATGTGGGTTACTTGGAATTGGATGCGCAATCCTGCTGTATCTTCTTGGAATCTATCTCTGCAAATGGACTGGTATGCTTCTTGTTATGCTTGCACGGAAAATAGCTGGAAAGAGGGGTAAGAATCATGAAAAAAACAAATAAACGTTTGCTGGTTGCTGGTGGTATCCTCTGCGCAATAGGAGTCCTGTTTTTGGGAGTTGGTGTTGCATCCGGTGGTAAAAATTATGTAAAAACAGCGGATCTGAACAGAATCAGTGGAAACGCAATGATGGATTCCAGTGACAGCCATGTGATTTTAAGCAAGACAAAGATCAATTCATTTTCTTCTGTGAATGTTGATCTTCGAAATCTTGATCTGGATGTAAAAGAATCTGACGATGAAAACTTTTACATTGCATACAATATTGAGACAAATAAAGGAATGCTGCCTCTTTCCTATCAGGTACAGGATGATACTCTGAATCTTGTAGAGAAAAAGGGAAATGAGTCATATTCATATATTCATATCGATATCAATTTCCTTCAGGAAATGCTCGGTCAGAGCCATGTGATCGAAAATTCAAATAAAGTAACTGTTTATATTCCGAAGGAAAACGACATGAGTAGTTTTTCCTGCAAGATGGGATATGGTGACTTAGATATTGAATCATTGAATGCCAAACAGGCAGTGATTCAGAATGACGATGGCGATGTTAAAATTGTGAGAGGTAGATTTAAGAATCTTGAGTTGAAAGATGATCTCGGTGATCTGAAGATTAAAGATGTTATATTTGCCAATAGTCAGATTGAAATGCTGATGGTGATATACAAGCCGAGAATGTTACATTACCGGTAAGAATGAGATTCGCAGCAGCCTTGGTGATATTACACTCAGTATTCCGGAAAAAACACTTGCAGATCTTTCTGTAGAGGCAGAAGCAAGTGAGATCAATATTCCGGAGAAACTTGGCAAAGTCATGACGGATGAAGACGATGAACAGAGCGTTGATTCTGGAAACAAGGCACAGAATTCCCTCGAAATTAAGAGTGAGGATGGGGATATAACGATCAAAGCTGCGAAATAATTTGTACAAATTGTTATTGAAAAAAGAGAACTTGTAGCATATAAAATGAGCCGCTGCATTCGCAGCGGCTCATTTTATCTTTATCTACAGTACTTTATTCAGAAAATCGATAGTTCGAGGTTCTTTTGGATTCAGAAGTACTTCCTGTGGAGTACCTTCTTCTACGATGTAACCACCGTCCATGAAAAGAACACGGTCAGCAACTTCTCGTGCAAATCCCATTTCATGAGTTACAATAACCATTGTCATGCCATCAGCAGCAAGCTGCTTCATAACCTGCAGAACTTCACGACCATTTCCGGGTCGAGGGCACTGGTAGGTTCATCAAAGAGCATGATATCAGGTGTCATACAGAGTGCACGCGCAATTGCTACACGCTGCTTCTGACCACCCGAAAGCTGTTCCGGATAAGCCTCTGCTTTATCATCCATGCCGACCTTCTTCAGCATGTGGATGGCGCGTTCCTTAGCTTCCTCCTTGGTTGCTTTTTTCAGCTCAACGGGTGCAAGCATAAGATTCTGTGTGACGTTCATATGCGGAAAAAGGTTAAAATGCTGGAAAACCATACCTACATTTTCGCGTACTTTGTTGATATCAACATGTTTATCTGTAAGATTTTTGCCGTCTACGATAACTTCACCGTCTGTGATTTCTTCCAGTTTGTTCATACAACGGAGAAAAGTAGACTTTCCGCTTCCGGAAGGTCCGATGATAACGACCACTTCGCCTTCGTGAATGTCGGTGGAGATATCTTTTAATACTTCCAGGGTACCGAAGCTTTTCTTTAAATGTGATACGTGAATTTTGACATTCTCTTTATTTACGGCCACGGTTCAGTCTCCTTTCTACGATTTTGGCTACTTTTGATAAGATTGTGATTACGATCAGGTACATAATTGCGACAATACCCCATGTCTGGAAAGACATAAAGGAATTGGCAACAACATTTTTCGCGGTATTGACCAGTTCCGGGAAACCGATAACAGAAAGAATAGAGGTATCTTTCAGTGTGATGATGAACTGGTTGATGATACTTGGAATCATGGTGCGGATTGCCTGTGGAAGTACAACACGGATCATGGCACGCGAATATGGAAGACCAAGACTTCTCGCTGCTTCCATCTGTCCGGAATCAACAGACAGGATACCTGCACGGATGATCTCTGCCATATAAGCACCACAGTTAAGGGCGAGGCAGACAGTACCGGCCTGGAGTGCTGTAAGTGTGAAATTAAATCCCATCATATTGTTCAGGCAGTACGGAACACCGAAATAAATAAAATATGCCAGAACGATCATTGGGACACCGCGGATTACGTCAACAAAAATAGAGGATATGATCCTGCATGCTTTGTTTTTCAGTACACTTAAGAGACCAAAAAACATACCCAGTATACAGGCAAAGAACAGACCACACAGTGCAAGCAGTAAGGTCTGTCCCATAGCAAGAAGCAGCAGGTTTCCATATCTGGTTATAATCTGGATCATGGAAATCTCCTTTCAAAAACAAAGCTGCCACAAAATGCAGCAGCCCTGTAATTCGTGTAGTGTTTTAAATCAGTTTATCTGATAAGGCCTGAGTCTTAAAAATTATTCTGCAGCTTCTTCTTCAGCAGCAGGTGTTTCTGTTGCATCAGCGTTCAGCTTCGCTTCTTCTGTTGGAACGGCATCTTCGCCAAGGTATTTAGTGATGATTTCGTTGTATTCGCCGCTTTCCTTGATATCTTTCAGACCAGCGTTAAACATATCGAGAAGTTCCTGGTTGTCAGCGTCGAAAATAGCGAATCCGTAAGGAGATCCTTCATTTGCAGTGTCTTCCAGGATCTGGAGTGCAAGGTCCCCATCTTTGATAGAGGATGCCATGATCGGTGTATCTTCGAAGCATGCAACTACCTGTCCGCCGAGAACAGCCTGATACATTGTCGGTGAATCTTCATAATAGGTGATGTTGAATCCGTATTCATCTTTCAGGCTTTCTGCATAGGTAGCACCCTGAGTACCAGTCTTAACACCAACAGTCTTGCCTTTCAGGTCATCGAATCCTTTGATATCGGAATCTTTCTGTACAGTCATAGACTGTGTAGCATTATAATATCCGTCAGAGAACAGCCAGCCGCTGTCTTTTCTTTCATCTGTAATAGAAGCACCGGCAATCATACCGTCAGCCTGTCCAGCCTGGCAAGCTGCGATGGAAGCGTCCCATCCAAGGCTCTTCAGTTCATATTCAAATCCCTGGTCTTTCGCGATAGCATCAAGTACATCTACATCATTCCTACGAAGTTGCCATCATCATCAGTATATTCAATGGTTTGAAGACGGTATCGGTAGCGATAACCCATTTTTGTCAGATGCAGAATCAGCATCAGAAGCTGCAAATACAGGAACAGTAAGACTTCCTGAAGTAATCCCATAGTTAATAAATAACACATCTTTTTCATGATTAAAGCACTCCTTTGTTGTTTAATATCGAAAAAGGCGCAGTTTCCAAAAAAACTGACGCCTTCGTCGCTTTTTTCAATTCTATCATTGTAAAAACACACTGTCAATGGAAAATTTAACTTTTTATCACATTAAAGGAATTGTCCTATAGAAAGTGGAAACGCTAATTGTTGAAAAAACTGGCAATGTATGTAAAATAGTGAATAGTATGAAAGAAAATATCGTTCCAGAGGGAAATATAAAAGGAGTAACGTGATGGAAAAAATAAAGATTGTTGCCATACAGATGTCGACAGTAGCAGATAAAATGGAAAATGTAAGAACTGTTAAAACTTATCTCGAAAAAATAAAGGATGAAAAGCCGGATTTTGTGATTCTTCCAGAAATGTTCTGTTGTCCATATCAGACAGAGAATTTTCGATTTATGCGGAAGAAGAAGGTGGCCCGATATGGCAGCAGTTATCTGCATACGCAAAACAGTATGGAGTTTATCTGATTGGGGGCTCCATGCCGGAGAAAGATGCAGAAGGAAATGTTTACAATACATGCTATGTTTTTGACCGTGAAGGAAAACAGATCGGGAAACATAGAAAAGTACATTTATTTGACATTGATGTCAAAGGTGGTCAGACCTTCAAAGAATCAGATACGTTAACTGCGGGTGATAGCGACACGGTATTTGATACAGAGTTTGGTAAAATAGGAGTCATGCTCTGCTTTGATATTCGTTTTCCAGAATTATCACGAATGATGGTAAATGATGGTGCGAAAGTTATTTTTGTTCCGGCTGCATTCAACATGACAACGGGACCGGCACACTGGGAATTGTCTTTCAGAACCAGAGCACTGGATAATCAGATTTATATGGTTGGTTGTGCTCCGGCACGTGATGTATCGGCAGGTTATATTTCCTGGGGACATTCTATTGTCACAGATCCGTGGGGCAGAGTCATAGATATGTTAGATGAAAAAAAGGAATTCTTCTGGCTGAGTTGGATATGGACTATGAAGAGCAGGTAAGAGAAGAACTCCCATTATTAAAGAGCAGACGAAAGGATATGTATAAGTTAGAAAAACTTTGCAAATAAACCGTATGATAAAAAGGGTCAGGGAAATTTTTGACAGAATTTCCTTGATTTTTTGTTATCGCAGAATCTCTTCAATAGTGGAAACCGTACTGAAAGTTCCTTTGTTCTTTGAATTTTTTGTTCAATAGTCAGCATCTCTTGAGTTGTTTTATTTTGTAATAGATATTAACAGACAGGAGAAGAGATGTCCATTGACCTGAAGGAGAAAAAGAGAAGAAAATTTCTTCATTTGTTGACATATTTTTTAACGAGTGATACAATACAGTTCTTTGATGAAACAAAATGTAACATGAATGAATCGAAATGCAACGGGGTGTAACAAACAGATTATGAACAAGAAAGAAAATCATTCTGCGAAAAGTGAGATAGAGCAGGCATTTCTGCGGCTTATGACACAAAAATCCTACATGGACATTACAGTAACAGATATTGTGCAGGAAGCAAACGTTGCAAGAGTTTCTTTTTACAGAAATTTTGCATCGATTTCGGAAGTACTGGACAGTATTGCAGACGCAACAGCGGAGAAGCTGAATATAGAGTTTCTTCCATTATTAGATACATCTGATGAACGAAAACTGCGGGAATATCTGTTCAATTATTTTTATCAGATATCGTTGAATTATAAAGAAATGTGGGCGATTCGCGGGTTGAATATGGATCTTTTTACGAAAAGACTCGGGGAGAAAATTCATGAAAAGAGAAAAGCAGTCGAATCCGCAGATTCTGGTATATCAGAAAAATATGGATGGGTTGTAAAACTCTGTGTACTGGAGTGTTTCGAGACGCTGGATCATGGACGAAATGAAAGAAACACCGGAAGAAATCATTGATTATGTGATGCCAATCATTAAAACATTATAAAAACAGAATACAAAGGAAGAAGTTATTATGAAGAAAACAGGAATCATGACAGACAGTCATAGTGGGATTTTAAACGAAGAGGCCGAAAGACTTGGAATCAAAGTGCTTCCAATGCCATTTTATATCGAAGAAAGGTATATCGTGAAGACGTAGATTTATCCAGAGAAGAATTTTATGATATGCTGCGCAAGGGAACGGATGTATCTACATCGCAGCCGTCACTGGTAGAGGTTGCGGAGATGTGGAAAGAAATGTTGAAAGAATATGAAGAAATCGTATATATTCCGCTCAGCAGTGCATTAAGCGGTTCCTGTATGGCAGCAACGGCAATGGCAAATGAAGATGAATTTGCCGGAAAAGTCTTTGTAGTTGATAATGGTCGTGTAGCGACTCCGATGCACCGTTCGGTTCTTGATGCAGTAGAAATGACAGAAAAAGGTTACAGTGCAGCTGAAATCAAGAAAATCCTCGAGGAAACCAGAGAAAAGATGACGATTTACATTGGACTCAGCACCCTGGAATATCTGAAAAAAGGTGGAAGAGTCAGCTCAGTGACAGCTCTGGCAGCAGATGTCCTGAATATTAAACCAGTCATGCATTTCAGTACAGGAACACTTGATACTTATCAGAAATGCCGTGGTATGAAGAAAGCACGCAAGGTCATGATCGATGCGATGAAACATGAACTGGAAACTAATTTCCGTGAAGAATACGAGGCAGGAAATGTATATCTGATGGCGGCTTCCAGCAGCACTGATGAAGTAACGGCAGAATGGATGGCTCAGATTAAAGAAAGCTTTCCGGGAATGGATGTTATGTGTGATAAACTTTCCTTTGGTCTGTCCTGTCATATCGGTCCGGATGGGCTGGGAATCGGCTGTACCTGCAAACCTGTAGAATAAACGAAACATATGGAAAATCGTTGTGAAAAGTCGCAGTAAATATTTAATACGTTAATGCGGTGCAAATTTACAGCGATTTTTTATTGATTGCTGTCGTCTTAAAACCATGATATTATCAAAGAAGCTGAAATTATTTATGAAGGTTTGAGCAAAATATATGGATGGGGGAAAGGGTAATTTTATGGAGCAACATCATCATGAAAGAAGTACGTTTTCCGGGAAACTGGGATTTGTATTGTCGGCTGCCGGAGCATCGGTTGGCCTGGGAAATATCTGGAGGTTTCCATATCTGGCAGCCAAGTATGGCGGAGGAATTTTCTGCTGATCTATATTATTCTGGCAATGACATTTGGATATTCCATGATCGTAGCAGAAACAGCACTTGGGCGTATGACGAAGAAAAGTCCGGTAGGTGCGTTCGGCAAATTTGGCAAATCAAAATGGCTGTCCTTTGGTGGCTGGATCAATGCGATCATTCCGATTCTGATCGTACCGTATTATTCTGTGATCGGTGGATGGGTAATCAAATATCTGGTTGAATATGTAAAAGGAAATACTCAGAATCTGGCAACGGATGGTTATTTCTCAGAATTTATTTCAAATGGAGTATCCACAGAGATCTGTTTTCTGGTATTTGCATTATTTACAGTAGGGATCATCTATGCAGGTGTTCGAAATGGCGTAGAGCGTGTGTCTAAATTTATGATGCCGGTTCTGGTATTTTTATCAATCGTGATCACGGTTTATTCTGTGACAAGACCTGGAGCTCTGGAGGGCGTTAAGTACTTCCTGATTCCAAATCCGAAGAATTTTTCATGGATGACAGTAGTAGCTGCAATGGGACAGATGTTCTATTCACTTTCTATTGCAATGGGTATTCTGGTGACATTTGGTTCCTACATGAAGAAGACGTGTCTATTGAAAGTTCAACAACTAATGTAGAGATCTTTGATACTGCAATTGCAATTATGGCAGGCTTGATGATCATCCGGCAGTATTTGCATTTTCTGGTGGAGATCCGGATACACTACAGGCTGGACCGTCCCTGATGTTTATCACGATTCCGAAAGTTTTTGCAAGCATGGGACTTGGAACACCAGTGGGAATTCTGTTTTTCGTGTTGGTGCTCTGTGCAGCGCTGACAAGTTCTATTGCGTTGACAGAAAGTGCAGTATCCGACATTCAGGATGAGCTGAAATGGTGCAGACAGAAATCTACGCTTGTTGTTGGCGGAATCATGATCGTATTGGGAAGCCTTTCTTCTCTGGGATACGGTCCACTTGGTTTTGTGAAGATCATCGGAATGCAGTTCCTGGATTTCTTTGATTTCCTGACAAACTCTGTTATGATGCCGATTGCGGCACTGACAACCTGCCTTCTGATCTCAAGGGTGATCGGAGTGAAGAAAATTGAAGAGGAAGTGACACTTGAAGGTGCATCTTTCAAGAGAAAGAAGTAATTCAATTTTATGATCAAATATCTCTGTCCGATCTTTGCAGCAATTATTCTGTTTAGTTCTGTGGCAAATGCGTTTGGATGGATTTCCATGTAATAAAGAAATAATAAAACCGCAGTATTCTGTATATAAAAAATACAGGAAGCTGCGGTTTTTATGTACTAAAAAAGTGCACAGGTCTGGCATCGAATCAGACTTAGGCTGATAGCGCATATCAGATACATTATAAACTGTGACGAAGGCGAGAGGATCCTCACGGTTGATGAAATTCATTAGTTTCTGATATTCTGTTTTATCTACGATCGTGATGATCTCGTTTCGTTTCTGCATATTATAGGCCCCGTATGCTTCATAAACAGTAGCACCGCTGTGCAGTTCATGAATGATGAAGTTACGAAGTTCTTCTTCTTTTTGGTAATGATACATACACGCCGTTTGATATTGTGGTCAAAAATAAAGTGATCCAGTACGATACCATTGAAGTATGTACCAAGAATACTTAAAACAACAGTTTTCTTGTCATAGACCAGAGCAGCGGAAAGTGCAACACACATACCGGAAAGGGACATGGCCTTTCCAAGTTCCATATGCAGGTATTTATTCATGATCTTTGCGACAATATCCAGTCCACCGGAAGAGGCATTCCGGTTAAAGAGAATGCTCAGACCTACACTGACGACCAGAATATAGCAGAGAACATCCAGTTCCTGGCTGTTGGTCATGGAACCAAAATTAGGGAAGATTTTTTCGAATATTCCAAGAAAGACCGGGAGCATGATGCTGGTGTAAACTGTTTTTACTCCGAATTCCTTGCCACAGGTGATAAATCCAATGATCAAGAGTACAATGTTCAGAATCATGGTGATCGCAGACAATGGCAGTGGTACAAAGTTTGAGAGTATGATTCCAAGACCGGAGATACTGCTGACAGAGGTGTGGCTTGGTACCAGGAAAAAGTACACGGCAGCGGAAATGATTGCAATCGCACCTGTCAGGATCATGGTCTCCGTGAGTATATTTTTATAATTCAGTTGCTTTTTCATAAAAGAAAATCCTTTTCTGTTATATTATTGGAATGATCCATTTCTATACTTCCGGGACGGGAAGAGACACTGTGATCGGATCATGGCCAAGAGCAGGAATAATTTTCCTTGTAAGATCTTCAGTTGTAAATTTAAGACTTGAGGTATTGATGCATGGATGACAGCCAAAATAAGGTTCTTTCATGACATCCTCATCGATCAAAAGCTGTACCTTTTTTTCAGAATCATTCATGAGTCCCAGTACACTGACAGATCCTGGAGTGATATCAAGGTACTTTTCCATATATTCCGGTTTAGCGAAGGACAGGCGGGCAGAGTTGATCTGTGCTGACAGATCCTTGGTCTTAAATGGCTTGTCACCTGGCATCAGAAGAAGGTAAAAGTTTGTCTCCTGCCGGTTGCAGAGAAAAAGATTTTTGCATATAGTAGTGTCATCGCCCAGAATACGGTCAACTTCTTCGCAGGCTTCCATAGTCATAGTTGCTTCATGGTCTACACGCTGGTAAGCTATGCCAAGTTTATCCAACAGATCATAGACACGAATTTCTTTATCAAGTCTTCCTGATGTGGTTTCAGGTCTTCCATTCTGTAATTCCATTTTTGTGACCCCTTTTTTATTTCATATCTGTGAGTGTACCCCTTTTATATGGAGATTGTCAATGAGATGTGGCTTTGTGATCATTAAAAAAAGTCTTTGCAAACCACATAAAATGCAGACGATCCAGCCGAATAACTTCAGTGCTCTTACAAAAGATTTCAAGTGGTGCTGCCAGAAGAATTCCTTTATGAAAAAGAATAAATAGAGGTTGGTTGCAATATTCTCTCCTTATGCTATAATGATTCAAAATTGAACTATTCAAAAAAGAATTAAATAAAGGAGAGAAAAAACATGCAGATTTTATGGACGGTGATCGTCACATTTTTTGCAGGAATGGGAGCAGGGCTTGGAACGGGCTTTGCAGGTATGAGTGCTGCAGCTGTGATCAGTCCCATGCTCATCACATTTCTTGGGATGGATCCTTATATGGCGGTAGGTATTGCTTTGTCATCGGATGTACTGGCAAGTGCGGTATCCGCGTATGTATATGGAAAGAATAGGAATCTGGATATTAAGAACGGTGTGATCATGATGATCAGTGTACTGACCTTTACCGTAGTTGGAAGTTACGTATCGAGTCTTGTACCGTCAGCCACGATGGGGAACTTTCAGTATTCATGACCTTCCTTCTTGGAATCAAATTTATTGTAAGACCGGTCATGACAACGAAAGAGAGCATGCAGAATGTATCAGCAAAGAAACGTGTAATTCAGTCAATCGTGTGTGGAGTTCTGATTGGATTTATCTGTGGATTTATCGGAGCCGGTGGTGGAATGATGATGTTGCTGATTTTGACATCTGTGCTTGGATATGAGCTGAAAACAGCTGTAGGAACCAGTGTGTTTATCATGGCTTTCACGGCATTTACCGGAGCGGCATCTCATTTTGCGATCGGTGGAATGCCAGATGTGACCGTATGGATTCTCTGTATCGTATTTACCTTTATCTGGGCAAGGATTGCTGCTGTATTTGCAAATAAGGCATCAACGAAAACGCTCAACCGCGCGACTGGCATCATACTGGTCGTACTTGGAATTGTAGTGATGTTATTTTCTTTATTGTCATAAAAAATTACTTTATAAAGTAAAAGTATCAGTAGAACGCAAAAGGAGAAGCCATTTTCAGGCTTCTCCTTTTAGTATGTTGTCAAGATTCTGATCCATAATATTCAGAATCTCGAGAAATTTCTGTCGCGTTTCGTTATCAAGGCCGGTCAGGATCCGGTCAATAAAATCCTGCTGAAGCTGTCGGCCCTTTGCAATGATTGGTTGAGCTTTTTCTGTACAGAGCAGTTCGGTCTTACGGCGGTCACTTTCGATCGCATGACGTTCCAGATATCCGTCACAGACAAGCTTGTCTACATTGACGGAAACTAGGTTTGCCTTTAATTTACGGACTTCGACAATATCCCGTGCAGTGCAGAATTCGGATTATTTGCCAGAAACATAAGAATGTCGAATGCCGTCTGCGGCAATTTCAGTTCCTGACAAAGCGATTTACAGGTTCTGTTATATGCAAGAGAAGTTTTTCTTGCGAATTCAATGTTTATATCCATAAAAAATCCTCGATTATAGAAAGTATAAATATGATAGTTCAAATTGCAATTAATGGTGAATTTATGGGCAGCATGAGTGCGATCGTGCTGCCTTTTTTGCTGCTCGCCAGAACTTTTACCTGGCCGCCATGTTGTCTGGCAATCTCGGCTACCAGGGCAAGGCCAAGACCGGCCCCACCCATGGCGCGGCTGCGGGATTTGTCTACGCGGAAAAACGGGGCGAAGATTTTTTCCTGATATTCAGGTGAGATACCGATTCCAGTGTCTGTTACTTCGACTAAAGCATAGTCTGCTGGTTTGGAATGCGCAGCAGGCAGTGCTTTTGTCTGAGATATTTTTACCGTTACTTTTCCACCAGAATGATTGTATTTGATGGCATTTTCCACAAGATTATAAACAGCACGGTAGAGAAGAAGATAGCTTCCGGTAACGGTGCAGTCACCCTCTTCCTGGATCAGTTCCACTTTTTCTGGTCAGCAATGGCGGACAAGATCGCAGCAGATTCATCGGTGAGTTCTGCCAGTGAAATAGAATCAGAGCGTTCAACGGATTGTATCCCGGTCATATCGAGAAGGACCTCAGATAGATGAGAAGTCGTTCGGTCTGATTCTGGATCATTCCAAAGATGTCCTGATATTCTTCTATTGTCGGAGTTTTCTTGCGTGCAAAAACTTCGAGGTTTGTCTGCATGACAGCAAGCGGAGTTCTCAGCTCATGAGCGGCACTGGCAGAAAACTGCTTCTGTGCTGTAAACGCATCATCCAGTCGGGAAAGCATCTTATTAAAAGAGCCTGTAAGACGAGAAATCTCATCGTTTGTATCTGGAACTTCAAGAGACTCAGAAAGATTCTGGGCCTCTATTTTATTGACTTCGTTACTGAGTCTTCGCAGAGGCAGCAGTGCACGGCGGCTGATAAAATATGTACCGACACTGCTCAGGAGAATAATGATTGCAGTTGCATGATACTTCTGGTGCGGAAAGGTCTTTGGTTTCCTGTACCTGATCGGAAAAGACCTGCAAACAGAGTGTTTGGATTAATGTTAAAGGTGATTGGCGTGGAATCAGTTTCATTGATCTTTACGACATAATCACCAGATTTTCGATTCCGGTAACAGCGGAGTTACTAATAAAAAAATACATCAAGACACAGGTGACAGTCATCAGGAGCGTGATGATCAGTGTCAGCCTCCACTGCAGAGAGAGCTTTTTCAGAGGATTTTTTGTTGTATGTTCTTTTTTCATTTCAGATCCTCCATGAGAATGTAACCCTGTCCAACCTTGTTCTGTATCGGATCGTTTCCTAGAGCTGCGCGCAGCTTCTTGCGAAGGGAAGAAATGTGGACACGGATGGAATTACTGAAGCTGTTTACACTGCCGTCCCAGATATGTTCAATCAGTCTTCTGGGCTGATGATACGATTTTGGTGGAGCATAAAATACTCCAGCAGAGCACTTTCCTTTCGGGTGAGAGAGAGTTCTTCACTATCAATGTGTGCTTTTCTGGTGCGGGTGTCAAAGCTGATGTGGCCGCACTTCAGGCAGACATTCTCCTGAATAAATCTGCGCCTGGTCAGGCTGCGGATACGCGCTTCCAGTTCCTCAAAATGAAATGGTTTTGTCAGATAATCGTTTGCTCCAAGGTCAAGTCCTTCTACTTTATCCTCAATCTGGCCACGGGCTGAGAGAATCAGAACTGGTGTGGAAGAATTTGTCTCACGGAACTGCCGCAGGATATCCAATCCGTCAATGCCAGGAAGGTTCAGATCCAGAAGGATCAGATCGTAGTTTTCAGTCGTACATAATTCCAGCCCTTCGTCTCCGTCTAGGCAGGTATCGGTTTCATAGCCATCCATACGCAGCCCCTCTGCGATCGAACGGCAGAGCTGCTCTTCGTCTTCTATTATTAATATGTGCATGCGCATTCTCCTTTTTTCAGCAGATTTTGATCAGGTTACTGGGAACAAAGTGAGTAGTAAGATGTAATCTCTTCCTATCATATCATGTTCCGTATAAAATTCGTGTAAAAAAATAAATCGAAAAAATTTTTGATTTTCAGGATTTCTTAACACATTTATAGACAGGATGCTATAATTGCGACTATAGTAAACAAAAGGACTACGAAGGGAGAATATAAATCATGAAATTCAGAACACAGAAAATCACAGCACTTATGGTAGCTGCAATAGTAGGGGTATCTACACTTGGAAGTGTATCAGTAATGGCAGCAGAAAGTCAGAGATGTTCAATTCTCCACCCTTCCGTCAAAATCATGAAATATGGAAAATAAGACATTCTTGAGAGAAAATAAGACATAGCACCTTGACCAAAAATCTTCATCTTTGCAAAAAAGAATTATGGAAGAGATTATTAGAC